>Ga0137403_10005012_pt1 | contig 15440 bp, 19 predicted proteins | sample CZOMad2_1_16fung_FD_122057 | JGI IMG/M metagenome (GOLD analysis project Ga0137403, IMG submission 122057) | Vadose zone soil fungal communities from Angelo Coast Range Reserve, California, USA - CZOMad2_1_16fungal (Hybrid Assembly) | ecosystem: Environmental > Terrestrial > Soil > Vadose zone... | reverse complement strand
CCGGCGTAGCTCAGTGGTAGAGCGAGGGTCTCATAATCCCTAGGCCGTGGGTTCGATTCCCCCCGCCGGCACCAATCCAGAAGAGCGCAGAGTCCCGAGCAAGAACGCCGTTCTGGACAAGCCAAAGTTCCGTTGAAAGACACCGTCCCGGAAGACCTGAAAAGTCCGCTCCAGAAACCAAGCCGCTACGTGACCCGTTCGCATGGCATTGCTGCCCTGCCTTGCTGGTAAGCGCCTATGCCAGTACGCCGCTGGCGTGTTACTCGCTAAGGCTGGGGGCTAGGATTTGGATGGCTTGGGGCACGACTTCTATGTCTACTGGAAGTGGCCCTAGGATTTCGCCGTCGCCGTGGAACTGGCATGGCTTGTCCGCCACAATGCGAACTCGCTGGACTTTCCAGCATTCGATCCGCTGAGTGCGCAACTCTCCTCGAAGAGCCCAGTGAAATACCACGCCCGCCACTTCTGTGCGTGTTAGATCCTTGACTACGACGAAGTCGAGCAAGCCGTCGTCAATCCGCGCGGCCGGCGCCAGCTTCAGGCCTGCGCCATAACTTGGCGTATTCAGCGCGGCAGCGACGAGGATGCGACTCTCGATGGCGCCTGTCGCGCTGCCAGGAAACTCCGCGCGGATCGTGAGTGTGGAATAGTTGCGCAACGCGCTCAGCGCAGACAGCAAATAGCGCGATCGTCCGCGCATCGATCCATACACCTCGGTGGCGTAGCGCGCGGCTGCTGCGTCCAGTCCCGCGCCTCCGCCTCCGCAATAGAGGCGCTCACGTCCGTCCGCGGTGCGGGCGCGCGCCAAATCCACGCGCTTCACAGCGCCTTCCAAAATCGCGCCTGCCGCTGCGACTGGATCTTTGGGGAGGCCGAGCGCGGCGGCGAAATCGTTGCCGCCGCCAGTTGGCAAGATGCCGAGGACTACGTCGCTTCCTGCAGCCGCGTTCGCCAGTACTTGCAAGGTTCCATCTCCGCCCATTGCGAGGAGCACTTTGGCTCCGTCCGCGATCGCCTGCTTCGCTGCGCTTTCCATTTCCGGCGCGCTTTGTGGAGAGTGAAACCGCGCGGTAATTCCTTGCTGCCCTAGCAAGGTCTTTACGCGCGGAAGGGCTGCGGCGCTGCGTCCGCCGCCTGCGCGGGAATTCACCAGGATATGAATGGGGCCTTGGCGGAGGAGTTCTAGGGATTCGCCCATGGAGGACGAGATGCTGCCCAAGACAAGGAAGCGTTGTCAATGTCTGGAGTGTTGAGATTGAGTCTAACGAAGTCGCGTTTCAGGGGACTGCGTTAGAGGTTTGTACAGGGATCGAACGAGGTTTGAAGGGTTCTTGAGGATCAGTCAGTTGCGTCTTCAGGTGCGTCTTCGGAGGTGGAGCGGATTGTTTTTTGCAAGGACTGTCAAAGGCCCTCCCCCCTATTTCTTGTAAGTGTTGATTCTAAAGGGGTTAGAGCGCCAGCAAGTCCTTTGTTTTCATACACTTTTGTAAGTGTTGATTCTAAAGAACTTAGTTCGACAGTGTGCTATGCCTTTTTCTTGTCGAGTTTCAAGTTGAGGTTGATGTCTTTGCGGCTGTCGAAGCTGGAGATGGTGCGGGTCACGGACTTGGCGCCGTCTTTTTCGGCGTGGATTTCATAGTCGACGTTGGGGTCGAGGCCGCTGAAGCGATAGTTGCCTTCGGTATCGGCGATAGAGCTACGGACGGCGTTGTTACGGACATTCTTGAGAAAGACAACGGCGTTGGGAACGGGATTCTCGGATTTGTCGAGGATGACGCCATGGACGGTGCGAAGCTGGGCTTCATGCTTAGCGTCCTGGGGGCGGGCCAAGGGCGCAATGGCGAACAAAGTGAGAGCCAGTACCAGCAAGCTGAGAGCGCGCTGACGAGCCTTGCGGGTTTTAGTCGATTGCGTCATGGTTTGCCTCCCAAAGGCTGCAAACGGAAAGTATAACTCTGTTCGCCGCCAGCGCCCTGGGCGTCAACGGCGCGCGTCTGATCGGCAAAGCCCTTCACGTGAGCGACGATTTCGTATTTGGCACCCTGCGGAACGCGGAGAGCGAAGTCGCCCCGGGAGTTGGTGACGGTTTCCCAATGAGATTTCTTCTCGCCGGAGCGTTTGACGCGGAGTTGAACGCCCGGGAAAGAGAGAGCCTTGTCGTTGAAAACGCTGCCGCGAATCAGGAAGTCGTTGGCATGGCGGTATTTTTTGGGATTCTTCGCGGTGGTCGATTCGTTTTCTGCTGGCGCCACGGGAGCGGGCGGCGGAGGTGGAGGTGGCTCTTGAAAGGCCAGGGCGGAAAGGCCCGAGACTAGAAAAAAAGCGAATACCGCAAGCAATCGCATAGGGCCGTGCAGGCGGTAAGTCATTGGCGGCTCAAGGAATTAGATGGAGGATAGGTCACAAGGGATGCCACGGCAGATCAGCACTCTGCTGTCAGATTCTCGAGTTATTCTTCGTCCTCTTCTTCTTCGTCGTCATCGTCATCATCGTCGTCTTCGAGGTCGCCGTTGACGGCGGGCACTTTTTCTTCCTCGTCGTCATCATCGTCATCTTCGTCGTCGGAGATGAGATTGAGGTGGACGGGATGCGTCTGAGAAACCTCGAGTTCGGATTCGCACTCGGGGCAACTGAGAATTTCGCCTTCTTCGACTTCGTCCTCATCGACATCGATTTCGGCGGAACATTCGGGACAGCGGATCACGAGTCCATCCTCCGTAAGATTGGCCGCGGGTGGGCGAAAGAGAGCGACCGCCACCTTGCAGCGTATTATATACCGCGAGATGCGAAGTCAACTGCTACGACGCTGCGGCGGGGTGAGAAAGTCACACCGCGCGCAAGACGGGACCTGAGAATGGCATCCTCGCGAGAATACCCTGAACGGCCGATCGTCGGAATAGGCGGAGTGGTGATTGTGGATGGCAAAGCGGTGCTGATCCGGCGAGGGAGCGAACCGCTGAAGGGCCAATGGTCGATTCCGGGAGGATCGTTGGAGCTGGGCGAGACGCTGGAAGCGGGCGTGGTGCGGGAACTCTTGGAAGAGACCGGGCTGGTAGTGCGGATCGTGGAGTTTATCGAGGTGTTTGACCGCGTGTATGGAGACGATAAGGAGAAGCCGCGATTTCATTATGTGATCGTGGATTATCTTTGCGAACGGATTGGTGGAGAGTTGAAGGCGGGAGGGGATGCGGTGGACGTGGCCTTGACGGGGGAGGAAGAGTTGGAGCGGTTTGGGTTGACGGAGACGGCTACGAGGATATTGAAGAAGGCGTTTGCGATGGAGAGGAAGAAGATTAAGTCACGGAATTCGCTCGATTGAAGAAGAGCTACGGCAGAGTAGGCGGAAGTGCGGTAGCGCGGGCAGTTGGCTGCGCAGCGGAACCTTTGCCATGAACATTGATGCCAAACTAAAGGTCTTTATTGCGAGTGGGGTGGATGATTCTGCTGAATGAAGCGGTTTCGAAAAGTGAGTGCACAAATCAATGCGCAAAGAACGCCCAGGACAGGATAGAGGACAATCTGCATCGGAATTACAAACAGCTCGAACGACTGGTGAAAGAGCCGATTGAAAGCGGCATCGAAAAATGGAAACAGGCAGCTCAGCAGCAAACCCAGAGTGGCGGACTCGAGGAGAAGCCGCAGGGTTGAGTGAATGCGTTTCCTGCTTAGATAGATCGCGGTGCCACCGGCGACTCCCGCGAGGACGCCGAAAGGTCCACACGATACTGCGGTGATCGGGCACAGGAGCAAGATTGTCTCGCCTGAGTCCAAAGGATGAAGCAAGGAACCGCTGTACAGACCAGTGAGAAGAGTAATCGCCAGGGCCGGGGCGAAAGTGCCTAGCAGCGCGCTCAAAGCCGCAAGCTTCAGAATAAATGACAGATAGCCATTCCAAGTGCTAGTGCGATTCATCGTCGTCATACGGAGTCAGTCATTGGACCGCTCCATTCTCCAGAACGATGCTGTACTAACTCCGATGATGACACGAACCGTGCCTGCGAAGGAACGCTTTCGCGTCGCGCACCAGATGTAATATTGGGAACAACGGCTGGGCACAGGGTGTCTATGTCGATGGGCTGGAGGCAATGATGCGCGTACTTCGTTTAGTGGTTGTCGCTGTAGCGTTTCTTTTTGTCGTGTCTTCGGCATTCTGCTGTTCGTGTTCCTTCGGCCCTCCTATTCAGAAAACATCAGAGAGGGGACGCGAACGCGCGGTGTTCACAGCTCGCGTGGTTCAGCCGCTGGGCGGTACAAGCAACTGGGATGGTGAACGAGTGTCAGAAATGGTTCTGGCAGTTGTGCACGAACGCTACTGGGGTCTGCCATGGTATTGGCCGAAGGTCGTGATCCTAGATGGGAGATACCCATGCGATACAGTGATGGCTATCGGTGAGGAGTATCTCGTTTCAGGATCGCCTGAGCGTTACGGCGTGCTTTCGGTTAATCTCTGCAGCCGAACCCGCCCGTTAAAAAGCGCGCAAGTGGATTTGCGCACGCTCGATGGATCGCATTGTGCTGGGCCGGGAGGAACAGTTATCGGATTTGTGCGCACGGGGACTGACCAACTCCGGGGTGACTATCCCACCGCACCGGATGTCTCCGTGAAGTTACTCGATCAAGATGGCAAAACATATACGGCGCCAAGCGACAGCGATGGAATCTACGAACTGCGCCATCTGACGCCTGGGACGTACGCTGTTGAATCGCTCGTCAGCCAAAACCAATACGCTTCATCCATCGGTGTATCTGTGGTCGAAGGGGAGTGCAGGGAGATGCCGATGCTGTTGCGGGAGTATTCCGTGCGTGGCCGTCTGTTGCCCAAACTCACTGCTACTATTGAATTGGTTGGAATCGATGCTCCTTCGATGCGGATGCAGAGCGATTCGATTGAACCTGACGGCAGATTCTATTTCCGGAATATTCCAGACGGAGAATACATCCTCTCTGTGACGCCCTGGATAGGGGGCACAGCAAAGAACTTGTACTACCCCGGCACGAACGATCGGCAGAAAGCTGCTCGACTTAGGGTCACGAATCAGGAACTGGCTGGTGGTCGCTCTCTGGACTTCGATCCAAAGATATTGCCTATGGTTCCGATTCCCATCACGTTGGATCCATCTACTTCAGATCGATTCACGTGGCGTGTACAACTTTTGCAATCAGGGCAGATCATGACCGAGGGAACGTGGGCACCTGGTGGAAAACTGGTCGTGCTTTACGGCATGCGTGGCGCCTCCTATGGCATCGGACTCTATGGCTACTCGAACCGCCCGGTGGAGTACGGCGATTGCAGATCGGAAATTACGCCCGTTGGAGCGAAACCCGGCATGGACACGGTTCATGTGGCGGTGCCAGCGAACTGTTATTAGGAATGCGAGCAGTCCAAGCGATCGGCGAGTGCGGCCGACAATGGTTAGCCCAAAACTCCGAGCCTAGCAAGTCAAAATCCGCACTCTCAAAACTGAAAGGTGTGGCACGGCGATCCACTAGGACTGGGCGCTGAGGTTGGTCTAAAGAAGTGGCTGCAAATCAACTTCTAGTGCGCCGGTATATTCGAAGCCGATAATTTTGTGGCGGAGTATGCCTTGGCGGTCATAGAGCAGAGTGGTTGGCAAACCTTCGATGCCGCCAAACTTCTGTTTCAACTCGTCCGGGGCAACTGCCAGGGGATAGTAAACGCCGATCTTCTTGGCGAATTGGACAGGATCTTCGGTATCCGCCATGGTATCGAATTTGAATCCGATGACGGCAAATCCGCGCGAGGCGTAGAGGTTGAGGAGTTTCTGGTAGCCGGGCATTTCTTTTTTGCACGGCTGACACCAGGTGGCCCAAAAATCGATGAGTACCACCTTGCCGCGAAGATCCATCGAGGAGATTTCCCGGCCCTGAAAATCCTTTACGGAGAAGCCGGGCAGGCTCCCCTTGACATTCTACTGGAAGGCGTGTACGCTCACCTAGTATGTCTACCAAAGAACAACGAGAACGCGTCGAGTTACTGCAGGGGACTCTGGACCTGCTGATCCTGCGCACACTGCTGCAGGGGCCGACGCACGGCCACGCCATCGCCAAAGCCATCGAATTCAACTCCGACGAGGTGTTGCAAGTCGAGCAAGGGTCGCTGTATCCGGCGCTGCACCGGCTCATCAAACGCGGCTGGATTTCCGCGGAAGAAGGGACGTCCGAGAACAACCGCCGGGCCAAATTTTACCGGCTGACGGCCAAGGGCCGCCGGCAACTGGCGGTAGAGACCAGCAAATGGGACAAGTTGGCAGGAGCGATCGCGCAAATTCTTCGGCCAGCGGGATAGAAGCGAATCATGAGCCGCCGCAAACGCATGATGCAAGGGCTCGACGAAGACATTCGCGAGCACATTGCGATGGAGACGCAGGAAAACATCGAGCGCGGGATGTCGGCGGAAGATGCGCGTTATGCGGCGATGCGGAAGTTCGGCAACGTGACGCTGGTCAAGGAAAATACACGCGCGGTGTGGAGTATTGTGTGGATCAAGCAGTCGCTGCAGGATCCATTCGTACTTGCCTCTGTTGCATTTACTGTGCTGGTTACCGGAACACTTTCGATTGCCGGCCCCGTGAGACGCGCGCTGCACATCGATCCGGCGAACCTGCTCCGCGAACAATAGTTCTCAACTTAGATTTGGTTCTGGGATTTGGTTCCGGCCATTTCAATGCGACCGAGGACACCCACTCGGAGGGAATCCACACGCCCGATTAACGCCGCACTGGGAAACCGAGCTGCCGTGGCCCGAACTCATTTTGTGAGCTTTTGAATTTCGATGCTGCCGTTGGAGTTGGTTAGGGACAGGGTGCAGGCGCCGTTACCGATTTTCCCCGTGAGGGAGTTGCCGCCGACTTCGCCGGTGGCAGTGATAGGGAGATCGGTGTTGATGCGGCCGAAGGAAGTGTGCGCGGTGACGGTGTAGCCGGCGTTTTCCGGGAGACGGACCTGGATGGAGGAGAAGGAAGTCTTGGCGGAGATATTTTTGCAGGAGGCGGAGCGCGCGGCGGAGATGGAGATGGAGCCATTCTGATTGTCGAGAGCGATCTGGCCAGCGACTTCTTCCACGGAGACGGAACCGAAGCTGGTCCTTGCGGAGACATCGCCCTTGATGTTGGAGGCGCCTACGGGGCCGTTGGAGTTCTCGACGGTGAGATTGCCGGCGATGCGCTGGGCTTCGACCGAGCCGAAGCTGGTCTTGGCGTAAGCGTCGCCGTCGATATCAGAAAGATTGATGCGGCCGTTCCCAGTGGTGGCGCGAACCCCTTTGTGTAATGCGCTGGCGTCGATGGCGCCAAAGGAAGTGTTGAGCTTGGCGTAGCCTTTGACTTCGTGAACGGTGACGTGGCCGTTGGAGTCCTGGACATCCGCGGAGCCGCCCAGCTGCTCGAGCGAGACTTCGCCGAAAGTGGTGGTGGCGGCGACGTTACCGCCGACTGAAGTGCCTTTGACGCGGCTGTTGGTGGCAGTGCAAGCGACCTGGCCCAAGATGTTTGAGAAAGTGATGGCGCCGAAACTGCCGTTGAGCGTGGCATTGCCTTTTACGTCGGAGGCTTCGATGGCGCCGTTGTTGTCGCTGATGGTGAGATTGCCGCGAATGGCACGGGCGGTGACCGGACCGAAGGAATTGCTAACGGTGGTTTCCGCGGCGTCGTTCACATCGACGGGACCGTTGCCGCCTGAAATGGTGAGCGAACCCTGAATATTGCGGACAGTGATGTTGCCGAAACGATTGCGAATTTCGAGCGAGCCCTTGATGTTGGAAGCGCTGACGGTGCCGTTGTTGTTGGTGATCGAGGCACTGCCATTGATGTTGGCAGCTTCGATGGCGCCGAAAGCGTTAGTGAGATTTGCTGGGCCGGAGTCATGCAGAGCGACCTGGCCATTTTTGTTTTCAATTTCGGTTCTGGCGGAGATACCGCTTACGTTTACGTTGCCGAAAGCACTGCGGGCGGTCGTAGGAGCGTCGGAGGGGACGGCGATATCGTAGTCGACGGAATAGGAGATGTGGCGGACGTTGAACCAGCTTTTTTCGGGATATACGGTGCGAACACGGACGCCCTGGGAGTTCTGCTCAACTTCGATGTGGATTTGATCGGCCCAGGACTCAGCTTCGGAGCGGGAACCGAGCTGGACGCGAATGGTGGCGTGAATTTTCAGGTCGCGGGTGGATTCGCCATGGATGCGGACTTCGCCGAATTTGTGCTCGATGTGGAAGGATTGGCCGGCGGGAAGGGTGAGCGTTTTGTCGAAGTTGCGGGTGGCTTCTTCTTGAGCAGAGTGGTTGGCGCGAGCTGGGATAGCGGCAAGCAGAGCGGCGGCGCAGAGCGCGGCCAGGGCGGTCAGAAAGTGCCCACCTTTTGGTTTGCGGTGTGGCTGGCGCGAAATCATCGTTTCATCTCCAAAACTTCTTCCAGGGTGTGCTGTTTTTCCTGATACATGGCGAGCAACTGATAGCGCAGATGGGCGTTCGACGGATTGAGGCTGGCTTGCGTGCGCAGATCGTTGATTGCGCTATCGAGGACTTGCAGTTTTTCGTTGTAGCTCGAGAGCAGAGGGGTTGCGGGATTCTCGAGTTGCGGCTTGGCTTCGGCGGCCAGTTTGTCGATGGCTTGCGTGTAGGCGGATTCGGTGTGCTCGACCTCGGCTAGGGCGCGGTTTTTGAGCAAGTGCGAGTCTGCGGCGGTATTGGTCGTCCGAGTTTCGTGACGGTAGAGCCAGAAGCTGGACAAGGCGATAAGAATTGCGAAGGTTCCGGCTAGCGCGGCTTGCCAAGTGAGGTGCGTGAGATTGAAGTTGCCGAGCCAAGACCAACGTTGGCGCTGCTTAGATTGCTGGGCTGCCTGGACGGCAAGGACTTGTTCGATGCGGGACCAGAGCGCGGGAGCTTCGGCGTAGTCGCGCATTTCTTGTGCAGCGGCGCTGATGGCTTTCCATGCGCGGAGTTCTTCGGCGCACTCGTGGCAAGAGGCGGCATGGGTTTCCAGCGCCGTCCATTCAGCGGAAGAACCGTCTTCGAAGATGCGATTGCGGTCGTAGCAAGTGATGTTCATGGCGGTCACCGTGGTCCTGCGGCTGAGCTGCGCGGCGGCTCGAGCAATTGGCGCAGATTGCGCTTGGCTTGGAAGAGCGTGTTTTTGGAGGCGGTTTCGGTGATTTCAAGCATGGCGGCGATTTCGGCGTGGTGGAAGCCTTCCACTTCGTAAAGGAGGAAGACGTCGCGTTGGTGTTTGGTGAGCGTGGCCACGGCCCGCTCGAGCGCCATGCGCAGAGAGGGATGGGCACCCGGCGCGCGCGGATCGGGGCGCGGAGTTTTGGTGGTGTCATCTTGTTCGATCGAGTGCTCTTTTTTTCGGAGGCGGCTGCGGCGAGCGTCGTAGCACGTGTTGATGAGAATGCGGAATGTCCAAGTCGAGAAGCTGGATTGGCCGCGGTAGCTGGCGATGCTGCGCTGAATCTTGAGGAAGGTTTCCTGGACGGCGTCTTCGGCGTCGCTTGTGGTGCCGAGAAGATTGCGGGCGAGATTCTTCATGCGCGCGCCGTGGAGAGAGTAGAGGCGTTCGTAGGCGCGGAGATCGCCGGAAAGGCAGGCGGTCGCCAACGCCGCATCGTCAATTCCCGGATTCGCGGCAGTCTGGCTGGTGTTGCTGGCCAGAGGCTGGGAAGGTTGCACTCGGTTCTCCCGTTCGCGCGGCGCGGCAGACATTCTAGACTGCCAGGGCAGCGCAAGTCTCACGGTTCCCATGACTTGCTCCTGGAGAATAGACGACGCGAGGAGGGCAAAGGTCTGATGAGGCGTCAAGACGCAGTGGAAGGCCCGCCCTCTTCAGAGGGCGGCTACATGAATTGCCGGCCGCCCTGCGGTTAGCCGGCGAGTTCGGCGGGGAGGGCACCGCGGGTACGTTCGCGGCGGCGGAACTCGTCCAGGGCGGCGCGAAGATCGGCGACTGTGAAATCGGGCCAGCGCTTGCTTAGGAAAACGAATTCGGCGAAGGCGCATTCCCAGAGGAGGAAATCGGAGAGGCGCTGCTCGCCTCCGGTGCGGATGAGCAGGTCAACTTCCGTGGAGCCACCGCGATGGACTTCCGAGAGAACCTGGCTGAAAGAGTCGGCCGAGAGTTCGGTGGCCTTATAGAATTTGCAGGCCGCGTGAAAGATAGACTCGCGAGCGGAGTAATCGATGGCCAGACGAACGTTGAGGCGCGTGCCACGCATGGTAATGGCTTCGGCGTCGGCGATGACTTGGCGGAGAGTGGCCGGGATGCGGTCGCGGCGACCGATGATGCTGAGGCGGATTCCCTCGTTGAGGCAATGCGTAGTTTCGGCAAGTAAATACTCGTGGAGAATGCGGAGGATGGCGTTGATTTCAGCGGAAGGGCGCTGCCAGTTGGCGGAGGAGAGCGCGAAGAGGGTGAGCGTGTGAATGCCGAGAGTTGGCGCGGCTTCGATCAAACCGCGGGCGGCTTCGGCACCGGCGCGATGTCCGGCGGAGCGAGGGAGGCCTCGGGAAGTGGCCCAGCGGCCGTTGCCATCCGAGATGATGGCGACGTGGAGGCGCGGTTCGGGGGCAATCTCGGGCCGGATGGTAGTGATGGGGATTTGCGTCTGGCGTAGCGAGAATTGTGGCATGGTCATTTATTCGTTTCTCCGCCGCGGAGTTTATTTCTGCAGAGTACTCCGCAATGCAAAGTGAAGTAGCAAAAAAATTTGGGGTTCAGGCTTCGCGCGTGGCGCGAATCAATGCCTCCATGTGGTTCAGGTAACGCTCGAGCGCGCGCTTCCCGGCCGGAGCCAGGCGGTATTCAGTTCTGGGCAAGCGGCCGGCGAACGATTTGCTGCAAACGATGTAATCGGCTTCTTCGAGTTTGCGAGCATGCACGCTTAGGTTGCCGTCGGTGGTTTTCAGCAGGGCTTTCAGCTCGTTGAAGGTAAGCGAACGATTGACGGCCAGAGCGCTGACGATGCCCAGTCGGATGCGCTCGTGAATCAGGCGGTCGAGATCAGGAACGGTCTCCGGCGCGTGGCCGCGAACGGAACTTAGCGGCACGGGCGCGGCGGACTCGCGGGTGCGACGAACGCGTTCCTGAGCGGCTGTGGACGACTTGGCCATGCGAATCTCGTTAGCCTCCGAAGCGCCGGGCAATCCAGGCACCGAAAATAATTTGCACTGCGCCGAAACCTCCGGCCATCAGGGCGTCGCCCCAGTTGGACGGCGCGAACAGGGCGATGGCTCCGAAAAGCATAATGCATAGACCCATCAGCGGCACGATGCGCACGGAAAACGCGCCGCCGGTGACGATGGCGGTGCCGTAGAGAAGCAGCCAAGTGCCGGGAAGGGCTGCAAGGTTGCCGGAGAGAAAGAGCGCGACGGTGAGCAAGCCGCCAACGATGATGGGCGGAGCGAAACTCAGCACAAATTTACGGCCGGGGCCCGAGAAGAGCGCGGAGTTAGCGCGATGCGCTTTGGTAGCTGCGGCAGGGGCTGCGATGGCTACGGCTACGAAAGCTTCGGCTAGCCAAACGGCGATCCAGGCGCGGGGAGTGAGTTGGCGATGAGCGAGCCAGGCTGCGGCGACTGCGGTGACGCCCATGGCGACTCCGCCCCATCCCGGGACGGCAGTGAACTCGGCGGCGCTCTCCATAGTTTCGCGGATATAGCGAAGATGATCGACGGCACGAGCGTCAATGGGGATAGGCTCGTGTCGAGGAGGGCGAAGCGGACTTGGAACAGCCATAAGCGCATGATAGCAAGAAATTGGATGTTGTCAAGTACTTTGTAATACAAAGCAAGACCCAGGTGCCTGACAGCCGCAGGCGTTTTACTCTTTGGGGTAACGCCCGCGGAGAGCATTGCAGCGGATGATGAAGACGTCGAGGAACATTTGGATGCTGTCGCGCAACATGTTTACTTTGGTGGCGGGCGAATGCGCCCAGCGGACGGGGATTTCGATGGAGCGGAGGCCGTGGTGGCGCGCGAGATAGAGCAGTTCGGGGTCAAAACCGAAACGCTCGATGCGCTGTTGTTCGAAGAGAATGCGGGAGCGATCGCGGCGAAAAGCCTTGAAGCCGCATTGCGTGTCGACGAAGGGAAGGCGGAGGATGATGCGAACGATTTTGTTGAAGATGATGCCGGCGAATTCGCGGAAGGCGGATTCGTGGACTTCGATGAGGCTGCGGTCCATGGCGCGGGAGCCGATGGCCACATCGTAGCCGGATTCAAGCGCGACGATGAGCTTGTCGGCTTCCTCGATGGGGGCAGAGAGATCGGCGTCCGTGAAAATCACGAACGGGCTGATGGCTTCGAGCATGCCGTGGCGAACGCTGAAGCCCTTGCCGCGATTGACGCCGTTGCCGACAACGCGAAAAGATTGAAATTTGGAAGCGTAAGATGCGGCGACCGCGGCGGTTTGGTCGGTCGAGCCATCGTCGACGACGATCACTTCGGCGGGGCGTGTGGCGCTTTGCAGATATGCCGCGATCTTGTCAAGCGTAGCGGGAAGGCGCAGTTCCTCGTTGTACGAAGGAATAATGATCGAGAGCAGTGGAGGCGCCGCCGAAGTTGTCACGAGAGCGGCTCCCGCCATCCGTGCTGGCCAATCAGGGGAACGAACTGGCAGGACTCGAGAGTTTCAGCGTCGAAGCGCGAGCCGTGGCGCGTGACACGGACAAGTTGCTGCTTGTCTGGCGGACCGACTGGAAGAATCAGCCGACCGCCTTCGGCTAGTTGAGCGATTAGCGGTTGGGGAATCGACGGGGCTGCGGCAGCGACGAGGATGGCGTTGAACGGCGCGAGATGAGGGAGGCCGAGTGTGCCGTCGCGATAGTGAACATGGACGTTGGAAAAACCCAGGTTCGCTAATCGTGCAGCCGCTGCGCTAGCCAGATCCTGCCGGATTTCGATCGATACAACTTCGGCAACAATTCGAGCGAGAACCGCAGCCTGGTAGCCGCATCCGGTTCCGACTTCGAGCAAGCGGTCGGAAGGTTGCAGATACAGCGCGGAGGTCATCGCAGCGACGATGTAAGGTTGCGAAATGGTTTGGCCGCCGCCGATGGGCAGAGGCACGTCCTCATAGGCACGCGCTTGCAGTTCGGGTGGCACGAATTCGTGGCGGCGGACTTCTTGCATGGCGCGCAGGACTTGCGGATCAACAACGCCGCGGCGGCGAATCTGGCGTTCGATCATTTCCGCGCGGGCTTGGGCGAAAGGATCTTGCGTTGAGCCCGTTAGGTCGCTCGGAGTTTGTTTGCCAGAATCCACGAACGCACACCCGCTGGTTCTCATTCGCTAGCGCTTTACGGATGCTTGCGATCTGCACAAGCGTTCGTGGACGGCAGCGGCGCCGGCAAACGCGCAGTAATACGGCCAAGACTGCATCGGGCCTCCACAGCAGGCCGGCGGCGCCGGCAATGCGTTAACGAAACTACAAGAGATAATCACACCGGCAGGCAGGCTCGCAAGAAATTAGGCGTGCGCAGGGACGGGAGCGTGCTTTTGCCACGCTCCGGTTTCGAGAATTTCCGCCATTTGCGCGAGGGCGAAATCGCACTCGTCTTCACGGTTGTAGAAATGCGGCGAGAGGCGGACGCCCGCTTTCGGCCGGAAATCCACCATGATTTCGCGGGCCAGCAGTTCACGGCAGACTTCCGCGGCGTGCGGGCAATCGACGGAGACCGTTCCGGCGCGTTCGGCGGAATTTTCCGGGGTGTTAACGCGCCAGCCGCGAGCCTTCGCGCCGTCCATCAGGCGAGCGGTCATGCGCATGGATTTTTCTCGAATCGCGGCGATACCAACGCGATTCAAAATGTCGAGCGCCGGTTGGCACGCATACAAAGCGGGAATGTGCGGAGTGCCGTTCAAATAGCGGAAAGAATCTTCGCGTTGATCGACGGCGCCGATTTCGAATGCGAAAGGCCGGCGATGCGCGGTCCAGCCGGTGAGAGCGGGGCGCAGTTTGGCGCGCAAGTCCTCGCGGACGTAAAGATAGGCGACTCCTGGACCGCCGCAGAGCCATTTGAGAACGCCGCCGACGGCAAAGTCCGCTCCGAGTGCGCGAACATCCAAAGGAATCGTTCCCGCAGCCTGAAACGCATCGAGAATGACGTAAGCGCCGACGCGATGGGCCTTTTCGATAATCGCTTTCATGTTCACGATGTAGGCGCTGCGGAAGAGCACCTGCGAGATAGGCACGAGCAGCGTGGTCTCGTCGATCGCCGCGAGCACCTTATCGAGATCGATGCGGATGGAATCCGGCGTTTCCACAACTTCCACGCGAGCGCCGAACCTGGCTTGCTCGTGATAAAAATATTGAATCGAGGGAAATTCAAGCTGGACCATTACGATTTTGTTGCGCGGGCCGCGGAAATCGAAGCAGGAAGAGATGACGGCCTGAGTCTGCGTGACGTTCTGGTGCAGTGAGATTTCTCCCGGCGCTGCGCCGATCAGTGGAGCGATCTGGTCGCCGACGCCTACGGCCATTTCCCACCAGCCTTCTTCCCAGGCGCGCACCCCGCGCTGCGCCCAGGAATCGGCATACGCGCGCATGCTGTCGTAAACGCCTCGGGGCATGGCTCCCAGCGAGTTGCTAATCATGTAGGTGGTGCGATCGAGTATTGGAAACTCGCTGCGCCATTTAAGCAATTCATCCATTGCGTGATTCTCCGCTTGCCGATTGATGAGACGTCCGCTTAACCCAGACAAAATAACATACCGTTGCGAAGGCCAGCCAGGGCAGGCCAGCTTGGAGAGTGACGCGAAAACCGGGCACCCACCAGGTGGAAATCAGCACGGCGAGAACGGCGAGAAGACCAAAAAGCGAAACCCACGGACCGGATGGACCGATGCGCACATAGGACTTGTGCGTTTCTTTATGAAAACGACGAAAAGCGAGGTGAGTGAGCAGTGTCATGCCCCAGGCAAATAGCGCGCCAAAGGAGCTTACGCCGATGGTTAGAACGAAGAGCGAGTCGTGAAAACGGCTCAAGAGTGCCAGCGCAATGATCATTCCGGTGGCGGATGCGACTACTGCGACCACCGGCATGCCCTTTTTGTTCAAGCGGCCGAGCGCCGCGGGTGCGTAGCCACTGCGGGCCAGGGAGAACACGAGCCGCGCCGCGAAATACAAGTTGGCCATCGCGCTGGATAGCGCTGCCGTAAGCACCACAAAATTCATGATGTGACTCGCTGCGGGTATGCCGGCGCGCTGAAAAACGCGCACGAATGGGCTTTCGCCGAGGCCGATTTGCGGCCACGGCACGTTTCCAACGACGAGCGCGAGTCCCGCGACGTAGGCGATCACCAGGACCAGCAGCGTCCTGCGCAGCGCTCGCGGGACCGCTACTTGCGGATTCGCGGCTTCGCCGGCTGTACTGCCAACGACTTCGATGCCAAAGAAACTGAAAAGGCCCATAACCACGCCGAGGCC
>Ga0137403_10005011_pt1 | contig 15441 bp, 17 predicted proteins | sample CZOMad2_1_16fung_FD_122057 | JGI IMG/M metagenome (GOLD analysis project Ga0137403, IMG submission 122057) | Vadose zone soil fungal communities from Angelo Coast Range Reserve, California, USA - CZOMad2_1_16fungal (Hybrid Assembly) | ecosystem: Environmental > Terrestrial > Soil > Vadose zone... | reverse complement strand
CGACGCCGTCCGACATGCAGTTCCGCGTGAAAGACCTGGCCGAGCGCGCCATCGCGTATGGCATTCCTGGCGTGATCGTCGACGGCACCGACCCCTGCCAGGTCTACGACGCCGCCCACCAAGCCTGTGAGCGCGCCCGCCGCGGCGAAGGCCCCACCCTCATCGAAGCCAAACTGATGCGCATGAAAGGCCACGCCATCCACGACGCCGCCGAGTACGTCCCCAAGCCGTTGTTCGAGTACTGGCGCAAACGCGACCCGATCGCCCGCTTCGAAGACTATCTGCTGAAGGTAAGGAAGTGGCTAACTCCAACTGAGAACCGAGAACTGATATCCGGTGTTGATCAACAATTGGACGCTGATCGTGACTTCGCCGTCGCCAGTCCCATGCCTGAACCGGAATCCGCGGCAGGTGGCGTGTACTGTGAAAACGGCTGCCACGAGATCAGACCGAAGTATGCGACCCCGAAGGTCAAGGCAGGCCCTGCCGCCCGCGTGAAGCCCGGCTCGAAGGAAAGCGAAGCGGCAGTGCATTTGAAGTAATGGTCGTGCAGGTAACTCTATGCCCCAGCTTACCTATCTCGAAGCGATCCGCCAGGGAATCTGGGAGGAAATGGAGCGAGATCCCACCGTTTTCTGCCTCGGTGAGGACATCGGCATCTATGGCGGGGCGTTTAAAGTCACGGATGGTTTCATCCATCGCTTCGGCCCAGAGCGCGTCATCGATACGCCCATTGCGGAGTCCGCCATCGTAGGCGCTGCCTTCGGGGCATCACTCACTGGCCTTCGTCCTGTCGCCGAGTTCCAGTTCATGGACTTTATCGGCTGCGCCTTCAACCAGATCGTCAATATGGTCGCGAAGTCGCATTACCGCTGGGAGGCGCCTGCGCCGCTCGTCCTGCGTGGCCCTTGCGGAGGCGGCGTGCATGGCGGACCGTTTCATTCGCAGAATCCCGAGATGCATTTCGTCCACGAGCCGGGAATGAAAGTCGTCGCGCCGGCAACGCCGAGCGACGCCAAAGGACTGATCAAGTCCGCTGTGCGCGACAACAATCCTGTTCTCTTCCTCGAGCATAAGTTTTTGTATCGCCGCATCAAGGAAGAGGTGCCGGAGGGCGATCACACCGTCGAGATCGGCAAGGCGCGCGTCGCCCGCGAAGGACGCGACGTCAGCGTGATCACCTACGCCGCCATGGTGCACACCGCGCTCGAAGCCGCCGAACTGCTGAAGAAAGACGGCATCGACCTCGAGATCATCGACCTGCGCTCGCTGCTGCCGCTCGACCGCGAAGCCATCGCTGCAACGGTGAAGAAGACCAACCGGGTGATCATCCTGCACGAAGACACCAAGACCGGCGGCTTGGCCGGCGAGATCGCCGCCATCATCAACGAGGACGCGTTTGACTACCTCGACGCGCCTATCGTGCGCATCACTTCTCTCGATACGCCGGTGCCCTTCTCTCCGCCGCTGGAAAAATTCTTCCTGCCGAAGGTGGAGGACGTGGTGCGCGAGGCGCGGCGGCTGAAAGCTTACTAAGGACTTCCGACCTTAGAGGAAGCTCTGCTAGCGCACCCGCAGATCTACTAGGTTGTTATTGTTTTCGCGGCAGTGCAACCACCCACAGCCGCAGCAATTCTCACTACCAGCAGCTCCCGAACTCCCTGTTCCCCCGCAGGATGAGATATGGGTCCCCGAACAAAACTTTTGGCGTTGATCGTCTTGCTCGCCGCAGTGCCCACTTGGGCAGCCTCTCACAAACCGTCGCTCTCTTTCGCCAAACGGCCAATCGCCTTCGAGCCCAATCGCGGGCAAACCAACTCGCAAGTAAAGTATCTGGCCCGGGGCAACGGGCACGATCTCTACCTCACGCCGCGGGAAGCCGTGCTGCGCATGCGGCATCCCAATGCAAAAGATTCCGCTCTGCGGATCCAGTGGATCGCCGCCGATCCCTCAACGTCCATGACGCCCGAGCAAGAGCTTTCCGGCCGGGTGAATTATCTGCGCGGGAAAAATCAGGCAAACTGGCTCACTAACATTAAAACCTACGGCAAGGTGCGATTTGCCCACGTTTATGACGGTATCGATCTCGTCGTCTACGGCAATCAGCGCAACTTCGAGTACGACTTCGTGGTCGCCCCGCACGCTGATGCAAAGCAGGTCCGCCTCGCATTTGACGGGGCCGACCGTGTATCTCTCGATGGCAATGGTGACCTGGTCCTCCAGGTAGGCGGCGACGAATTGCGCCAGCACAAGCCCGTCGTGTATCAGACTGTCGGCGGCAAGAAGAAGATGATCGACGGCCGCTTCCTGCTAGCCAAAGATAAAACCGCTTCGTTTGAAGTCGGCGAGTACGATCACAACCAGCCACTCGTGATCGATCCAACCCTTTCGTATTCCACCTACCTGGGCGGCACCGGTGAAGATCAAGGCAATGGCATCGCGGTTGACAGTGCGGGTCGCGCTTACGTTACGGGCCAAACCGATTCGGCCGATTTCCCGATGAAAGGCGGCGTCCAAAGCAACAAAGCTTCAACCGACGCCTTCGTGACTAAAATGTGGGCCACCGGCGGCGGAGTGATCTATTCAACTTATCTCGGCGGTAATGGGGTTGACCGCAGTGAAGCGATTGCGGTTGATCGCTTCGGCAACGCCTATGTCGGTGGCTGGACCACCTCAACCGATTTTCCTGTCACCGCAGGTGCATTTAAGCCGACGTATACAGGAGCCGGGGACGCTTTCGTTACCAAGTTGAGTCCGAGCGGGTCTTCGCTGGTGTATTCACTGGTTCTAGGCGGCGAGGGATCTGATTTCGTAAACGCGCTGGCGCTCGATTCGCAGCAACGCGTGTACGTTACAGGCGGTACCGATTCAGAGTTTTTTCCCGTGAAGAATGCGTATCAGTCCACCTATACCAGCCAGCCTCCTTCCAGCGGAGGCATAAGTGCCTTCAGCACTCGTCTGAACTCCGCTGGTTCTGATCTGGAATATTCCACATATCTGGACGGTCACATCGCAAGTCTCGGATACGGGATCGCGGTTGATTCCACTTTCCATGCCTACGTCACAGGCTGGACGTCTTCTCCCGATTTCCCAACCACACCCGGCGCGTTTCAAAGGGTATTCAAGGCGCCTACCCACCCCAGCGATCCTCACGATGTCCCCGGTTTAAGCGGATTCGTGACCAAGTTCTCGGCGGATGGAACCACACTGAGCTATTCCACGTTCCTTGGCGGTACGGGGGATGATGTAACAAAGGCGATCGCGGTCGATTCGTCAAACCGCGCGTACGTGACCGGCAGCGCACAATCGCCAGACTTTCCAGTCAAGGCCGGCGGATTCCAAACAACTCGGCGTGGGCCCAGCGATGCGTTCGTAACAAAGCTACAAGCAGACGGTGCGAACCTAATCTATTCCACCTTTCTGGGTGGCTCGGGCGGAGACGGGGGAAACTCCATAGCCGTCAATGCTGCCGGGCACGCTTTTGTGACTGGGGCAACGGATTCATCGAACTTCCCAGTCAAGAACGCCATTGACACAACTTACAATGGTCATGTCGACGCCTTCGTCACAAAGTTGTGGGCGACCGGCGGCGGCCTGCATTTCTCCACCTATTTGGGTGGAAGCACTGGACCTAGCTCCACCGACCCTGGGTTTGATTCTGGCAGTTCGATCCGCCTAGACGCCAGCGATAACTCATATGTCACCGGCTACACCCGCTCCAGCAACTTCCCAACCACGACAGGAGCTTACCGGAGGACCCTGCGCGGCGCGCAGGATGCCTTCGTGGTGAAGATCGCACCGTAACTCCTCCTGAACTCTGGGCCGGCCTGCTATCGGGCCGGCCTTTTTTTGCGCGGAGTACAATTTCGGCTATGTTTGCTCGCATAGTGCTCTCGGTGATCCTCGCGACGGCCACCAACCTTTCCGCCCAGCAGCTCTCCCAATCCGCTACTTCCCTGCTGCAAGAGATCAACAACATCAAGACGGTGGACAACCACACCCACCTCACCTTCAGCGACGACGACACCGGCTACGACGCGCTGCGCTGTGACACGCTCACCTCGAATGCCCAGCCGCCGTTTCCGCTGCGCAATGAGGATGGCATCTTCGATCAGGCCATTCGCGGGCTCTTTGGGCTGAAGGAACCATCAGGGGACGCGCTCATCAAGGCTGAAGCAGCCGCCAAGAATGCCAAGCGGCAGCAGCTCGGCGAGAAGTATACCGAGTGGGTGCTCGATCAGGCGGGCACGGACGTCATCTTCGCCAACCGCACCGAGATGCCGGCTGCATACGCGAACAATCCGCGCATCAAGTGGGTCCCCTACGACGACGCGCTGTTGTTTCCACTGAATAATGATCAGGGAAAGAAGTTTTCCCTCGACCGTCAGGTGCTGCTCATCAGCGAAGAGCAGTTGCTGCAAAAATACATGGCCGCGCAAAACGTGAAGTCGCTTCCCGCGACACTCGACGACTACGTCAACAAAATCGTCGTGCCCACTATCGAGTCGCAGAGGCGCGCCGGTGCGGTGGCCATCAAGTTTGAAATGGCGTATCTGCGCAGCTTGAAGTTCGATCGCGTCAGTCCTGCTGACGCGACCCGAATCTATTCCGACGGCCGCCGCACCGCTATCACCGCGGCGGAATACAAGAAGCTGCAGGATTTCCTCTTCCACTTCATTGCGCTGCAGGCCGGCAAGCTGGGGATGCCGGTGCACATACACACCGGTCTCGGTTGCGGCGACTGGTTCGACATCAGCGGCGCCGATCCGCTGCTGCTTGATAGCGTCTTCATCGATCCCGAGCTGAAGGGGACGAATTTCGTCCTGCTGCACTCCGGCACCTTCGCGCGCGAAGCCGCCATGCTGATGATGCATCCCAACGTCTATGCCGACACTGCCGTGATTCCTTTCGTCCTTGGACAGCGGCGCTTCAGCGAAGCCCTGCGCACCATGCTCGAGATGCAGCCGGAAAAGTTGCTCTACGGCTCTGACGCCAGCCCGTTCGGGCCGACCATCGACTTCGAGCAGACCGCCTGGGTCGCGAGCCAACGGACGCGGCAGGCGCTTGCCATGGCGCTAGGCGGCATGGTGGATGATGGCGAGATCTCGCGCGAGCACGCTCTGCAACTGGCGCGCATGTATTTACGCGACAACGCGCGCGCGCTTTACGGGCTCAAATAGAGTTCACTGTTGGAGGAACCATGGGAAAGTTCATCGGCGGCATCGTCTTCACCGTGCTGATCATCCTGATCGGCGGCTACAGCATGCTTAGGTTCGGCATGGTCAACCTCGCTGCAGATCAGACGCCGACCCGCCTGGAGCGCCGCGTGTCCGGCACCGCGCTCGACGCGTCCGTCGAAAAACGCGCTGCTGATCTGAAGAATCCGCTCGAAGCTAATGATGCCAATCTGCTCGAAGGCATGCACCTCTATGTTCAGAATTGTGCGGGGTGTCACGGCAGTCCGAAAGAGCCGGACGCCGTCTTTGGTGGGGCATTCAATCCCCACGTGCCGCAATTCATGACGAACGTCCCCGACATGCCCGACAACGAGAACTTCTACATCACCAAGCACGGGATACGTCTCTCCGGAATGCCCGCGTGGGGTAAGCTGTTCAACGACGATCAATTGTGGAAGGTGACCACATTCCTTAGTCATATGGAGAAGCTGCCACCTGCGGTCGACCAGGAATGGCGCAATCCTCCGCCCGCGGCCCCGAAGAAATAGAGGAGACGAATGTATTACCTGCTCAAGACAGAAGCTTCCACGTATTCATTCGCCGATCTGCAACGCGACGGGTCGACCATTTGGGATGGCGTCACAAACCCGGTGGCGGTGCGGAACCTGCGCGAGATGCCCAAGGGCGCGAAGCTGATCATCTATCACACCGGCGACGAGAAGGCCGCAGTTGGCACCGCGACGGTGCTCAGTGTGGATGCCAGCGACCCGAAGAATCCGCGCGTCGAAATCAAAGCCGGTAAACCGATCACCAAACCGGTGACACTCGCCGAAATGAAGTCGAACAAACTGTTCCACGATTCGCCGCTGGTGAAGCAGGGCCGGTTATCGGTGGTCCCGCTTACCTCTGATCAATACGGATTCCTCACCCGCTGATTCACATGCTCGGCGGCACGGTGTCTTTCCCAGTGCCACCACAGTCATTCCCGGAAGAATTAATGTCTTGCAATCTTGGAAACGGGATAAAATCCGCAACTACCCATGAAAATCCGGCCAGCGTTCTATGTGGTACTACTCACTTTCTGCAGCATTCATTCTTTTACTCAAGATAGCTCCAAGGCAGTGCGGATCACTGTTCCGGGCACAGCAGGCGCTCTCGAATTCGTTGCGCCGGGAAATTTCCAGCAGCGCGTGCGTCCGGACGGGAAAGAGGTGCAGGCCAGGGCGAGGGATGATTCCAACGGTTTGATGATGACAGCATTTCTGCAGCGAGTGGACTTTAAGCCGTCACCTGCCGAGTGCCGAAAGCAGTGGTGGGGAACAACCACGGAGCCACCACAGATGCACCGCGAGAATATTCGTCTTAGCGAGAGCGGACCGATGGCACGTGTTGATTACGATGTGCCTGTGGCTCAAGGGATCAAGGTCAATCAACATAGTGTTCATGTGTACCTTGGCGGTGGCTCGGAATGCGCCGAAATACACCTCTCCGTCGTGCAATACACCCCTGCCAAGGACACCCTATTTAGTGATTTCCTGAAGACCGTACGTTTGATCTCTGACGTGCCCGCTGCTGCATCGGCGGCCGCTCCTGCCCCCGAATCGCCGGCAATGGGTAACACCCAGGAGATGTTCGCGAAAGCGAGCCGCTTCTATTTGGAAAAGAATTACAAGATGGCCGCTCTCTATTATCAGCGGGTACTGGACTCAGAGAAACAAAGCCCCACGCTAAACGAGCAGTATTTCGAAGTTCTGGTGGACAATCTGGGCATGTCCTATGGCATCGATGGCGATCTAGCGAAAGCGAAAACCACTTTCGAGTATGGCATCTCCAAAAAGCCCAAGTATCCGCTTTTCTATTACAACCTTGCCTGCACGTATGGCGAGATGGGAGAGATGCAGCCCGCGATTGCGCAGCTGCGGGAGGCCTACCGCAATAAAGCGAACATGATCGCTGGCGAGGAATTTCCCGATCCCATGACGGACGACTCATTCCGCACTTTTGCATACAAGAAGACGTTCGTGGATGCCGTAGCCAGCATGAAACAAGGCCGTTGATTCGCTTTTCTCCGTAACGGAGCCTGTCCCGAGCGCAGTCGAGGGATGCCTCCGTGGTAAAAATTGATTCATGCAACTCCCTGCCGCGCTTAACCGCGCCATCGATGCCGAAGCATCGCAGCACGACTACAAGCTGCTGATTCGCGCGGTCGAGGAGATGTCGTCACGCTATCGCGCGCGGGAAAAAGAGGCGGGAGCGTTCATCGGCACGCCGCTGCACCGCGCTGCTTACGTCGTTACCCGCTTGCCTGCGACTTACGCCGCGGTTGCATCCGTGCTCGGCGAGATCAGGCAGCGAATGCCCACCTTCGAGCCGGCGAGCCTCCTGGATCTGGGCGCCGGCCCGGGCACGGCGACGTGGGCCGCGACTGCCGTCTTCCCCTCGCTGCAACGCGCCACGTTGATCGAGCAAGACGCTGAGTTCATTGCCACCGGCAGGCAGATGGTGAAGTCGGCTGGTGCTGATCCGATTGCAAGGATGGAATGGGTGCGCGGTGACCTGCGCAAAACTCAACTTGAGCCGCACGATCTGGTGGTGATCTCCTATGCGCTCGGCGAATTGAGCGAGCGCGATGCTACGGCTCTGGTGAACAAAGCGCTGGCATCGGCGAGAGTGCTCGCGGTGATCGAGCCCGGAACGCCGCGTGGATGCGGCGTCGCCCATCTTGCTCGTGCAGTAATGCTCGCCGCGAAGGCGCACATCGTGGCGCCGTGCTCTCACGAAGGGCCGTGTCCTATGCTGGCGCGCAAAGATGACTGGTGCCACTTCGCGCAGCGTCTGGAGCGGACTTCTCTACATCGCCATCTGAAATCGGGCGAGCTCGGCTACGAGGACGAAAAGTTCTCCTACATGGTCGCCGCAAGGGAAGACGTTTCGCGTGCGCACGCGCGCATCATCCGTCATCCGCTGATCGGCAAGGGACACATCAAGCTCGACCTGTGCACACCCGCCGGCATCGTGAGCGAGACCGTCACCCGCAGCGACAAAGAGAAGTTCAAGCAGGCCCGCGGGGCGAAGTGGGGCGACACCTGGGAATAGAATGTGGCTTTGAATGCAACCCCGAGGTGGACTATGAGTGCGAAAACTTACTCTCTGATGTGTGGGATCATTTTCCTCTTCTTGCTGATCCTGCATGTTCTTCGACTGGTGATGCACGTGAACGTCGCTATCAACGGAATGCCCATCATGATGCAGGCGAGCTGGTTCGGCATCATCGTCGCCGGACTGCTCGCGTTTCTCGGCTTGCGCGCGTGGAAGAAAGGATGAGTAGTTCCACCGGTCCCTTGATCGCGGACAATATCGCTCGCATCCGCGAGAGAATGCACCAGGCCGCCGCACGAGCCGGACGCGACCCGAACCACATCACGGTCATGGCAGTCAGCAAGACCTTCCCTGCTGAATCTATCCGCGAAGCTTACGCTGCCGGCTTGCGAACCTTTGGCGAAAATCGCGTGCAGGAATTCGCCGGCAAAGCACCTCAAGCCCGAGCGCTCAAAGACGCCCGCTTTCACCTGATCGGACACTTGCAATCGAACAAAGCTGCAAAAGCCGTGGAACTCTTCGATGCGGTGGATTCGGTGGATTCCGCCCGCTTAGCGGAGAAGCTGAACGCCGCCGCTCAGGAAGCCAGTAAGAGTCTCGATATCCTGCTCGAGGTGAATATCGGCAACGAGGCGGCGAAATCCGGCTTGCCCCCCGATTTCGAGGACCAGGAATTTCAGCAACTATTGAAGGAAGTTCCGCGGCTTGCCAATCTACGAGTCCGCGGGCTGATGTGCATCCCGCCGCACACCGATGACCCCAATGGCGCCCGTCCTTACTTCCGCAAGATGCGCGAATTGCGCGACCAGGTCGCCGCGCTCAAGATCCCAAAGGTCGAAATGATGACACTTTCCATGGGCATGTCGCACGATTTTGAGGTCGCCATGGAGGAAGGGTCCACCTGCGTGCGGCTGGGGACGGCGATCTTCGGGGAGCGGCCGAGGTAGCCGGGGCTATTTCAATACCTTTGATTCGTGGGTGTTGACCACCTGCCAGCTGCTGCCACGTTTCACCCATACGTCGGTGTAGCGATAGCTGCCACTGGTGTTCTTGCCTTTTTCAACGCTCTTCTCGGTTTGGCGGCCGGTGACCACGGCCACATTGCCGTAGACCCGCACCTTCAGTTCGTCGATCAATGCGCTTGAGATGTCGTTATCGCTCGACTTCAAGCGGCTGATAGTACCTGCCTTGTCGCGGATCAGGCCTTCATCGTCGATGATCATGTACTCGTCTGCCAGCAGCAGCCCAACCGCGGCCAGATCTTTCCTTTCTAGAGCCGCGGTCCACGTTTTTTCCATTGCGATCAGGATTCCCTCAGCCTTGCTGACCTCGGCCGATTTCTGCGCCAGAAGCGGGGACGCAAGCAGGACCACACAACAGACCACGAGCAATCGTTTCATCCATCCTCCGTGCAGCTAGATCCAGTCCCTGTTCTAACCTGCGAAAAAATCGCCGTCAAGTAGCGCTTAGCGTACAATCCCCATTCGTGGGGGCAAGCCCATGGTCTCTGTTACAGAAAACTCACATAGCGTCACCTTCCCGGTGAAGGTTCATCCGCGTGCCAAGAAGAACTCCATCACCGGTGAGGTAGGAGGCGCGCTTAAGCTCGATCTCACTTCCCCTCCGGTGGACGGAGCGGCGAATGAAGCCTGCGTGGAATTTTTCGCCAAGTCTTTGAAAGTGCGGCGCTCCTCCGTTACCATTGCCAGCGGCGAACGCAGCCGCCGCAAGGTTGTGCGCGTTGCCGGAGTCACCGCAAAGCAGTTCTGGGAGCGTCTTTCGTCCCAGTGAGGAGAGGCGATTGAGCTTCGCGCAGCGCCTGCAGGAGGTCCGCACCGGCTTCGACCGTCCTTTCTGGGTCGCCAATACCACCGAGATCTTCGAGCGCCTTTCCTATTACGCCGTCTTCGCGTCGCTGGTCCGCTACCTCATCGAAGTCCTGCACTTCCCCACCCAGCAAGCAACCACTCTGGGTGGCTTTTTCGGCGCCGCGGTCTGGATAATGGCGATCTTCGGCGGTGCCCTCGCCGACAAGATCGGCTTTCGCCGTGCACTTTCGCTCGCCTACTTCATCTTGAGCTGTTCGTATTTCCTGGTGGGATCGATCACCGAGCCTTGGCTCGCTCCCGTGCGCGACCACGTTCCGCTCGGCCTGATGGTGGGCGTGATCCTTTTTCTCCCCGCACTCGGCGTCGCGCTGGTAAAGCCGAGCGTGGTCGGAACCACCGCGCGCGCGTCGAAGGAAAACGTGCGCTCCATCGGGTACTCCATCTACTACACCATGGTGAACATCGGCAACACCATGGGCCCCTTCCTCGCGGGATGGATCCACACCCACATGCGGGTGGAGAACGTCTTCCGCATGGCGGCTGCGAGTGTCTTCTTGATGCTGATCGCGGTGCTGATCTTCTTCAAAGAGCCGCCACGACCTGCGGGCGAGAGCGCTCCCGCGGTGCGGGACATCGTACGAAACTTCATGACCGTGGTAAGGAACTGGCGGTTCGTGCTCTTTCTCGTGATCTTCTCGGGATACTGGGTCGTCTTCTGGCAGCAGTATCTGATCCTGCCGCCCTTCGTTCACAATTTCGTGGACCCGAACGCCAACACCGAGCAGATCCTTATCACCGACCCGATCATCGTTATCACCTGCACGGTTGCGCTGAACGCGCTCACCCGCCGCATGCGCTCGTTCACCGCGATCACGCTCGGCACGCTGATCACGTCGGTAGGGTGGGTGGCGCTTGCGCTTTGGCACAGCGTTCCCGGCGCCTACATCGCGATTGCCATCGTCGCCATCGGAGAGATCATGCAGTCGCCGCGATACTACGAGTACATCTCCCGGCTCGCGCCGCCCAGCCAGCAGGGGACCTATATGGGGTTTGCGTTTCTTCCCATCGGCATCGGATCGCTGATCGGCGGATGGTTCGGCGGCAAGCTCATGCATCAATACACCGAGGTTTCGCACCAACCTGCAATGATCTGGTGGATCGTGACCGGCGTCGGCGTAGTGACCACGCTGCTGCTGTGGGTCTACGATAAGTTCGTTCTACCTAAAACGCCACAACAGGCCTAGCGTTCCTGCCTCCTGCCGCCCCGCCTCCTGCGTCCTATGATTTAATAGATGTTTGCCCATGGACCTCTCTGCCATCCAGTCATCCCTGCGCGAGCGCAAGCTCGACGGCTGGCTATTTTACGACCACCACCATCGCGATCCCATCGCTTACCGTCTGCTCGGATTGCCGGAGAAGCTGCACGTCACCCGTCGCTGGTTTTATCTGATCCCCGCCCAGGGCGAGCCGCAGAAGTTGGTGCATCGCGTGGAGCCCAAGCACCTCGATAATCTCCCCGGCAACAAGCGCGAGTACTCCGCCTGGCAGGAGCAGCATCAGGGACTCAAAGACATGCTTGCCGGCGTGAAGAAGATCGCCATGCAGTACTCCGAGAACAATCAAGTGCCGCTCATCGGACTGGTGGACGCCGGCACGGTCGAGCTGCTGCGCAGCTTCGGGAAAGAGATCGTCACCTCGGGAGATCTGGTCGCGCAGTTTGAGGCGACTTTGTCCGCCGAGCAGATCGCCTCGCATTTCGCCGCACGCGACGCCATCGACCCCATCATGGCGTCGGCCTTCAAGTTCATCCGCGAGCGCGTGAACAACGGCGGCACCGACGAATACACGGTACAGCAATTCATCATGGATGGATTCAAGCGCGCCGATCTGATCACCGACGATCCGCCTATCGTCGGCGTGAACGCGAACAGCGGCAATCCGCATTACTCGCCGAGTCAGCAGAATTCCAAGCCGATCCGCGAAGGCGATTTCGTGCTGCTCGACATGTGGGCGAAACAGAACAAGCCCGGCGCGGTCTTTTACGACATCACCTGGACGGGAGTGGTTGGAAAATCGGCTTCCGACAAGCAGCGCGAGATTTTTGACATCGTGCGCGGTGGCCGCGACGCGGGCATCAAGACAGTGCAGGACGCCTTCGCCGCCAAGCGTCGCATCGGCGGCTGGGAAGTCGATAAAGCCACGCGTGACTACATCACCGCCAAAGGTTACGGAAAATATTTTGCGCACCGCACCGGGCACTCCATCGGGGTCGAGATCCACTCTACCGGCGCCAACATGGACAACCTTGAGACCAAGGACGACCGCGAGATCATCCCCAATACCTGCTTCTCCATCGAGCCCGGCATCTACCTGCCCGAGTTCGGCGTGCGCAGCGAGATCGATATGATCGTGCGCAACGGCAAAGCCGAGGTAAGCGGGCGGATACAGAATGAGCTGGTGCTGATTTGATCTCCCTTAGTTGTCATTCCGAGCGCAGCGAGGAATCTGCTTAGTGACCGCCGAAAAAGCCGCAGCTCAATCAACGCAACACCCCGTCACGCTCCAAAGCATCGTCGTCCTCATTCTGGGATGGCTGCTGCCCGGCGCCGGCCACTTCATGCTGAAGAAATGGTGGCGCGGCCTGCTGCTGTTCGTCTCGGTGGTGGCGATGTTCGCACTAAGAATCATGATGCAGGGGAAGGTCTACACCGCGAACACGGGCGACATCCTCGACATGCTCGGCTTTGTGGGCGACGTAGGCTCCGGCATCCTTTACTTCGCCGCGCAGATCATGGACCTAGGCCGCGGCGCCATCCACATCGCCGTCGCTGACTATGGGACAAAGTTCATCATCGTCGCCGGCCTGCTGAACATCATGGCCGCCATCGACGCCCACCACATCGCGATTGGAAAGAAGGCCTGATGCACCTCTCTCACTTCAGCGCCGCGCTCGTCTTCGCCCTGTTCGCGTCTATCGTCTTCGGCATCACCCAGCGCAACGATGCGCGCTCGATGCTGCGCTACGGCGCCTATTGCTTTGCATTGTTTGTCGGAGGCGTGATCGCCGGCGGCTGGTTCCTCTGGCTGCTCAAGCACTAATTGAAATCATTTAATGGTTTGCAGTGCGGAACAAGCGTTCGAACAATAACTTTGTAGCTTTCGGCTTTCTCTAAATTCCCGATTCGGCCGTAGTGCACCGCGAGGGCCCAAGCGGGGAATGCGCGCCAGATATTCTGTAATTGCGCCACACTCTTTTCAAGCTGTTCGAGCAAGTTGGGAGTCGCTTCTCCCATGAGAAGCTTGTTGACGGCAATGTTTGTATCGAAAAACACCTTTGCCTGCTTGCTTCCTGGAAATAATTCAGAAACCGCACACAACTCACGCCCCTGTTCGCTCAGCGCTAGAGCTTGTTCATAGTCCCTTACTTCGAACAATGCGATCAGAGAAAGCGAACAGCGTTCAAAACCTTGATAGAGCGGCGGTAGTGAGAACCAATCGACGGGAGCTAGTTCCGCCCTCGCTGATTCATATTGGCCATAGAGCGTGAATGCCAAAGCCGAACAATACGCTGCCATGGCTGTTCCATTCGGCGCACGTCGCATCGATTTTCGATAGAAATCGGCGATAACGTAAGGGTTTGGTTGAAGGTACAGCCGAAATATTCTTCGACGCATGAAATAGAACAGTGCCAGCGTGAATCCCAACGATATTAGAATGGCAACGCCTGGGACGTAGCTCTTGTGTTCTACCGAAATAACGAGCATCCAACCTATATAGCCAAATGCAATTATGCCCGGGATCCAGAGTCGTATGACATGCTTGGTGTTCTTATCCATGCGAAGTTTACTGAATGCGACAGAATACCCTATCACCCTTCCCACACAAACGCATCGAACACCCGCGTCACGCTGAAGCCTAGCTTCTTATAAAGCTCAACCGCATTAGTGTTGGCCTGGGTCACGGTCAGCGTGAGCGCGCTGAACTTGCGGCGCCGCAGGTCGGCGCAGGCGGTTGCGATGAGCGATGACGCGATGCCGCGTCCGCGATACTCGGGCGCGATGCAGATCTGGGTGACGTGGCCCACGTCTGGCTTGACCATCGAGCACAGGATAAGTCCCACGACGGAACGGTTGTTGCGGTTGCGCACTACGAACGATGCCTCGGGATCGAAGACGCCGCATCCCGGAAAGCGCACGATGTTGTTCAGGAAGCGCATGGAGCCGGCGACGGTGCGGTATTGGTCGTTGATGTCGGAATCCACGTGGCCGCGGTAGGCGGTGGTGATGATGGTGGCCGCGCCCTGAAATTCCTCTTCGCTCCAGCGCCGCAGCTCGAGTTCCGCTGGGATGGGCTCCTCTGGTGTTACGTGTCCATTCTTCTTGTGGCCGTTGCCGTTCGTATGACCGTGGCCGTTGCCGCCGGTCTGCGCAGCGATCGGTAATCGCATGAACAGGCGCGGATGGCGGATGAATCCAGAATCCAGGAACGGCGACGCCAGCGCGCCAGCCTCATGCAGCAAAAGCTGTGCCTCGATGCGATGCACTCCCGGCGACCCTTGCAGGGTCTCTAAAACATGTTTCAGTAGCGTGCTCTCGACCTGCTGTGTCTCGGTGCCGGCGCCATGGTCGACGAACAGATCGCCGATCACGCCCTTGCTGCCTTCGTAGACGAAGAAGCTGAATCCCTGCACCCGGCCGTTGACTACGGCGGCATAGCCGGGCAGGATCTTGGCGTCCATGTAGCGCAGCACCATCTCGGCCGATCCCGAGTAGTCCCAGCAGAGCGCGCGCATCCACTCGGCCGACTCCGCATAGAGGAGCGGCCTCAGGTCAGCCGACGAAAAATGCCTGAGATCGAGGATTTCCAATTCCGAGTCCCTGGGGGTTGAGATGAGGACGCCGCCCGTGGCGGTGCGGGGGAATGTGATTCTAGTGCCTGCCCGCCCGCTTGCACAGTCGGGGAACCAAGAAAGGCAGCTTTCAGTCGGCAGTCGACAGCCACCCGCTTAGTGCGCCGCTGCCACCCGGATGAGCAGCAGATCCTGCGGCGCGAACCGCCCAACAATGTCGAAGTCCCTGCCTGCCAATTGAGAGGGAATTATGATGGTGTTGGCCGACGCCCCACGCAAAAGCAGCAGATGCTCTCCGGCAGGCACCTCGCCGGGACCGTCGAGGTTTCCGTCGTAGCGTGGCACGCGCTGGTCGCGATAGAAGGCCAGTCCGTACTGAATACCGCGCGGCACATCGTAGACCGCGACCTCTTTTGGCGCATCCGCCATCTGCCCGATGTAGCGCGCTAGCGGACGCGCGCTGAGAGCCGCATCGGTCGCCGGCGCG
>Ga0137403_10005010_pt1 | contig 15441 bp, 16 predicted proteins | sample CZOMad2_1_16fung_FD_122057 | JGI IMG/M metagenome (GOLD analysis project Ga0137403, IMG submission 122057) | Vadose zone soil fungal communities from Angelo Coast Range Reserve, California, USA - CZOMad2_1_16fungal (Hybrid Assembly) | ecosystem: Environmental > Terrestrial > Soil > Vadose zone... | reverse complement strand
GTAGTCCTTCAGCAGATCGTCTATCAGCTCATTGTCTATGGTCATCTGTTCTCCTTGGCCAAGCTACCTCTTTTGGCCCTCAATGAACATTTACACAAAACTTCTTACACGCTCATGCAACCGAAGTCTTCGACATATGCGCGCGATTTAGATGCAGGGTATTTGCAAGCATAGTCACCAAAACCGCTCCCGCCCCGCCCTCATCGCAGTACTTACGAAAAGATTACGTCTACCTTTTTCAACGCTTCTTTTATTTTCTAGAAGAGATATCTCCATCGACGTCGGGCATCGTTGTTTTTGATGAACTAGAAAAAAGCCGCAGCCACCTTCTCGTTGAGCAGATGGATCGATATTTCAAACGAACAATAAACGGGCGATTGATGTCGGGACAGATCATACCTGAGCCATTCTTTGTTCATAGTGATCTGACTACAGGCATCCAGCTTGCAGATTTGGTTGCGTATGTTGTGTCTTGGGGCTTTCGGAGAATAGCTGGAATGAGCGAGCCCGATAGGTCAGAACTACGTAGTATTGTTAACCGCATCTGTCGACTCCGACATCGGACTGTGCGTCAGATTGGGGAGAATCAAATGGTTGAGACTTGGAGCTTCAAACTAATCTCAGATTTGCGAACTAGGGATATGCAGGAGGTTGGGCCATAAAAAAAGGCAATGCAGCGGGAACCGCCACAAAGCCTCCGGGAGCATTGTCGCCAGAAATGTCGACAGAGTCAAGCGTATTTCCGCGCCAATTGCCGCGGCTGTAAGACAACCGAGTTCAAGCGTGAGCGGAAATCCCGCGCTGGGTCGCTGGCTGGTCAAAGCTACTGCGATCACTGTTCCAGAGCGCTCGTTGAAAATATTCTGACTCAGAACCAAGACTGGGCGCGAACCGGATTGTTCGTGCCCTCGCCTCTCAGTATTCGGGCCATTCCGCCGCTTCGGAAGCCAGGCCTTCATCAGCCAGCTTCTGTTCCTGAGCCTTGTCCAGCTTTGCGCAAGCAGTGGCAAGGAATTGCTCCTTTCGTTTCGAGAAGTCTTTCATTCGCTTTAGGGCTTCCTTCTCGGACACGACTGCACGGCGCGGACGCTCGGTCTTCAATTCCTTGATTGATTTTTCTCTCTTCATGATGACTCAGGCATTTTTCCCCGATGCGGCAAATCTGTCAATCCAGCTTTTATTGCTACACGAATCCGTGCGCCCTCGCTCGCGGTCGGGCTACTGCCCCGCTTCCGATTTCAAAGGACGCTGCCCTATGCCTAATAACCATTCCACCCATCGTTGTAGCCATTCTCGAACCCTTCGCGGTAGTAACGGCGATACAGTTCGCGGTCGCCGAGTTTTGAGCTGTAGTCCTGAGTGGCGTTTTGATAGGCGCTGAAGTCCCGGTAGTTAGAGCGCCGACCGCGCTTGCGATCATTGCGGCCCTGCTTGTTGCCCTCGTTGTAACCGGCATTCAAGGCCGTCTGGCGCAACTGGTAAGAACCGCCGTAGGTGCCATATCGATCCCAATTACGGCCGCGGCGGTTGTCATTTCCATTCCGATCGCGATCGCCGTTTCGATTGCGGTCGTTGCGGTCGTTACGATCCTGGTTGGGATTTTCGGTGCCGTAGCCTCGCTCGAACGCGAGTTGGAAATAGCGCCGGTACAGTTCGCGATCGCCTAGCCGCGAGCTGTAGTCCTTCGTCGCGTTCCGGTACGCGGTAAAGCCCGAGTAATCGTTGTGCCGGTTCCGATCGCGATCATTGCGACCTTCTTTCGACCCCTCGTTATATCCCGCATTCAAGGCGGTCTGGCGCAGGTCATAAGATCCGCCCCAGTTCGGATACCCGTCCCAGTTGCGGTTGCGTTGACCGTTGGCGCTACTGACAAAGCCGATGCCCAAGAGCACGACAAACCCTAAGATGACCCGCGCGCTCCTGTTTACTAAGTAACTTCTCTTCATGATAGCCCTCCTAATTTTTCTTTAAGATACCCAGGTCCATCGAGTCGTTGCCCTGCGGGCCCGAGATCATTGTGCCGGAGCTTTGTAGACATAACCGCGGCGCGCGGCGACGACTGCGCCGGGCGCGCTGACCTTCACCTTGATCCGTCGTTCCGAATGATGCCCTTCAGCCTTCGGGTAATAGCCGATGCTGTATTGCTCGCGCAATTCCTGGGCAATGGCGGTGAACACTTCCCGCAAACGCTTTAGGCTGCGCTCATAATAGAAGCGTCCGCCTGAATTGTCCGCCATCTGGCGGAGGTAGCGGTCAGCCCGGGCATAGGCTACGCTTAGACGCTCGCCTTTGGATGTCACCATTTGAGCGCCTATTTCTTTTCCTTGAGTTGTGAGGTCGTCGAGCGTGTTGAATTGAATGGGATAAACCAGCGCGTCCAACTCCTGGACGAAGCGCAAGGTGGTTTCATAGGTCGCACTCTGACTGGCCGTGTCAACGCCATCGGTAAAGAGCACGATAGCTTTGCGTCCACGGATACGATTGAGACGCTGATTAATAATCACGTCAATTGCATCATAGAGACCGGTGCTGCCGCCGGTTCGCACGCGACGAATGGCACTGGTCAACACGTGGCGGTCGCTGGTAGCTTCAGCCATCACTGTCATTGTTTTATTAATGGCTGCGACAATCACGCGATCATCCGGCCGTAACTGGTCGATGAATTCCAGCACGGCGTCCTGTATGTCTTTACGTTTGAATTGGGTTGACTCGCTCGCGTCCAGCAAGAGGGCAACCGTAAAAGGTTTTTCCGCGCTCTCAAAATAAGCGATCTGTTGTTCGACGCCGTCTTCGAAAATGTGAAACTGTTCCTCTTTAAGATTGGGAACAAATCTGCCCTGGCGATCCATGACACTGACGGGAACCGTGACCAGGTTTGTACTGACACGTACCACATCGACGTCCTGATCGGGGGGAGTGGTTGGCTTTTGGTCCTGCGCTTGGGCGGGAGAAAGGCCCACGACCAGCGGAGTCAATAAAAAGAGGGAAAGAACCAATACAGCGATGGTTTTCATAACATGCTGCCCTTTACTGATAGTGCGCGAGCGGCGCTTCTTTGCGCCTCTCGATTTCCTTGGCGCCTTTGCGTGAAATTTCAAAGCTTCTCATCTTCTCACACAAAGGCGCAGAGAAAATACTCAAGGCGTAAAGAGCAGAAGCGAACTCTTACCACGCCCAAGCATATGCTTCAGTTCGCGGATCGGTGCCCGCGTTCAGCACTCCGGTTTTCAAATCCACGACGATCGCTGCCAACGATCCGTCTGACCATGCGCCGGTCACGTGTAGCTTGTGACCTCTCGCGAGTAGCTGTTTACGAACGGCCTCAGGAACGCGCGACTCGACCGAGAGATCGCCCGGGTACATCGTGTGCGGAAAAGGCGAAGCCGGAAAGGCGCGAGTCAGCCACTTGGGCGCTTCGATCGCCTGCTGCACGTTCATGCCGAACTCGACCATGTTCAGCAGCGTCTGCATGGTAAGCAAAACCTGCTGGTCGGCGCCGGGCGTGCCCAGAACCATATGCGGCTGGCCGTCTTTCATCACCAGCGTGCCCTGCAAAGTGCTGCGCGGCCGTTTACCTGGCGCGAGCGAGTTCGCTTCACCCGGTTCAAGCTTGTAGTAATCACCGCGGCAATTAAAAATAAAACCCAGATTGCCCATGACCACGCCGGTGCCAAAGGCGCTGTGGAGGCTCGGCGTGAAAGTGACCATGTTGCGCGCCCCATCAACGACCGCGATGTAGCTGGTGTCGCCGTCGTGATTACCATCCCCCGCGGTCGTAACTTTCACCGGACGATCAAGCGGAGTTTTGTCGCGAGCATACTTCTCAGCAGTTCCCGGCCGAAATGCCAGCGACGCCGTGGTCTGGTCGATTAACTGGCGGCGTTCGGCGGCATATTCTTTTGAGAGCAAACCCGCGTACGGAATCTTAATGAAGTCCATGTCGCCGAGATATTTTTCGCGATCGGCGAAAGCGAGCTTGATCGCTTCGACGCTGGTGTGGATATAGTCGGCGCTGTTCAATCCCATGGCCTTGAGGTCATAGCCTTCAAGGATTTTCAGCGCGAACAATTCCGCCGGGCCCTGACTGGCCGAAGGGTTTTTGTAGATTTGATAGCCGCGATAATCTATCGAGACCGGATCTTCGACCTTGGCCGTATAGTTGGCAAAGTCTTCATAGCGGAACAGCCCGCCGTTCTCTTCGGAAAACTTCGCCATCTCGCGCGCGATGTCGCCTTTGTAGAAACGATCACGCGCGGCCTTCAGAGCTTCATGACGGCCCTTGCCGGCATTTTGCTTTTCGGCTTCGACCAGCCTTTTCAGGGTCCGCGCCAAATCGGGATTGCGAAAGATCTCGCCTGCCTGCGGCGCTCGGTTGTTGGGCAGATAGACTTTCGTGCTGGTGGGGTACTTGCGCAGCTTCTGCGAAGTTGCCAGCGCGCGCGCCAGCGAATCGCCCACCGGAAATCCATTTTCGGCGAGGTCGATTGCTTCTGATAAGACCTGCGCGAAACTCATCGTGCCCCAGCGATCCAGCAGGACGTACCACGCGTCGATCGCGCCCGGCACAGTGCCTGACAGCAGAGAATCATTGACCGGCAGCTTACCGCCGTTGTGCTCCTTGTACCATTCAATGGTCGCCAGGCGTGGCGCCGTGCCTTCGGCGTCGATCGAATAGACCTTCTTCGTTTTCGAATCATAAACCAGCAGCACGGCATCGCTACCGACGCCGTTCATGGCCGCGTCGACGATGCCCAGCACCGCCTGCCCGGCAACGATGGCGTCGAACGCATTGCCGCCCTTTTCCAGAATCCGCTCAGCCGCGCGCGTCGCTTCGGCTTTCATCGCCGCGACCGCGAAGTGTTGCCCGCGCACGATCGGACGCATCGTCCTGGACGCGCCGTTGGTTTCCGACTCACCTTCTTGTCCCATAGTCACTCCTGCCAGCGAAGACATTAATACTCCAACGAGCGCGATTCGATTCAGTGTACGCATGGTGCCTCCTTGTTAGTTCTCAATTGGCAATTACCATTCGGATTCATTTCAGATTCAGCCTCTTCATGCCGAAGAGCGCGGCCAGTTTCTAAAAACCATCCAGACGACCAGGCCAACCCCAAACAGGTACGAAACGGAGAAGAAGGTAATCTTCACAATCGTGGCCAGGCTGGCAATCTGAATCCAGCCGGGCTGCAAAGCCGGAAAAAGTCGCAGTTGGCTGAGTTGGATCAGGTTTTCGGTCCAATCGGCCACGACGTTGATGATGACTGGCGCCATGATCCAGACGGGGCTGAACGGTCTGCCCAGACCCACCCAGGCGCACAGCAGAACTGCCGCGAACGCCGACCCGTAGAAGAACGGAAAGATGAGATCAAGTTCCAGCATCCGTCGTTCGGCCGCCAGCGCTTTGGGGTCGAGCGCACCCCAAAATGTTTTCACGGCTGCCAAATCGTAACCGGTGATCCGCAGTCCCAAGCCCTTTCGATCTTTTGCTGCTTCTATCTTATCGTGTTGCTGCTGACTTACTTGATCGTGCTCGCTCAGTTTTTGCATGAGATAGCCGCCACCCAGGAAGACTACCGGGGGCAGCAGCAGGAGCACGATTGATCTCAGGATGAGAGTACCCATGGGAAATCTCCCTTCACTTTTGGAGTGCGCCGACTCGTCGCCGCTTTGCGAGCGCTCTCAGACTCGTTTGCATTTGGTTCGTCGGATTAATGTGAGCATTCTTCTCAGGTGCCGGAACGATGTCAATGGCTAACCGTAAACCCGAGCCTCTCAAGACAACGGGACAGCTTCAATCAAACTCGCGTTTGGGCCCCGCTTGTTCTGGTCCCACCCGTCCGGATTCAATCGTTGCGCGCGAGTAGTTCTCGCCTTTGATCGGCGCGCCGGCAATTCTTCGTAGCATCGTTAGTTGGCCGACGTGCGTCAGCGCATCGGCAATCGGCCCCTGGAAGAGACGCTCGCAAGTAGCGCTCAGGTCTGCATCTGACGCCAGATAGTTTTCAAAACCTTCGAGCGCCCGGTGGAAGCGTGCGACCTCCTGATCCCAAGGCAACGGCTCGGAATTATTCCAGGCTTCGTCACCTTTCGCGATCGACAACGCCCAATCCAAAAGGTCGCCAATGTGCGTCAGGATCTGCGTCGGCGTCCGCGTGGTTTCGGAAGCATGGAAAGACGCGAATGTGTCGGGCGCACCCCGCACGGCTTTCGCGCCGCGATACGCGAGTGTCGCCACTGTGTGTCGCAGCATTTCACGTTTCGTATCTGAATTACTCACAATGGTCTCCACGCTTCAGGTCTTGATTCTGTTTCTCCAATAGTCAGGCTCCCTGCGTTGATGTGCTATAGCAACGATCAGGATGGCACTAGTTTCCACGGCGTAGATCACGCTAAATGGAAAGCGGTGTAGAAGCATCCGCCTTAACCCGCTTCCCACTGATAGCCCGATCGCGGGATGAGCACGAAGTACGTCAATTCCACGTTGAACGTCGTCCAGAAAATCAACGCCCAGATTCGGTGACGCAGCCTCATAGAAGACAGATGCTTCTGTCATTTCCTCTTCGGCGGGAAGAAGAAAACGATAGCCAATCATTTGAGGCGTTCGCGAGCTCTGCTCATTACGTCGGCGCCTTCATGAGCTTTCATCTCGCCCTTTAGATAGGAGTCATAGCGACGCTGTGCTTCGGCGACCCACAACTGCTCAACATCACCATCGACAGACTGATCCAATTCTTCGATGAGAAGACGAGCTAGCGCAGCCTTTTCATTCAGCGGAAGCGTTCTGACTTGTTTTTGAATATCTTCAAACTGAGTGCTCATAGGCGTGATTATAGCAAAGACCCGGCGGACTCTTTGCACGTTCAAAAACGAGGTAGTGTCTCAAACATCAACCGAACGGCGGTGCTAAAATCGAGCTCAAGTCTTCTTTAGCTTAATACGCATCTTCGCCGCGCCACATCACCGGCAGTGTCTGGAGAATAATCTTGACGTCCAACAGCAACGACCAGTTTTCGATGTAGTACAAATCCATTCGCACCATCTCGTCAAACGGCAGGCGGTTGCGCCCCGACACTTGCCACAAACCGGTGATGCCCGGTTTCATGTCGAGCCGTTTGCGATGCCACAACTCGTAGCTTTCGACTTCGTATGGAATCGGCGGACGCGGACCGACAACACTCATATCACCGCGCAGAACGTTGAAGAGCTGCGGCAACTCATCGATACTCATGCGACGCAGGACGCGCCCCAGACGCGTCACGCGATCATCGGCCCGCAGCTTGTAAGCCGGCCGCTCGTCGTCCCCGAGGTTCGAATCCGGCTGGCCACTGATGTAACGGCGCTGGAACTCGCGGTGCTCAGCATCATCAGTGCCCGCCCGCATCGTGCGAAACTTGTAAAAGAGAAAGACCCGGCCGTCCATCCCGACCCGTTCCTGCTTGTAAAAAACCGGACCGCGCGAATCCAGCTTGATGAGCAGGGCGATTAGCAGCCACAGCGGCGCAAGTATCGCCAGCGCCAACGAGGCTATTATCAGATCTGAACCCCGTTTTGCCACCCGCGCAGTGCTCGACAGCGGCGAGCGAAACAGCGTGACCATCGGCAGCGATCCAACCTGGTCGATTTCAGTCTTGCTCGGCAGGCAATTCAAGAGGGTGGGGGCGATGCGAAACTCTACGCCGCGGCGGCGTCCGGTCTGAATCATGACTTCAAAAAGAGCTTCGCCCGGAACATTCGGATCAGAGATGATGATTTCGTTTGCTCCTGAGTCGCGAATCGCTTCGGGCAGACTGCGGAGGTCGCCGATGACAGGCACGCCTTCAAAGCTCGAACCCTTTGCCGCATCGCTGGGTCCATTGTCGACAACGCCGATCACGCGATAGCCAAGTTCAGGCCGCGCGCGCATCTCTTGGATGCAAAGCACTGCCTCGGGTCCGCGGCCGACGATCAAAGTCGGAATCAGATTGACACCGCGCCGCCGCACCAGGACCTGGCCGCCCCGCAAGAGCATGCGCACGGCGCCGATGCTCGCCAGCGCCAGCAGGAAATCAACCAGAAACACGGCGCGCGAATAAGAAAAGGCGCGATAAGCCACGCCGCCGCGATACATAAAGGTCGCCGCCACGATCAGCAGCGAGCCAATCGCCGTCGCCCGGAAGACGCGCGCCATGTCTTCGACAAAGGAAAACTCGCCGCGCAATCGATACAGATCATAATAGCGCAGCAGGAGCAGCCGGATCGGAATCACCAGCGGCAGCAGCAAGGTGTAGGGAGCAAACTCTCTGCCCCAGGTGAAGTTCCCCGCCCGGGTTCGATGAAGAATCAAATCGTGATGGCGAAGATAGAAAGCCAGCATGAACGACGCGATCGTGAGCACGATGTCCGTGGCGGCCAGCAGCGTCTTAACCAGAGGCACAAGCCAGCGCGGCGCGCGCGCGGGAACTCGCACGGCGCGGGCATCGGTGGCCAACTCCTTGATAGCTTCAGCTTTCACAGAATCATCGCGGCTTTGCGCATGATGTGCGGAAGGCCGGTTGGGCCCCGTTAGGGGCCGAATGTTTATAGCTCACGAGTCACTTAAGAACTCCCATGAGCTCCTTTAGGAGCGTAATGTAATTTAACAGAACTCTCGCTCCTAAAGGAGCTAAGTTGATTATCGGCGGCGGGTACTATAGACATCTCGCTCCTAACGGAGCGAGAGCACCGGCGTTTCCGCACATCAGGCGGCCAAGCCGGATTCGAAATTATTCCAAAATCAACTTAACAACTTCGGCGCGTACGGCTCTCGCATCGCGAGGGCTCGCTGGTAGTTTCTTCCGCACGGCTAGCGATTCGATTTCTTTGCGCGAATCAACTCGTTTCAGTCGTCCCTCTTCTACCAACTCCTGATCAATCGCGGCCCACTTGCCCGCATAGATACTAACAGCCGGCACACCGAGGGCGGCGGCTTCGCGGTTCATCGTCCCGCCGGCACTGACTACCAGATCGGCCGCGGCGATCAGGTTCGCGCCGTCGAGAGCTTTTCGCGGCATGATCAGGTTGCCTAACTTGCGCGCCTCATAGTCGGCACGTTGCCCGTCAGAACGCGGCAACAAAACGATCTTCACTTGTGCGCGGGTGCTCAAGTTCACCAGCAACTCATCAAACAATTCATTTTCAAACCGATGATAGAGCGCTTCGCGTGCTGGGGGCCGTGCGACGACCAGCACATCGTCACTCGCGACGCCGAGCTGGAGCAATGTTTCGGCAAACTCAGGGTCAGATGCAAAGTCCGCGAGATAGACATCTTCCTTCGTGCCTTCATATCGCTTTACCTTGCGGGTCGCGGCTCCGTACTTCTTCAACTCCGCCGCGGGGAACGCTCGCGGCACGATCACGCGCGAAGCCAGGCGAAACGCCAGGTGGTTCGCCGGCTGGTGTTCGTAATCCATCAAGGTCACGGACTTAATTCCCAGCGCGGCTGCCGCGGCGATGTGCGCGTACGAGTTATGACTGACGGCAAGATCAAAGCCGCGATCGCGGCCCCACTTGCGCAGCCCGGACGCGCGCCCGATCAGGTTACCGGCCTTGCCGGTGATTGACGCGCCACCATGCCCGCCGATGACGTGCGGCGTCATGCCCGCATTCAACGCCAGCTCGACCGTCTGCGCAAAGTCGCGCGCAGTGATCTCGACCTGATGCCGGCGCGCGACAAACTCCGGAATCAACGCGCGAAAGAAAGGCACGTGCGGCGAGTTGGCTAAGTCGATCCAAATGCGCATGATGCGAAGGTCAAAAAGTCAGACCGTTTGCTTTTCTAACAAATGCCTTTCTTACTGGGAGCGCGGGCGCCCTCGCCCGCTTTCGCGAAGCACGAACAAAAGCTGAGAGCCTTCGGCGCTGTGCGGGCGAGGGTGCCCGCGCTCCCAGCAACAACGGGGCCTCTTGATTCACACCTTCCTGACTTCTAAAAGCCGGGCTAACGCATAAGCCATCCACGCCTGCGACCAGCGCATATACGGAATGTGCACCTTGTAAAGACGCCGGCGCTGAAACTGAAAGTAGCCACGCGAATCACGCAGATTTCCGATGCTCCATTGCGCGATCTTATCAGCGAGGATCACCGTGCCGGGGATCCGGCCGCGCAGATCTACCAACGTCACAATCGCAGAAGCAGCCGAGTGCGTGTCGGCTGGATAAAGTCGATCCGGATAGTACTTGGGCCAACCGTTGTCCAGGAAAAATCTCTCTTGCCAGAATTTGTAACCTCGACGCAATGAGTTATCTAATTCATCGATCAACCCGGCCGCTATCGCTCCCGGTTCTGCCTCCAGGCTGTCGATGATGCGAGATAGGCTACAGAGGATGAACGCCGTATGAAAGTTGTCGGCCCATGATTGATAGTCGTTGCCGCCATAAGCCCACGAACCGTCCGCTCGCTGGTGGCGGACCACATAACGCGCTGTACGGATCGCCCAATCGCTCAGACTCACTTCCCCAGTCAGCTGGCCCACGGCGGCCAGAGTCTCGCCGGCCAGCAAACTCGCATTGAAAACTCGCGTTTGATCCAGCGGCGAATAACTGAAGCAAACCTCGTCACTAGACTCATCACTTCGATTTAGATCGTTGAGGATAAAGTCACAGATGGTGCGCGCGAAGGGCAGGTATTCCTCGTGACCAAAGGCTTCGGCCGCTTCACAGAGGGCGCGGGCCGCAAAGGCTGTAGGCACTATCGTCGGCGTACCCTTCGGGGCAAAGAATGACCGCGACTGCCAGTCAAAGTTGTAGCCCCAGGCAGCTCCTTTGAAACCCTTCAGACGCATCCACATCAGGTCATCCAGCAGCTCTCTCGCTTCGACCTCCGCTTCTTTCGTTTGGGTGCGTCGGTATTCAGCCAGGGCCGCCAGGGCGAACAGCGCGATGCCTTTAGCATTTCTTTCGCGTGGAATACGGACTAGAGCGCGAAAGTTTATCGGCGAGCGTTTGTGGAACTGAGTCCAGGCCAGCCGCGCCCAACGCGAACGCTTGAAACGTGTAGCTTGGAACCAACGGCTGTTCAGCGCGTCGTAAGGATCATAACCGGCGAAACCTTGTTGCCGGCACCATTGCCACAGGTCATGGTGCGCGCGTATGAGATCAACTGCCATTTTGGGTTGCGGTGGCAAGCGCAGCGCGACACCGCTTTGGATTGTTTCGAGTTCCGCGTTCAGGCGGTCTCATGCTCGTTTAGATAAAGGGGCCGACTGGAAAGCGAGACTCCAAACCAAAGCGCCGTCGCCGCTTCGCTCAGCCGGCGCACTCCAAATCACTGGCTCGCGCTCACTGAAGTCTCTATCCGCCGTGGCGTCTCGACAAAGCTTTCGCGCCACAACTCAAATGACAGCAACGTCCAGAGGAGCTTGCGATGATTGGCGACGCCGCGTTCGTGTTCATCCTGCAAGCGGGCGACGTACTCGGGATTAAAGAGGCCACCGCGGCGCAGTCGGTCGGGTGAAAGTAAGTCGTGCGCGAGCGGTCGCAGCTCACCCTTCAGCCATTGGGCGAACGGAACGCCAAAACCTTTCTTGCCACGGCGCCAGACAAATGGTGGCACCAAGCCTTTGGCCGCGCGCTTAAGAATGTACTTCGACGTGTAGCCGTGCAGCTTGTAACGCGACGGCAGGGCCGCGGCAAACTCGGCCACGCGCGGATCGAGATAGGGCGCGCGCACTTCCAAACTGACTGCCATGCTGGCGCGATCGACTTTGGTCAGGATGTCTTCGGCCAGATAAAGCTGTGTGTCCAGGCTCTGCATGCATTCAGTCAAATTATTCGAGTCGCATTCCGCAAACAGCCGCCGCGCATCGCGATAAATGTCGGGCTCGCTTGCTCGCCTCACATCTTCGGAAAGTAGTAAATCCTGATCGCTGGGCGTGAACGAGCCAAACCAAACGTGATGCCTGGCAACTTCGTCGTAATGGGAAGCGGTGATAAATCTTTTCGCGCGATAGTCGAATGAAAGGTTGCTGGTCTTGACCGGCAAATGATTCACGACTGGTTCGATTAAGCCCCGGCGCAAGAACGCGGGCACGCGGTTGTAAGCGCGGGCCATGCGATGGCCGAAGTACATGGGATAGCCGGCAAAGATTTCGTCACCACCGTCTCCCCCCAGCGCCACGGTGACGTGCTTGCGCGTGAAACGCGAGAGCAGAAATGTCGGCACCACCGATGGATCGCTGATCGGTTCGTCCATCCAGGCGCCGATCTCGCTTACCAGGTTCGCCGCCAGACTGACGCTGAATCTTTCTTCGTGGTGATCGGTGCCGAGGAACTTAGCGACGGCCCGGGCGTAATGCGATTCGTCGAACGAGCTTTCCGCAAACGAGATCGAAAACGTCTTTACAGTTTCTGACGACGCGCGCACGGCCAGAGCTGCGACCACGGAAGAATCGATCCCCCCCGAAAGAAAAATCCCCAGCGGCACGTCGGAAACCATGCGCATGCGCACCGAATCGGCCAGCAGCTCACGAAGTTGATCGGCGGCCTCCGCCACACTCGGCACCGGCTCTCGCGTCCGGTAACTCAGCTGCCAATAACGGTTTACTTCGATCTTCCCATCTTCCAGCGTGAGCGTGTGCGCCGCCGGCAGCTTGCTGATGCCTTCGTAGATCGAAAGGGGCGCCGGCACATAGTCGTAGGAAAGATACTGGCGCAGCGCGTTCAGACTGAGATTCGGCCGCACCGACGGATGCGCCAACAGCACCTTTGGCTCTGAAGCAAACAACAGCGTGCCGTCGAACACACCCCAGTACAGCGGCTTTTCGCCAAACCGATCGCGCGCGATGAACAAGCTGCGGCGCCGATCATCCCACAGTGCGAAAGCGAACATGCCGTTGAGATGCTGGACCATTTCGCGGCCGTATTCTTCGTAAAGGTGAGGCAGGATTTCGGTGTCTGAAGCGCTGCGAAACGTGTGGCCACGGGCTTCGAGGTCAGCGCGCAACTCGCGGTAGTTGTAGATTTCGCCGTTGAGGACGACCGCAATGCTTTGGTCTTCATTGAAAGTAGGTTGTTCGCCGGTAAGGAGGTCGATGATCGCCAGCCGCCGCATGCCCAACGCGATGCCGTCATCCAGCAGGTAACCTTCCGAATCAGGACCGCGATGGATCATGCGGTCGCACATCAGACGCAGCAGTTCCTCACCGCCTTCAGGTGGCGATGTGCGCGGATCGAGATTGGCCCAACCAGTTATGCCGCACATATTCTGTAGCGCAAGTTGTTAACTTGCGGCTTAAGCAAATCGGCAAGTTAACAACTTGCCCTACTCAAATCCGATTCTTTCCCTTACCGAATAGATCGCCTTTGCCTGCGACTCGTGATAAGTGCGGACCTGCATTTCCGCCAACAATCCCATCAGGAAAAATTGTACGCCCAGCACCAGCATGACCGTCGTCAGCACCGGTAACGGTGTCTGGACGAAGTCAGCATGATGGGGCCAGTTCGCATACTTCATCACGAAGGCGAGCACCGCACAGAACAACGAAACGAAGAACGTCAACAAACCACACCAACCGAATACATAAAGCGGCTTTGTCTGATAGGAAGCCATGAACTTGATGGTCATCAAATCAAAGATGACTTTGATCGTGCGTGACAAACCGTATTTCGATGTGCCCATCGTGCGCGCGTGATGCTCAACCGGAATTTCCGTAACGCGCGCTCCCGACCAGGACGCGTAAATCGGGATGAAGCGATGCATTTCTCCATAAAGATGCACGTCGGCGAGCGACTCGCGCCGGTAAGCTTTCAGAGAGCAACCATAGTCATGCAAAGGCACGCCGCCAATCCACGAGATGATTCGATTCGCGATCATCGAGGGAATCTTGCGCGTGAACAATTTATCCTGCCGATTCTTTCGCCAACCTGAAACCACGTCGTAGCCTTCGTCGATTTTGTCCAGCAGCCGCGCAATGTCGGCCGGATCGTTCTGCAAATCAGCATCCATCGGAATCAGGACTTTGCCACGCGCCGCGTCAATCCCCGCCGCCATCGCCGGTGTCTGACCATAATTTCGCCGCAGCGCGATCACGCGGACGCGCCTGTCTTTTGCGGCGAGCTCGCGCAAAACCGACAGGCTGCCGTCCGTCGAGCCGTCATCGACGTAGATGATTTCGGCGGTGCGGCCAAGTTGAGCCAGTGCGCGATCCAACTTCTCATGTAGCGGGCGCAGATTCGGCTCTTCGTTGAGCACTGGCAGAAAGACGGAGATGTCGGGAGCATCGGCGGAGGGTAAACTGACACCGGCCGCTAATCTCGCGGAAATACTCTGGTTTTCGTCGACTTTGAGCATCAGGCCGCGCTACGCAGTTTTTCCTTGATCCAGCGGCTTACGAGTTTGTCGGCCGGGATGCGCTTCTTCTTTGCGATGGCGCGCACTTCATTGTAGAGAGCGCTGTCAACTGAGATAGTCCTCTTTTGGATGTCAAACACACACTCCACATCCTCAAAATACTCCTCATAGTCGCCACTATCGTGAGTATCCCAGAATTCGCCAGCTTCTTCGAGACTGCTGAAGTGCTCCGGCAAAGGATCACGACGTTTCGTTGCCTTACTTCTTGCGTTTGCCATAGCTTCTTAACTCCTTGGTAGCTGCATCACGAGCAGAAATGACGAGCCCTCGTCCCTTGCCTTTGTAAATGAAAAAGATTGCTAAATAACGCCCGGCATCGGTGTCTCCAACTGTACGATAAAGGTCTTCTCCCTTTCTCGCACCCCGCCTCATTCGCCTGACCGGAGGCTGTTGCTCAAAGACCTCTTCGACTTCCTCTTTGCTGACACGATGCTTGCGCTCAATCTTCTCCGCGAACTGCTCTAGCCAAATTACGTCTGTAACTATCATCAGGCCTCAATCTCGCCGAGCCACGCAAATGATCGACACGCCAAACGGAAAACTCATCCGCCGCAGCCACCAGCTTTCGGCGCCCAGAACCTTACCGAGCAAGCCATTCAGCGCGCCAATCGTAATGTTGTTCTCAGAAGCCGGCCGCAGGCCTGTAACTCGCATCATCACCCGACCGATAAGAATTGGGACAAAGAAAGTTATGTTCGCGTAACTCGCGCGCTCAACCGTCAAACCCGCTTCTCTAAGTTTCTGCTTCAGTTCGGTTAAAGTGTAGCGCCGCCGGTGATGGCTGATGTCATCCTGCACCCCCCACAGGAACATGAACGCCGGCACGAACAGAACTGCGCGCCCGTCCGGACGCAGCACGCGGCGTATTTCGCGAAGCCCGGCAACATCATCATCGAGATGCTCTACGACATCAAGCCCGGTGACCAGATCGAACGAAGCATCTGCAAAGGGCAAACTCTCAGCCGCGCCCTGCTTGACCGCGTCCAGTCCACGCGCGCGGCAGAAGTCCAGGGCCTCCGAGGAAACATCGACACCTTCGGCGGCGCCAAACTCCGCCAGCATCTGTAGATTTGCAC
>Ga0137403_10005008_pt1 | contig 15442 bp, 16 predicted proteins | sample CZOMad2_1_16fung_FD_122057 | JGI IMG/M metagenome (GOLD analysis project Ga0137403, IMG submission 122057) | Vadose zone soil fungal communities from Angelo Coast Range Reserve, California, USA - CZOMad2_1_16fungal (Hybrid Assembly) | ecosystem: Environmental > Terrestrial > Soil > Vadose zone... | reverse complement strand
GTCGGCGTCGGCCACTGAAGCACCTGCGCGCCGGCGGTCGCCGCGCACGCGATGACGATCGAAGCGCAGTACGGAGTGCCCACCGTTGCCATGCACACCGACAAGTTCGACCGCGTGGCCCGCTCCGTGGCCGCGGTGAACGGGATGTCAGAGCTCAGGCAGGTGTTCGTCCCCCAGCCGGTGATGGGCAAGTCGCCGAGCGAGCTGCGCGCGTACGTCGACGGCAAGGATCCGCTCACCGGCCGTCCCGTCATGCAGGAGGTCATCGAGGGGCTCACCATGCCGTTCGACGGCCAGGGCGTCGGGACGATCGAGTACGACCGGTCCACGTCGCGACTCGTCGAGGCCGACACGGAGGAGAACCTGCACGGCCTGTTCATGGAGAGCCGGTGGACGGACTACCTGCCGATCGTGCTCCCGACGGAGGAGCGGGTCGCGGCGATGCTCGCGGCGACGCGCCGCAAGCCCGACGAGGTCGTCGGCCGCATGCGCCCGACGCATTTCCGCGAGGCGTGGGAATACACCGTCGAGAAGGTCGCGGTGAACGCGGTGATGGCCGGCGCGCGGCCGGAATACTTCCCGGTGGTCCTGGCGCTGGCCGCGACCGGCGTGAGCGCGCGCGGCAGCACGACCAGCTCGATGGCGGCCATGGCCGTGGTCAACGGGCCGATCCGCAACGAGATCAGGATGAACGCGGGGACCGGCGCCCTGGCGCCCTACAACCACGCGAACGCGACGATCGGACGCGCCTACGGGCTCCTCTCGCAGAATCTCCAGGGCGGCTCGGTGCCCGGGCTCACCTACATGGGCTCGCAGGGCAATAACTACGCCTACAACAGCATCACGTTCCCGGAGAACGAGGAGCGAAGCCCGTGGGAGCCGTTCCACGTCCAGCACGGCTTCCGTGCGACCGACAGCACCGTGAGCGTCTTCGGCGGCTGCCGCGCGACCGCCTACACCCTGGGGCTTCGCGAGAAGCACTGGCGGGAGCACGTGCGCAACATGCTGCGCGGCATGGATCCGCACACTCCGCCGGTGTTCGTGCTCGATCCCATCACGGCGCGCCAGTTCATCGACCGCGGCGGCTTCACCAAGAAGGACGCGCTGATCGACTGGGTGTACGACAACGCCCGGATGCCGGCCGGCGAGTTCTGGGACTACCAGCTCGTGCAGAACTATTTGTACCCGCGCGCGACGTTCGGCGAGGAGCCGTGGGCCACCAAGCTCCGGGCCGCGCCCGACCAGATGATCCAGATGTTCAAGCGCGAGGACATTCACGTCGTGGTCGTCGGCGGCGAGACCAACGGCTACTGGCGCATCATGGGCGCGACGTACGCGAAGACCGTCTCGGTCGACGACTGGAGGTAGGGACCGCCGCCCTTCTCGGTGGCCTGCCAGAAGCACTGCGGAGTCAGGTGCGCGTGAACGTCGATGCTACGCATCGTTTCCTCCTGGGCCTGCTATCCTTGCCCCGTGCCCGCACGCATCGCGGCGATCGGGGTCAGTCACTGGCACTCGCTCTACGACTCCGCGTACCTGCGCCATCTGGCCGGAATGCCCGACATGCGGCTCGTCGGTCTTCAAGACACGAGCGCGACGATCGCGGCCCAGCGGGCCGCGGAGCTCGGCGATCCGCCCGTCTACACCGACTACCGGCGCATGCTGACGGACGTCAAACCCGACTTCGTGATCGCGCTCGGCCGACACAGTAGCATGTCGGAGACCGCGCTCTATCTCTTGGATCAGGGCTATCCGTTCCTGATGGAAAAGCCGATGGGCGTCAACGCCGACGAGGTCAGTCGGGTCGCCGACCGCGCCGCCGCGAAGAACGCGTTCGTCGCGGTACCGCTCGGCCAGCGCTATCAACCCTTCGTCGCCCGCGCTCGCGCGCTCTCGGCCGAGTCGCGATTCGGCCCGCTGTCGCACATCTACTTCCGCCTGAACCGCCCGACCTCGGCTCGCTACGTCGCCTGGGACGCGCCGTGGATGCTCGATCCCAGAGACGCGGGGGGTGGCTGCCTGCGCAACCTGGGTCCGCACGGCCTCGACCTCTTCACGTTCCTCACCGGTGAGAACGCGCAGGTGACTGGCGCTCAGATCAGTGCGCGTGCCCTCGATCGGGCGGTCGAGGACTACGCCTCGGTCCTGCTGCGTTCGTCGAGCGGCGTCCTGGGAACGATCGAGGTCGGCAACACGTTTCCGCGGGCCGGAACGGACGGCGAGTCGAAGATCGCCTGGCGCGACGCGATCCTGACCTTGAAGGACGACACGCTTCGGCTCACGACGGCGGCGGGTGAAGAGTCAACTTCGGGGGCACCGGCCGAGCCGCTCGCACTGAGCGCGCTCCGTGACGCGCTGGACCACTGGCGCCGGGGAGAGCGGCCGCCGATCAGCGTCCACGACTGCCTGCGCGCGGTGCGCCTCATCGATCAGGCGTACGCGCTGGCCGGACGGCAGGAGCGAGGCTGAGCGCGGCGTGCCGGGGCGAGTGGGCTCGCCGGCGGCACGCCGCGAAGAACGACACCGCCTGCTGGCGGAGTTACTTCTTGGCGAGCCCGAGCCGCTGCTCGAGGACGAGCCGCATCTCTTGCGCGGCCGCGCGCCAGAGTGGGCCACCCGCAACGGTGTAAGCGTCGCCGACCTGCTTGCGCATCTCGTTCATCGCCTCGTCCGCCTTCTCCTTCGGCGCGACGTCGACGGTCTTGGCGCGGATCTGGGCCGCCTTGCCCGTCGCGGCGTGTGACCGCTCGAGCCAGCGCCCGATCTCGTTCCAGTCCTTATCGAAGAACGCGACGACCGGAATGGACTGGTAGCCGTTGTTGAGATAGGTGTCGCGCAGGTCGGTTTCCTTGTCGCGGAAGAAGACCCGTAGCTCGCAGCCCTGCATCGCCTCGCAGATGTGCGCGATCAACGGCGAGTTGCGGTGCACGTCACCACACCAGTTCTCGGCCAGCATCATCGCGTACTTGACCTGGTTGACGCCGCCGAAGAACTTCCGCTCGTCGTCGGTCAGCGCCGACTTCGCGTAATAGTCTTCGGTCCGGGCCCTGGTGTCGCCCATCTGGGCCATGTAGTCCTTCCAGGACAGGCCTTTCGAGAAGCGCTGGGCGTCGAGGGGAATCTTCAGCTGAGCCATCGAGTCTCTCCTTTGTTGGTGTTCGACTACGGGCCCTTGTTATACACCAAAGCGGACGGTGGCGACAGCGATGCCCCGGCGCAGGGCCCCGCGTTCTACTGACCGACAGTCTGTGGCACCTCGGGCGACGGAAACGGCAAACGAGCCGCTGAAACTCCCCCGTTATGCGCCCTAACCGAGCAATTTCGTGAAGGTCCGGCTGTGGCATACCCATTGCTCGATCCCCATATGGCGTATTGCGCGTGGAGTGCCGGCGCGCCGAACCCGGAAAGGGGAGGCCGGTCATGAAAACCGCGGTCGGAGTAGTTGCCACGATGATGTACACGGCGATGGTGGTTACCGCTGCCTCCGCCGAATGGCGTCTGTACGCGAATCGGGACAACAGGGCCTGGTCGCTCGAGCGGACCTACGTATCCAATGACGAGTGCGACCGCGCGGCGCGGACACTCTACAAGTCCGGACAGGCGCTCGGGGTCGGGTGTGCCGAGTACCCGCAGCCGAGCTCGGCGCACCCGCCGACTCCGCGTCCCGCCGAGTACTCGCGGTCGAACCCGGGAGCGCCTCGGCAGGTTGCACGTGCCGACGAGCCTGCGCGGATGAGCTCGTCACGGTCGAATCCCCGCGTCGTGGAATATCCGGTTCGGTCGATGTCGTCGCGCCAGGCGGCCGTTGCCGAGCCCCCGGCTGCGTCTCAGTCTCATCCGGCCGCGGTCATCTTCCCGCCGTCCGGCGGCATCGAGATCCGTCCGGAGGAGACGCCGAAGCCGGCCGTCGCGCCCAGTCAGCCGAAGGCTGGGTCGCAGCGCCGGTCCGCGCCGATCGTCGCCCAGCGCGACGCCGAGGACGACAAGACTTCGGCGGCGGTGACGCTCGCCAAGGCGGCGGCTGAAGGTACCAAGGCTTCCGAGCGCGAGGCGGCGTCCGAGGCTGCCGCGCGTGAGGCCGCCGTCACCGCGGACAAGGGAGACCGGCGCACACAGCTCGCAATCTTTGGCGGCGTAGCGCTCGTGATCGCGACCGGAGTCGCGTACAGCGTCTATCGAGTCGTTCGAACGAACCCTCTCCGTGGGCTGGCGGTCGGCTTGATCGAAGTCGGGCTGCTCACGGCGGCACTCGCGTATCCGGTCGTCGAGATGTGGACGAAGCTCAAGCTCTCGAGCTCGATCGCACTCTCGACAATGCCCGGGGTACTCGCGGGGCTCGTCATCGCGGGCGTCGGAGCCATCGTGCTTGGGCTGGACCTGACGCGGAAGCGCCCGAGCACCGCCAAGGTCGCCGTACCGCCTCGCGACGCAGGTGCGCCCGAGCGTAAGCCCCAGCCGCCGGTCGAGCCGCTCAAGCCCCTCGATCAGGTAAAGCCGGTCGAGCCGGTCAAACCGGTCGAGCCCGTCAGACCTTTGCAGCCGATCAGGCCACTCGAGGCGGTCCATCCGCTCGAGGCGGCCAAGCCGGCCGAGCCGGTCAAGCCTCCCGATGCGCCCGCACCGGTAGGCGGAGGCTCCTGACCCGGTCGTCGACAACGGCGAACCCTGCCGCGAGCAGCAGGGGACTACAATCTCTGATCATGCTCGAGTTTTCCCATTTCGACCGGCGCCGCTATCCGACTGTCTCGGTGCGCGAGGGCTACCGCGAGTGGCTCGCGTCGTACGAGACGACGGTGGAGGACGAGATGGATCTCGTCCTGCTCGAGGGACTCGAGTCGGTCCCGTGGACGGCGGTCAAGCACGCGGCTGATCTGGGATGCGGAACCGGCCGGACCGGCGCCTGGTTGCGCGCCCGAGGCGTCGCCCGACTCGACGGGATCGATCTGACGCCCGAAATGCTCGAGGTCGCCCGCCGCCGCAAGATCTACGACCACCTCGTCCACTCCGACGTCGCCGCGACAGGGCTGGAGGGCGGCGTCTACGATCTCGTCACGACCTGCCTGGTGGAAGAGCACCTCCGAGACCTGTCCCCGCTCTACCGCGAAACGTCGCGGCTGCTCCGGCCGGGCGGCATGCACGTGCTCGTCGGCTACCACCCGCACTTCATCATGACGGCCGGGATGCCGACGCACTTCGACCGCGCCTCGGGTGAGTCTGTGGCGATCGAGACCTACGTGCATCTCCTGAGCGATCACGTGACCGCGGCGCGCGCCGCCGAGCTCTCGCTCATCGAGATGCGCGAGCGCCTCGTGGACGACCGCTGGATCGCGCTCAAACCGCGGTGGGAGCGGTACCGGAACCATCCCGTGAGCTTCGCAATGGCGTGGCGAAAGAGGTGATGGTGGGCTGCAGCTCGTTCCTGTCCTCGATCCACGTCTTCGCCATCTCGACGGCGTAGTCATCGGCTTCCCGTGCGGTGTCGAACGTCACGCTGCGCAAGGCGCGCACGTCGTGCGGGCAGATCCTTCCACCGTCGAGACGGCTCACCAGCGCCCTGGGACACCAGCGATTGCCGTCCGCTTCATAAGATCGCGACTCGATCTGCCACCCCTTGTACTCTGTCGCGCTCATCGTTGAGGCCATTCCTCAACCTCCTTCCCGGTAACGGAACAGTGCGTGAGTGTTCCTTCGTCTCCGCGCTGTGGCGCGGTGCAGAGCGGGTGCCAGGTCGTGCCCGATCAGCATCGAGGCGCGCATATCGCGGAAATTGGATCAGTCGATCGGACAACGTGAGGCCGTTCAGCACACTTCGGTTTCGTCGGCGAGTCACACAGTGGACATTCGACAGTGGAGCGTTTGGCCATTGACATCGCGCACCGAGCATTCTCAATCCTGCGAATCATTCGCTCGTCGCAGACCTCGATGCCGCGAACTGTGATAGGTGTCTGGCCCCTCAGGCGCTCCGCGAACTTGCCGGGAACACATCTGCAGATCGCTGCAGTAGAGGGGGCAGGAGCGACCCCGACTCCTCTTCGCGGACGCGGACGTATCCGCCCAGAAAACTGCGCCGTGATTTTGAGCGCGCCTGCTCGGCAGCCCACAGGAGACGTGCGCCATGACGTGAGTCGAGCAAGAAACGATCTTCAGGTACGCGGCTGACGACGCCGCCGCGAGCGTCTTCACGGCCCATCCCGCGACCGGTCGCAAGGTGGAGCGCTGGGGCTACGCGGCCTACAAGGTCAGCAGGCAGGGTGAGCGGCCGGTCGGTTCTACAAGGTGCCGCTCCGTGAGCTCCGCTGGCGGGTGGGCGCCCGGAAGAAGCGCGTCATAAGTGAGGCTCAGCGCCTGGCCTGGCCGAGGCGCTCACCGAGCAGTGCGTGGTGGCGTGTCCGTGCGGAGTCACATTTGAGCGATGGATCACGCCTGAGGATGCCGAGCTGGACTTGTTTCGTCTCGCGTCGATGAATTGAGCAGCGCCTACCGGCGCACCAGCGCCCAGCCGGATTTCCAGAGGTCCGTCATGATGTCGCGGCGCCGCCGCTCGCCGTGGCGTCGCTCAGGCGTCGCCCCCTGATGGATTCGGCGACGATCCACCTTCCGCCGGTCGAGGATCACGTCGTGCTCGCTCTCGCTGACAAGTTTCATATAGGCATAGGTGCCGGGTTTCGTACGTGACACGATGAATAGCACCCCCGCCATAGTTGTCTCCCTCGGGTTCCTCCAGATCAGAGCAAGCACCGGAACCGACAAGATGGTAAAGCCCCGGATGTCCCAGGGCGAAACTCTTAAATCATCGGCCGACCTATACGAGCATCACCGCGCAAGAGATCGCGGGGAACGCTGGACCCGAGCGACCCAAGAGGGTCTGCTAGACTCCCGCCCGCCAGCCTCCACCGAGGTGGCCATGCGGCTGATCGGGCTCGGGGCCATTTTCACAGCCGGCCTGACTCTCACGCCACTCGGCATGGCTGCGGCCCAGCTGCCGGAGAAGGTGCCCCGGGTCGGTTATCTAAACCCCGGGTTCCGCCTCTGACCCATTAAGACAGCGCCGTTTCGACGCCTTCCGCCAAGGCCTGCGCGAGTTAGGCTATGTGGAAGGTCAGAACATCCTCGCGGCCGAGCGGACTCGTCGCCAGCCTTGCGCGGCCCGGGGGGGAACGTCACCTAGCAGCGAAGCGACGGATCCCGGCCATATACGATGGGACGGTCAATGCTCAAGAGGGCGGACTCATGGCCTATGGAGCGAACCGGGAGGAGATGGATCGCCGCGTCGCCGCCTACGTGGACAAGATCCTCAAGGGTGCGAAGCCAGGCGACCTCCCAGTCGAGCAGCTAACGAAGTTCGAGTTGGTGATCAACCTCAAGACCGCGAAGGCGCTCGGCCTGACGATCCCGCAGACGTCGCTGCTGCGAGCGGACCAGGTCATCGAATAGCATGTCCGGCCAACGCGGCCAGCTCCTCCGAGTAATCACCTCGTGGCCTGCCCGAACTGCCTTCACGATCCTTGTCGTCGTCGGGGTAGCGGGATGTGTCCCGGTGGTCCGAGAGCAGTACTACAACCCTGAAGCAGACGGCGCGACGGTCCGACCGCTTGAAACTCGAATGACCATTCAACCTTCTGGCGATGAGGGAGAAGTGCGCGTCATCGACCAAGGATGGCAGACAAGCCCTCGCGCCGCCTAAAACCGTGACGGTGACATTTCCCAGGTTCCTCATCGGCGACCGCCTGGTAGACGCGCGAATGATGCGATTCCATCTGGATCGCAATGTCCAATTCATGGCTCCGATCAACTGCTGAGGCTCCAAGGTAGGCAAATGGTCGCGTGCTCCATGGCTCCCCACTACCGAGCCCTCACGTGGCTCGATTCAGGGCGTCGCTTTGGCACCGTCCCCGTTGGAATCGCCTCTCGTGCCTTCTCCCGGAGGAGAGGCCCGCCGAGCATATCCCGATCTCCTCGGCCAGCTTACGGCTTCGGCTCCTTGCTCCAGTGTGCGGAGAATACGTAGCAGCCGCCTTGCCAGCGAACGGAGTGCTTGTCGTTCACGGTGTGCCGAACCTCCTTCATGACTATGCGGCTCGCCCATTCGAGACTCCTCATCTCTGGTATGCCAGAGGGCGTGTTGGCCATACAAGGAGGGAATCCCCCGAATTCTCCGGAGTAAACCCTATAGTTGGTGGTTTGCTCGGCAAGACAAACGGCAACGTTTAAAGGGGTCATGGTTTGAGTCCGAAGCACGTCTAGAGGTGTGTTGGATTCTCCCTCAAACGTGGCGAAGGAGCTTTACGTCAGATCGACAGCCGCCCCCTGGGCGCTCTCTCCCTTGGTCCGCTCGGACTCCCACGCCATGAAGCATCTGGGGTGGAGATGGTATTTGTGTAATTCGGGTACTTTGCCCTCCGCCTTGAACTCAGGCTCAAGCTCCATCTCGTTCCGGCGCAGTGTTTCGCCGCAGATCGCGCACACCTCACCGCACCCGGGACCACCCTTGATGCTATCGGGACTTCGCGCCGGCAGCTTTCCGTTCCTGATCGCTTCGCGGGCCTTCGCTTGGAGGGTCAAATCATCCGGCATGTCGGTGGACCTCGACAGTACCGCAGTTTACACGGGTATTCGCCATAGGTCCTGGAAATCGCGGCATATTTATCCGGAAATGGCTCGCGGCGCTTCACCGCGCGGCTAAGCCAAAGAAGCGCCAGAAAGCCACACAACCTCAGCTCCCTGGCATGCCGCCGCCCCCACCGCCCGGGACCACTCGCGTCCTGCCCATGCAGCTCCAGATCGGGGATCGGATAACTGACTCAACTGGCGAGTGGGAAGTAGTCGGGCGGCCCTACACTACGAGACACCGCTGGAGGTGTTGGATCGGCGGCGACTACATCTGCGGGGCATGCAGGAAGGAGAAAGGCGTTTAATGGCGTCCGCGCGACTTTGGCGTGGCATGGTTTCGCATTCACCAGAGTGGCGCGAGGCCTTCCTACGTCTCGCGGCAGAATCACCAGAAGGTCGAGAGCTGGCGCCCGCCTTCGACGGCAACATCCTGAGCTTTGACTCTCTAGGGCAAGCCCGTCGCGCGATTCGATTGGTCAAAGACCTGATGATTCAGACGAGCTTCTCTGTCGAGCACCGGGCATGCGGCGAGCTCAAGACCTACGTGGGCGATACTCGGGTTTCGATGACCTGTTCGTGCGGCGCCGGAATCGTTCGGAAGCTCACTGGCTAAGGCACGGGCCTACGGGGAGCGGGAGTGATTACCTGCAACGCCACCCTCGAGGCCTTCATCCGCGAGCTCGAATACCGAGTAGCGCCTTTCCGGAACACTATGGCTTTCGGCGTGAATCGCACAACGGTGTAACCGAGCGAAGAAACCTGGCCTTGCCGAATCCGCCGCATTCTCCTGTGGCGGCGCTCGTCGGCCACGGGGGTCTGCGCCGCTCGGCGATCCCCCGCCCGTCGCTCCATGATCACCTTCACAGTACGCATGCCGGCGAAAGCCCGCTGGAGATGGTCGTGAAGGGCCGTGTCGTTTGGACGCACGACGATGAGCACTTCGGCATCCGGAAATGACTTCGATGGAAGGAGTTCGAGAAGCCGTCCTTGGTGATATGCGCAGATGCAGTGTGTTGTCGCGGGGTTGTAAGACGGCTCGCGCTCACCTAGATCGCTAGGCCGGCCCTCGCTCTCGCACCACGCGCAGATCGCTTTCATCTAGGCGATGCGACTGTGCCAATGCCGTGCCAGCCGAATTCGGGGTGAACCTCGTCGAGAAGATCCGGGGGAATGCTTCGCGGCTCGCTGGTGCGCGTCGTGGCGTTCGGCTAGCCGCTGCTCTACGTCCAGGCTGGCGCAGCGCCGCGGCGCTGCGCAAGGTCTATGCGCGGTTGATGGACACGGGACTCGGAGTCTCAGGGCCACCCACTAGAACCCAGGCGCAACCACGCCTGGCGGAGGGGCGGCTAACTCGTTGATCCTGCGTCTAATGCGCCCGCCACTGGAACATGTGATAGAAGTCTCAGAGTGCGTCCGGCCTCACGTCGCTGGCTGATCGTAGCCGCGCTGTTCACGGTCACCTACGGCGTCTCGACTCCGCTCGCGGCCTACGGCGTGTTTCTGCCCGTCTTCGCCGAGACGTTCGCGTGGAGTCGGGGGGCCATCTCCACCGTGCTGTCGGTGAATCTGCTGCTCGGCGGCGTCGCCGGCTTCGGGATCGGCGCGCTCGCCGACCGTCACGGCCCACGGGTGATGCTCGTGGTCACGGTAATCCTCGCTGGCTCCGCCTTCGCACTGGTCTCCATGGTCAATGCGCTGTGGCAGCTCTATCTGCTCGTCGGCGTGCTGGGCGGAATCGGGATGTCGAGCTTCTATCTGTTGTCGACGACGACGGTCACCCGCTGGTTCGACGAGTATCGCGGTCTGGCGTTGGCTCTCGTCCTCGTGGGCTTCAACCTCGGGTACATCACGGCGGGGCCCCTGTCGGCCTTGCTGATCGCGAAGGTCGGCTGGCGCGCCGCTTACGCGCTGCTCGGTAGCGCGAGCGTCGTGGTCACGATGCTCGCCGCCCTGACCGTACGCTTGCCGCGCGCGCGCGAGACACCCCAGCCGCGAACGCCGGACCCGCGCGTCGCGGCCACTGCGGAGTTGACGCTCGCCCAGGCGCTTGGCGATATGCGCCAGTGGTACCTGAACGTGTCCTGGCTGCTCCTCGGCGGCCTCTCGCTGATGGTCTCGGTTCATATCGTTCCGTTCGCCCACGATCAGGGGATCAGCCTCGCGGGCGCCTCGCTCGCGCTCACCGCCTACGGCATCGGCGCGGTCTGCGGACGGGTCGCGTCCGGCGTCGTCTCCGATAGGATCGGCACGTTCACCACGATACGCCTGGGCTACTCGCTGCAGCTGGCGGCCCTGCTGGCGCTCCTGGGACTGTCTTCTCGGGGCGCGCTGCTCGCGTCGCTCGTCGTGCTCGGGGTCGGCTTTGCCGCGGCCGATACCATGCTCGCCAAGGCCGTGCCCGACGTGTTCGGAACGCGCGCGCTCGGCGCGATCCTGGGCGTGCTGAACCTCGGCTGGCGGTGCGGGGCCGCGGCGGGGCCGGCGGCCGCGGGTTTCCTCTACGACCTGACGGGCTCGTACGCGATCCCGTTCGGCGCCGCGCCCCTGGCGGTACTGGCGAGCTGGGGGCTGTTCGCGTTAGGCTCATCGCGCCGGCACGCCTGAGCGCCGGCGCCACGCTTGGACAGGGTAGGGTGACCGTCAACGAAGGAGAGGCCCCGATGGATTGTTGTGCTCACGAAGGACCCGGTGGCGGAGACGCGCGGTTCGACATCAAGAAGGTCGCCGACGGCGTCTACGCCGCCGTGGCGTCTCCCGCGTACAAGGTGAATTGCAACACGGCCATCATCGAGAACGCCGACGGGGTCATGATCGTCGACACCCACTCGAAGCCGTCGGCCGCCGAGGTGATCATCGAGCGGCTGCGCGAGATGACGAAGAAGCCGGTGCGCTATGTGGTCAACACGCACTTCCACTGGGACCACTGGCACGGCAACGAGGCCTACCCGGCGGCGTATCCCGACGCCGAGATCGTCAGCAACAACATCACGCGCGAGGCCATGCTGAAGAAGGGGCTCAAGCGCATCCAGGACCACGTGCGCCAGGTGCCGGGCGAGATCGCCAAGCTCAAGGCCGACATCCAGGCGTCAAGCCCCGCCCAGCGCGGCAAGCTCGAGACCGATCTCCGGCTCGCCGAGTCCTACCTGGCCGAGGTCCGCGCGCTCAAGCCGGCGCTGCCCACGATCGCCTTCGAGAAGACGATGAAGCTCTACCGGCGCGACCGCGAGATCCAACTGCTGCACCTCGGTCGCGCCCACACCGAGGGCGACGTGTTCGTTTATCTCCCGAAGGAGAAGGTCGTGATCACCGGCGACGCGATGATCGGCTGGACGCCCTACATGGGCGACGGCTATCCCGAAGACTGGGCCGGTACGCTCGACAACCTCGCGCAGCTCGACTTCACTCACATCATCATGGGGCACGGGGATGTGACCGGCCGAGAGTGGCTCAACACCTTCCGGAGCTACGTGCACGACATGGTCGAGGCCGTCCGCCACGAGGCGGCCACCGGCGCCACGCTCGACGAGGTGAAGCAACGCGTCACCGCGAAGCTGGCGCCCCGCTACGAAAAGCCGTTCTCCACCTACGGCGAGTATCGGCCGTGGCGCACCGGCCTCGCCGCCAACATCGAGCGCACGTTCGGGATGGTGAGCTAGGGCCGGGGGCGGCGAGTCCGGCCGCTGGCCTTATCGCACGGCGTTAATCCTCCCTGCCCGAGTCGCCCCCGCATCCCGGCCGGTCGGCGTCCTGGTCGGAATAGGCCAGAGCGCCTATCGACACCCCCGCCGACGGGTTGCACCCTAAAGTTCGTAGCCAGTGTGGGCGTGGCGCCGGTCGGCCGGCGCGTTAGGTCTCTAACGCTGAGGGCGACGACGATGATGAACCGACTATCCCGCAGACACTTCATCGCTTCGGGTTTGGCGCTCCTCTATTCTCGCGGGTCGCTGGCGCTCGCCAAGGGCGACCCTAAGCCGACGAAGCCGCCGAAGAACGGGCCCCCGTCTTCCGGTAACCCATTCCAGGGGCCCTCCGGCGCAGCGGCCGGGACGTTGTCGAGCCCAGCTGCCGTCTCGCAGCCCGGCATCGGGTCGGGAGCCACCACCCTCGTGCTGTACGACGTCAGTGGCGAGTTCGGCTGGCTGGGCGAGCTGTACGGCATCATGGCCGCCAACCTGGTCAGCCACTTCGGCGGCTGGACCGCCCAGCCGGTGGATCGGTACTTCGCCGGTCAGATGAACCAGTACTCCGCCGTCGTGTACGTCGGCTCCACCTACGACGAGCCGCTCCCGGTCGCGTTCCTCGACGACGTCCTGGCTGGCCGCCGACCCGTGGTCTGGGTGGCCGACAACATCTGGCAGCTCACGAATCGCTGGGCGGCGCTCAACCCGGGCGGCAGCTTCGCCGCGGCCTATGGGTGGATGTGGTCCGCGTTCGATCTCAGCACTGTCGCCGAGGTCCTGTACCAGGGGACATCGCTGAGACGCTACTCCGCCAACGCGGCCGGCATTCTCGACTACAGCGAGTACAATCCGAGCGTCGTGCTCGCGTCCGCGGTCCGCGCAGACGGCACGAGGTTTCCGTGGGCGGTCCGCTCCCGAAATCTGACATATCTCGGAGAGAACCCGTTCGTGTTCATGGTGGAGGGCGACCGGGGCCTCGCCTTCGAGGACATCCTCTTCGACGCGCTCGCGCCGAGCACCCTGGACCGCCACCAGGCGCTGGTGCGCCTGGAGGACATCACCCCGGCCGATGATCCCGCCTTGCTGCGGGCCGTTGCCGATTATCTCTTCAGCCGCCAGGTGCCGTTTGGCTTCGGCGTGATCAGCCACTACCTCGATCCCTTCGGCACCTTCAACGGGGGAGTCCCCGAAGACATCCGGCTGCGCGATGCGCCCGATCTCGTCGCCGCGCTCAAATACCTGCAGCAGCGGGGCGGCGTGATGATCGAGCACGGATTCACGCACCAGTACGCCACCGTGCGCAATCCCTACAACGCCGTCAGCGGGGACGACTTCGAGTTCTACAGGGTCGTGGAGAACGCCGATCATACGCTCAACTTCGTGGGACCGCTGCCCGAAGACTCCGAGAAGTGGGCGCATGACCGCCTGAGCGATGCCGAGAAAGAGTTCAAGGCCGCCAAGCTCGCCGTCCCCAAGATCTTCGAGTTCCCTCACTACTCCGCGTCGGCGGCCGACTACCGGGCGGTCGCCAAGGAGTTCACCACGCGCTACGAGCGATCGCTCTATTTCCGGGGCCTCTTGTCGGGAGGCGCCATCGATCACAGCCGCCTGGCCGGGCAGCGATACTCGTACGTGGTGCGAGACGTGTACGGGAGCAAGGTGCTGCCCGAGAATCTCGGCTCTATCGAGCCCGAGGTTTTCTTCCAGTTCCCGCAACGCTTTCCAGAAGACATCCTCGGCGATGCCCAGCGCGTCAGGGTCGTCCGCGACGGGTTCGCAAGCTTCTACTTTCATCCGTTCCTGGACATCGGGTACCTGCAGGAGACGGTGGAGGGATTGCAGGCCGCCGGATGGACGTTCGTCAGTCCGGCTTCGCTGTGACGCGCGACCGGACGTAGGCCTGGAACAGGCGCTCGGCGTCCGGACCGCGGAGCGGAGTCATGTAGTCGGGGATGCTGAAGGCGATGGGGCCGCGTGCCGCCGAGTAGGTCGAGGCCAGGTCGATCTGCCGGGCGACCCGTTCGAACGGTGCCGGCACCGCCTTGAAGCCGGTAGGGTCGTTCAGCTGCTGGAAGACCTCGACGATCACCTGGAGCTCGCGGCCCGTCGTCTGGGCCGCCTCGCGTGCTGCCGCCAGATACAGGGGAAGGAAGGACAGTCGCTGTTTCCCGGCCCCGATACCGTCCTGGAACATCATCACATCGATGGGGGCGGCCTGGAGCAGGCTCGTCCAGAACGCGCCGAAGGTAGCCGGCGCGCTCTCCGCATTGGAGAACCCGGAGACGGCGACGGAGGCCTCTGGCTTCAGGGCTCGCACGCTCACGGCGAGGCGACCAAGGTACTCGAACAAGGCCGACCGCGCTCGCGGGTCTTTCCAGGTCGCATCCTCGATCTCCTCGGTGATGTACCAGCCCCGGAACGATCGGTGGCGCTGGACGAGTGGGACGAGGTCCCTGGCCACGGACTCCGAGCGCGTCTGCAGACCCCGAAGGTAAACCACGACCGACGCCGGGTCACGATTCACCTTGGACCAGAAAGCCGAGTCGTGCGCGAGCCCCACTCTCACCGTCATGCCGAGCTCATCCGCGAGTGTGAGGATCGTCTCGAGCGGCGGCTGAGCCACCTGCGTGTATCGGGCGGTCGGATAGAACGCCACGTCGTCGTACACCGTCCACTGGACGACGATCTCCAGGGCGCGAAGCTGAGCGAGATATCCGAAGAGCCGCCGCCACGAGTCCTCGCTCCATGATCCGTGGGCCTGAGACAGCTGGATGAAGGTTCCGTGGAGCCTGGGCAGGGGCAACTCGGCCGCCAGCGGCGCGCCACCACTGATCGCCAGCCCGAGGAGCCCGATCCAGAGCAGAGGCCGACCGGCCGCCATCGTCAGCCGTGCCAGCGGTCAGAAGCGCAACACGCCGGTGAGAACGAACCCATGGAAGCTCCCGTCAGAGGCGCCGCGCGCGCGCTCGAAGAACGTGCCGGCCTTGTACTGAACCAGCAGCTCGAGGCTGGCTCGATAGCCCTCGTACGGCGACTCGGCGAACAGGTATCGCAGCGAGAAGCCGCCGCCGCCCTCCACGAAGGAGTCCGCGGGGCCGCGCGGGTCCTGGTATCGGGCGTCGACGACGACGTGTGGCGTGATCAGGAACGGG
>Ga0137403_10005007_pt1 | contig 15445 bp, 8 predicted proteins | sample CZOMad2_1_16fung_FD_122057 | JGI IMG/M metagenome (GOLD analysis project Ga0137403, IMG submission 122057) | Vadose zone soil fungal communities from Angelo Coast Range Reserve, California, USA - CZOMad2_1_16fungal (Hybrid Assembly) | ecosystem: Environmental > Terrestrial > Soil > Vadose zone... | reverse complement strand
TGAAGCACGGTGTCTTCGTTCACATTTTTGCCTTTCAACACCGTCTTGAGGTCGAGCACCTTCGTTTCCATCCATTCGTCGGAATATCGCCTAAAGAGCACCACCTGCGAGTTTTTCGCGCCGTCGGCAAATCCGCCGGCGATTGCGATGGCCTGACTTGCGGTCGTCGTTCCGCGAAGGTCGTATTTGCCTGGCTTTCCAACGAATCCCCCAGCGATGAAGTAGGGCTTGTCAAAATCTTTCAAGACAATATTGATTACGGGATCATGCAGGATCGACGAATATGCTTTTTGGAGATTGTTCGTGAGCTCCACCACAGTTAGACCTTGGGCGTGCACATCTGCAGGCAATCCTTTGAGTTGGATATACCCATCGGGCTGCACAGTGACTTCCTGGTTGAATTCCGGCGTATAGCGGAAAGTCAAATCCATTACGTCGTTGGCACCGATTTTGTACCTCGGATAGCGCTGATGTAGTTCCGGCCGGCCTGCGGGGTCAGGCCGCGAACCTGCTGATTGCGGAGGTGCAGGCGGGACTGGCGGCGTTCCTGAATCTTTCCGAGGTGCTTGTGGCTGCTGCGATTGTTGCCCTTGTTGTGATTGTTGAGCCTGTTGAGACTGATGTGCGAACGCATCGGTGACGATGGAACTTAAAATTACCAAAACTGTGCCTGAAATTGCTTTCATTGGAGTGCTCTCTAGTTCGGAATGATCGCGACGATTGCCTAACGCTGCGCAATCTCCTCAGGAAGTTTCACCCACTGGCCCTTTTCGAGAATCTGGTAAGGATCTCGAATCTGAGGATTCGCCGCACGGATCCGCCGCACCGTCTCCCAGTCCCCTCTGCCTAGTTCCTCCAAGGCGAATTGAAATAGTGTCTCGTCTCGCGGAACCCTTACCCGGCCGTATTTTCGGGCGCCTTGAACAACTGAGCGTGCCTCAGATTTTTCTTGGCTGTTCGCTTGCTCGGAATTCCGCTCCGCGCCCTGCTTGTTGATCGTAGATTTCGCGGGAAGTATGAGCTGCGTTCCTGCTGGAAGCATTTCGTACGCGTGCCGAACTTTTGGATTCTGCGAAAGGATTAACTGCACTGCAGACTTGTCCGAAGTGCCGAAATATTCGGCGGCAAGGTCGTTTACAGTCTGCTTGCGGGTCAATCGAATTAACATCGGCTTGCTTGCGTCATCAGGTGCAGGAGCGACGCTGTTGCCCTTCATCGCGGGAACTGGTGAGCCCGGAGAAGGCGAGCCCGAAGAAGTCGGTGCCGCCACGGTCCGCTCGGCTTCGGAAATGTCGCCTTCGGCTTTCTCAGGCGAGTTCACGAGCGATGGTATTGACGTTGCAGGCGCTGAGACGGTTGGCGTACGTGCTGGTTGTGGATCCGAATGTCTCACCACGTTCGCAAAACGATCTATAACAGCATTGCCGTCCACGATGCCCGCCTTTGTCAAAGCCCCCAAAGTTATAAGCGGTAAGAAGACCAGCAAGAAAGCAATCATGCCAATGCTCGAACGCAGAGCCCTCCGCTCGCTTGAATGTGGCATGCCGTAGTATCCGAAGTCTGCTGCCTGCGCTGCTGCCGGGAATGCTGGCCAAGTTGTCGTAGCTGGAGTTAGCGCGCGAGGTGTGCGAGACCGGGTGCCGGCGGTACTCGGACTGACCGTTCCTCTCGGGCCTGTGTGCCGTGGTTGTGTTTCTTTCCTGAGCTCCAGATCTCGGGAAACTTCACGCACGATCCCCGTATCAATCTGACGTTTTTGGTAGACGAAGCCGAGGGATAGCGACTGAAAACAGATGCTATTGATGTTTCTAGGGATGCCTTCGCTGATCGCAGCGATACTCTCGAGAGCATCGGAAGCGAATAGTTGCGGTCCTCGATAGCCTGCAGCACTGAGCCGGTGATCTACATATTGCGTGATTTCTTTTAGGTTCAGGGCTGGCAGATGCGCGACGGAGCCCACGCGCTGGCGCAACTGCGTCAAAGCCGGACTTCCCAGTTTGTCCGCAAGGCCTGGTTGTCCCGCCAGGACGATGTGTATCATTTTTGCTGCGGGCGTCTCGAAGTTCGAGAGGAGCCGGACCTGTTCCAGCATCTGCTCCGTTAAATTCTGCGCTTCATCTATCACAACCACGACGCGCCGATTTTCCTCCATCTCCTTTACCAGCATAGTGTTCAGCGCTTCGTGCAGCGCCGGAAGATCGGTCGATTTCGCGGCAATTCCAAGATCCCGAACCAGACTGTCAAGAAAATCCCTGGAGTCCTGCCCTGCCTGAAATAAAAAAGCTGTCCTAGCAGATTCTTGAAGTGATTCGAGTAAGCGAAACAGGAGAGTTGTCTTGCCCATTCCGGGCTTTGCCACGAGCGCTGAAAAACCGCGACGTTCCTCGATCGCGTAATAGATAGCAGCCAGCGCTTCGCGATGACCTTCGCTAAAAAATAGATACCGAGGGTCGGGCGTCACGCCGAACGGTTGTTCACTCAGTCCGTAATAATCTAGGAGCATCATGAATAAATCGATGATCTAATTTATGTCGCGGTGAATATCGGATTGCTCGACTTCAACTGCCACTGACCGCCCCAGAAGTTCGATGGAGAGTACGAGCCGATATCCGTCCTTCCGCCTTTGCAGAATTCCTTCTAGGCCCGCAAGTGGGCCCGATCTTAATCGAACCTTGTCACCCTCTTTTAGAAACGGATGCGGGCCCATGACTCGGGAACTCAGCATGGCAAGCTGAATGGCTTCGATCTCCGACTGCGGTACAAGCGCCGGCGTATTGCCGAAGGAAACGATGGTGCAGACACCGGGTGTGGAAAGTAGTTCAACTTTACGGTCAAGGCCATTTGCAAAAAACAAATATCCCGGAAAAAGCGGAAGCGCTACCTCTTTCTTACGGTCTTTCCACCGGTGCACTTCCGCGTACGTCGGACAAAAAACTTCGAACCCCTTTTCCGCCAGAACGTTCGTGATGGATTTCTCATGCTGATGCTTTGTGTGCAGCGCGTACCACGCTGATGCTGCGGTGCTAAGAATTTGTTCACTCATAGCTTCGCCCTGTGACTTACAGGCCCGTGCAATTCACACGTATCCTGGAGCCTTACCGCTCTTGCATTGCCCGCCCGCGTGATTCGCGTCCGGTCTACTGCTTTCTTGCTGCACAAAGCTCGCCGTCATCCAAACGCCTCAGCAAGGTCTTTAGCGAGCACACAGCAAATCCCCATTTTTGTTCAAGGCCTGGCGGGACATCGACTCGGACGACTTCGCCGGTCATTTCCATACGAAGCGCCGCCGCTCCGACTTGCCATGCAGGCAGCTGAATTGTGAGATCGATCGAAGCACCCACCGGCGGCAGAGCATTCGTTAACACAAACGCTCCGCCTTGGCTGATGTCACGGCTGCGACCGTCTCCCTCGCCAAGTGTTGAACTCTGAGTCGACCACTGATACTTCACTTCTGCTTCCACGGGGTAGCGCAGATGACGACGTCGACGCAACGAAGTACTGGGTGCCGACTTCGCCGTCGCAACGCTAGCAGGTGGTTCGGATGTGCTAAGAAGTTTCATATCCCTGCTGCCTTACGGCTGGACCACTTGCGCAGGTTAGCGGCGACAAGAAAATGCAACAAGAAGCCGATTGTCACTTTCGGAGGAGAGGTGGGTACCCGTGCAGTACAGGAAAGTTCAGTTCCCAGGCCAAACGTTTAACTGTTCCGTCGCGTCGAAGAATGTAGGGCTCGAGATTTTTACGTAGGCCGGCCCCGCAAGTGTTGAGGACAATCGTACCTATCATGTGGGAGACTGACGTACCTATTTCAATGAGGCCACGAAATACAGCGGAAAACTTGTAGCTCTGGCACTCCGAGTGCACCATCCTCCCCGGGTCGCGTCGCAGGCTGGATGCAACGCAAGAGATTAACGGCCTGTTTGGCGCGTTCCCGGAATTTCGCATCGAATTTAACGATTGGAAGTTCAGTACTTAGAGGCGCGCCTTTGATATTTAGAAATTTGAATTATATTGATCGAAATTGTAGGTCATTTGTGGAAGATCAGTTGCATGAAGACTTTACGCGGAAGCGTGCAAAAAAGACTCAGGCTCGCTCCTACAGTCTTCACTTGATCTCCTGTGGTTCGAATTATTGTAAAATGTAATTTGCCACAGATTGATTTCGCTCCCGGTCCTCAGGTAGTCCACTCCCAGCCAAGTCCCGGCTACATTCAAACAAGGTCTGATCATGATCTCGAGTGTTAATGAGAGTGAAAGCATCATTTCTGTACTCGTTGCAGAGTCCTGCGCCATGAGTTGTGAGCTCATGGCAGCCGCACTGGAGCGCAACGGTTCCGGACTAGCAGTTGTTGCGTCGGCGACGGACACAAGTGAAGTGATTAATTCTTATGCAACCGCTGCTCCGGACATTTGTATCGTGGGCGCGAATCTAAAAGACGGCGTCTCGTCTGGATTCAAGGCCACCCGGGAACTGCGGAGTCAGTCTGCTGACGCGCGTGTTATTCTCCTGCTTGATGTAGAGCAACCGCAAACCGTCGTTGATGCATTCCGTGCGGGAGCAGTCGGCGTTTTCTCTCGAGAGGAACCGTTCGAAGTCCTGTGCAAGAGTATTCAAAAAGTCCATGAAGGCCAATATTGGATCAGCAATCGGCAGATTCAATATCTCGTGGACTCGCTGAAAGATTCTCCGCCAGCCATCACTGATGCGAAGGGAACGCAACTGCTTACGAAGCGCGAGCAGGGTCTGGTGCACCTTGTTGCAGAGGGCCGGACAAACAAAGAGATTTCCCGCGAGCTCAATCTTAGCGAGCACACCGTCCGCAACTATCTTTTCAGAATTTTCAATAAACTTGGGACCTCAAATCGCCTTGAACTTGCCCTCTACGCGATCAATCACGGCCAGACGATGCGCGAAGGAACTGGAGACCGAAGCTAACGGATCAGTCGAAGGGTCTTAACGGTTAGGAATTGGGAGTTACTAACCCAATCTTCTAAGGCGGTCGACGCCGTACTGGCCTGCCCGTACATCCGTTACAGTGCTACCTCTTTTTCTTGAATAGCATACCCAGTACTTCGTATAGTTCCGCCCCCGAGATCGCGCCAAAATAGTTTTGTGACCATAGCATCGAGGGTCCACCGTGCGCATTGCACAGATAGCTCCATTATACGAAAGTGTTCCGCCAAGGTTATACGGCGGCACGGAGCGGGTCGTCTCTCACCTCACGGAGCAACTGGTCAGACTTGGGCATGACGTAACGTTGTTCGCGGCTGGCGACTCCCTAACTTCGGCACGCCTGGTTTCCCCGTGTTCCACCGCCCTTCGTTTGAACTCAAAATGCGTTGACCCTTTCCCTTATCACATCATTTCTTTGGAGCAGGTTGCGCGCAGGTCGGACGGTTTCGATGTTTTACACTTTCATTCGGACTATTTTCATTTTCCGCTTAGTAAGAATTTGCATCTTCCGAGCCTCACGACTCTGCATGGCAGACTGGACATCCCGGACTTGCAGCCACTCTATCGTTGTTTCCCGGATCTTCCTGTCGTGTCGATCTCGCATTCACAAAGGCTGCCCATACCTGGCGCCAACTGGATTGCAAACATTCACCACGGGCTTCCGGCAGCTCTTTACAAGCCCCGGTTTGCACCTGGCGATTATCTGGCGTTTCTTGGGAGGATTTCGCCTGAGAAGCGACCTGACCGCGCCATTGAGATAGCGCTACAATCCGGCATGAGATTGAAAATCGCCGCCAAGATCGATCGTGTCGATCAAGAGTACTTTGATTCTAAAATCAGACCTTTGTTGAAACATCGATTGATCGAATTTATCGGGGAGATTGGCGATCACGAAAAAAGCGAATTTCTGGGGAACGCGTTCGCGTATCTTTTTCCAATCGGCTGGCCGGAGCCTTTTGGGCTGACGATGATCGAAGCCATGGCATGCGGCACACCGACAATCGCTTTTCGGTGTGGTTCGGTTCCTGAAATTATTACAGACAGGGTTACGGGCTTCATTGTCGACGATATGGATTCCGCTGTGGCGTCCGTTGAACACGTAACTGAAATAGATCGCCGGACCTGCCGAGCAGTTTTCGAAGAAAGATTCACGGTCGAACGAATGACGTCCGAATATGTGTCGCTGTACAAGCGCTATATCGGCGAGAGAGGCGAGTCGGAATTGCTCGAGTACGAGGAACCTACACCGCCAGCTATCCTGCAATAACGAGAACTAACATTGGGCGACATAATTCGCATCAAAGAGAAGTATTACGTCCTGGCATCATCCGCGCTCGCCGATGATCGCACTCGCGTTCTCAAATACGGCGATACTTTTGGAGTCTTCAATCGTTACGGGGACATCGAAGCCGTAGGACACGGACAGCTGGGGCTATTCCACGTCGAGGCCCGCCATCTTGATCGCATGACCGTTCGTTTGGGAGGGAAGACGCCTTTGCTTCTGAGTTCGACGGTCAGAAGCGATAATGCTTTCCTGTCGGTTGATCTCACGAACGTAGATATCGCCATTGAAAATAGATCTGTCATTCCTCGTGGCGTTCTGCACGTATATCGATCAAAATTTTTAGCTGACGGAGTCTGCTACGAACAGCTGCGACTCGCGAACTACGGTCTTGGCGGGATTGAACTCCCGCTGTCAATTGAATTTGGCGCCGACTACGCCGACATCTTTGAGGTTCGGGGCACGCAACGTCGGCATCGGGGACGACTAGAGCCAGCACAGGCGAACACAAGTACTACTGTCACGCTCTGCTATCAGGGAATCGACAACGTCGCCCGGAGTACGACGCTCCATTTTTCTCCCGCCCCAGATCTGTTGACCGGGAACTTGGCCACCTACAGCTTGAAATTGGATCCCAGCGAAGAAACGGTGATTTCGCTCACTGTTGTTTGCGAGCGAAATGTTCCGTCGAAATCCCAGCAACTGTACGCGGAAGCGTTCGCGGAGAGGAATGCCCAGTGCCGGGAAGGTATTTTCGATGGCTGCATGATCAAGACTTCGAGCAAACGCTTTAATGATTGGCTGGCCCGATCGGAAGCTGATTTGCGCATGTTGATTCAAGGAAACCCGGAGGGGGCGTATCCTTATGCGGGCGTGCCATGGTTTAACACCGTCTTCGGACGAGACGGGATAATTACCGCACTGGAATGCCTGTGGATGGCTCCTTCTATTGCCGAAGGCGTTCTAAAATATCTTGCGTTAACGCAAGCAACGGAAAAGATTCCCGAACAGGACGCCGAGCCCGGAAAGATTGTGCATGAAGTCCGGCGCGGAGAAATGGCCACTCTCAGAGAAGTTCCGTTTGGACGATATTATGGCAGCGTTGATTCCACTCCGCTGTTCATCGTGCTGGCGGGTGGATATTTTCTGCGAACAAATAATATCGAGTTTGTGAAAGACATTTGGCCCAACGTCCTCGCTGCGCTTGATTGGATTGATCGTTATGGCGACGCGGACGGAGACGGGTTCGTCGAGTATTCGCGAAAGTCGGCTGACGGCCTTGCGCAGCAAGGATGGAAAGATTCCGGCGATTCAATTTTTCATGCGGATGGACGGCTCGCGGAGGCGCCAATTGCCTTGTGTGAGGTGCAAGCCTATGTTTGCGCCGCGAGGCTCTCTGCTGCCTTGCTGGCGCGGGCGCTCGGTGATCTAAATCGTGCACAGGTATTTGAAAAGCAAGCTTCTGATCTGCAGCAGCGGTTCGAGCAGCATTTTTGGAACGATGAGCTGCGTAGTTACGTCCTTGCCCTCGATGGCGACAAAAAGCAATGCCGAGTGCGAACTTCAAACGCTGGTCACGCACTGCTTTGCAAGATGGCGAGTGCCGAACGTGCCGCGCTTACCGCTGAAACTTTGCTCAGCAAACGAATGTTTTCCGGTTGGGGGATTCGCACGGTCGCCGCCGGAGAGGCTCGCTACAACCCCATGTCGTATCACAATGGATCGATCTGGCCACATGACAATGCATTGATCGCGCTGGGCCTGTCTCTGTATGGCTTCCAATCTAAAGTAGTGGATATTCTGCACAGCTTGTATGAGGCGAGCCTCCATGTTGAACTGAACCGGCTGCCAGAACTTTTCTGCGGATTTCACAAACGGGCTGATTCGAGTGGGCCAACGCTGTATCCCGTGGCGTGTGCTCCGCAAGCGTGGGCAGCGGCCAGCGTTTATTTGCTTCTCAGAGCCGCACTGGGAATTTCAATCCGTGCACCGGAGCGTCTCATTCGCTTTTCGAATTCGGCCCTGCCGCCGGATGTTGAAGAGGTGACGATTCAGAATCTTCGGGTTGCAGATGCAATAGTCGATCTTCTAGTAAGGCGACATCGCGAGGGAGTTGGCGTCGAGGTTTTGCGCCGCGACGGCGAAATAGAAGTCGTGAAATCTGTCTAGCTTGCTCCATGCCCTTGGATTTAAGAAAAGTCAAAGTCATCACTTTGTTCGCGGGCCTATTTTTTGCCCGCCGCATTGGATTTTGCCGTTCGCCAGATACGCTTTTTCCAAACAAGCCACGTTGTGATGGCGAGCGCCAGCCACGTTAGCCTGCTGCGAGAAGAACGAACTCTGTGCCGTAGTCAGGCAGCATTTTCCAGACAATCAGCGCAAACCCAACGAGGCCAATCGCTCCCAAGGTCGCGCCTGCCGCGTCGAGCGCCGCAGCCTGCCGCCCCCGCGTCGTAGTCGCAATTCCGGCCGCCTGTTTTTTCTTTCTCTCATGCTTTTCGATGAGTGTCGCGCTCGCGGGAAAAATCGCGGGGAACGCTAAGAAGAGTCCTCTAAGCGCTGGCCCAAACAGGTGTCTTGAGAACTGATTAGTGGACTACTGTATAAAATACAGCGTTCACGGTATGTCTTTATTGTGGGTGTGAAGCTAAATATGAAAATCTATAACGGCTGTCTTGGGAGCCTCGTCTTATGCGGATTTTGATCGCGGACGACCACGATGTGGTCCGAACCGGATTACGCCAGCTTTTGCTGGAACGCCGGGGATGGGAAGTCTGCGGCGAAGCAAAAACGGGCCGCGAAGCTGTCGCAATGGCACTGCAGACAAAACCCGATGTTGTCGTGATGGATATCGGGATGCCGGAGCTAAATGGTCTCGAAGCTGCCCGCCAGATTCGAAAAGGCCTGCCGAACACTGAAATCGTCATCCTTAGCCTTCATCTCTCCGATGAATTGGTCTATGAAATCGTTCAAACTGGCGTCCGCGGTTATGTTCTGAAATCTGACGCAAACCGCGATCTGGTAAATGCCGTCGAAGCGCTCGGAATGCACCGCACATTTTTTACGGCGAAAGTTTCCGAAATGATGCTGGATGGTTTCTGCAACCGGAAGCCCAGAACAGGGCAGGACGGCGTTGCCAGAGATCGACTGACGAGCCGTCAACGAGAGATCGTACAGCTCCTTGCTGAAGGAAAGAGCAGCAAAGAGGTTGCGGTGGTCCTCAATATCAGCGTGAAAACTGCTGAAACGCACCGCGCCAACATCATGAGAAAACTTGAGTTGCATTCCGTGAGCGAGTTGGTGCGATACGCTGTTAAAAACCAGATCATCGAAGTCTAATGAAAAGGGAAAAACTCAGGGCCATTCGCGAGGCGGTAAGGGCCTCACGTGGAATTCCGATCGCCCTTTTTTGGTCGTCCACTTTTGCTGGTCAGTTACCAATCGAGCAGAAAGGGCCGAAGGCAGCCATGACTCGCGTATTGGTCGTTGACGATCACACGGTAATTCGAAGGGGCATCCAAAGTATTTTGCGGGCATGGCCTGACTGGGAAATCGCCGGCGAAGCGGCCGATGGTGAAGAAGCGATCCAACTAACCAGAGATGTAAAACCAGATATTGTCTTGATGGATATCTCGATGCCGAGAATGGGCGGTCTTGAGGCTACGCGTGCAATTCGAAAAGTTTGCCCCGAAGTTAAGATACTGCTTCTGACGCTCCATGATTCCTTGGAGTGGGTCGAAATCGCGCTGCAAGCGGGTGCACGCGGCTATTTGCTAAAGTCGGACACCGAAGGTGAATTGGTTCGCGCGTTGAATGTTGTGGCAGGAAACGGAATATACGTAAGTCCTAGCCTGGATGCGGATCGGGTAAAGAAAATCATCGTGGACATAGGGTCGACGGTATAGCGAAAACTCGTTTGGCGAAACGACATCGCGGGACTAGCAAGACCTTGGGCTGCGAAGGTTGAGCTCCAGCCACATACGTAACCGGTTGAGCCTACGACTATGCCGAAATTGTTCGCGAGAGTTATCGCCAGACAATGGATTACTAGACACCTAACGGCGCCCGCCTCCAACGGCATCGAGAGTCCGGCGGCACGCCAAATCGGTCCTTTCGTTACGGAAGATGCGTGTCCTGCGCTTATCCTTTGCGTAATCCACAACAAATTTATGACAGCGGCAACGCGTTTGCGTTTACTGGATGCAGCGACATTCAGAAGCCGTCTAGAACCCTCGCTAAGTGCCGATGGAAATTGATTTTCGGAGTAGGAGAGTCAGTATGAAACGAACGGAACAAGGCGGCGCGACGACCACCACGCCCGCCCAGTCAAAGCCCGGGCGCGGTGCAAAGGAAATCGGCAACAACGGCTTGGCTGAAATAACTAAGGCCGACCTCGGAGCGATTCTTGCCGGGCTGCAAACGATGCGTGACGGTGACTTCTCCGTTCGCCTGCCCGGCGTGTGGACCGGTGTAGGCGGAAAAATTGCCGATACCTTTAACGAAATTGTGATTGCGAATCAACGCATGGCAAACGAACTGAAACGCGTCGGCCATGTGGTCGGTAAGGAAGGCAAGACGAAAGAGAGGATACGTTTTTATCAACCGCGCGGTGATTGGGGCGAAATGGAGGTGTCCGTCAATGCACTGATCGACGATTTGCTCCGCCCAACCACCGAAGTAACCCGAGCCATCGCGGCGGTTGCCCAGGGGAACCTCGCGCAAACAGTCCAACTGGATGTGGATGGCCGCCCACTTCAGGGTGAGTTCCTGCGATTGGCGAACATCGTCAACACCATGATTCAACAGCTCAGCATCTTCACCGCGGAAGTAACGCGCGTGGCGCGCGAAGTTGGCACAGAAGGCAAGCTGGGCGGGCAGGCGAAGGTGCCAGGAGTTGCAGGTACGTGGAAAGACCTGACAGATAACGTGAACCTGATGGCCAGCAACCTGACCGGCCAGGTCCGTAACATCGCCGAAGTAGCAACGGCCGTCGCCAGTGGTGACCTTTCTCGAAAGATTACCGTGGATGTCCGCGGAGATATTCTTCAGCTGAAAGAAGCCATTAACTCGATGGTTGATCAGCTGCGCTCCTTCGCTTCCGAAGTGACTCGAGTCGCCCGCGAAGTTGGCACCGACGGCAAACTTGGCGGGCAGGCAGTCGTGCCCGGTGTCGCCGGAACTTGGAAGGACCTCACCGATTCCGTGAACGCGATGGCCGGAAATCTTACCGCGCAGGTTCGCAACATCGCAGAAGTGACTACTGCAGTCGCGCGGGGCGATCTGTCACGCAAGATCACTGTGGATGTGAAGGGTGAAATTCTGGAGCTCAAAGACACGATCAACACGATGGTGGACCAGCTGAACGCATTTGCCGGAGAAGTGACGCGCGTGGCGCGCGAAGTCGGTACCGAAGGTAAATTGGGTGGCCAGGCGGAAGTACCCGGGGTCGGCGGCACCTGGAAAGACCTGACGGACAACGTGAATTTCATGGCCAGCAACCTGACCGGCCAGGTGCGCAATATCGCGGAAGTGGCAACGGCAATCGCGAGCGGAGACCTTTCGCGCAAAATTACAGTCGACGTCCGCGGCGAAATTCTCCAGCTGAAAGAAACACTAAACACCATGGTCGACCAGCTCAATCGCTTCGCCGGCGAAGTGACGCGCGTGGCGCGTGAAGTGGGCAGCGAAGGCAGACTGGGCGGTCAGGCGAACGTTCCCGGCGTTGCGGGAACATGGAAAGACCTCACAGATTCCGTGAATTCCATGGCGGGAAATCTCACCGCCCAGGTTCGTAACATCGCCGAGGTGACGACGGCTGTTGCGAAAGGCGACCTCTCCCGAAAAATTACGGTGGACGTAAAGGGAGAAATTCTGGAGCTCAAGGACACCATCAACACGATGGTCGACCAGCTCAATGGCTTCGCTGGAGAAGTGACGCGCGTGGCACGCGAAGTGGGCACGGAGGGAAATCTTGGCGGACAAGCCAGAGTCCCTGGCGTTGCGGGCACGTGGAAGGATTTGACGGACAACGTCAACTTCATGGCGAGCAACCTGACCGGTCAGGTCCGCAATATTGCGGAAGTGGCAACAGCAGTGGCACGAGGCGACTTGTCCCGCAAGATCACGGTGGATGTGAAGGGTGAAATTCTGGAATTGAAGAACACCATCAACACCATGGTGGACCAGTTGAACGCCTTCGCCGGCGAAGTAACGCGCGTGGCACGCGACGTCGGTACGGAAGGCAAACTGGGTGGACAGGCACTGGTCCCCGGAGTTGCTGGAACCTGGAAAGATCTTACCGACAATGTGAACGTGATGGCTGCAAACCTTACCGAACAGGTGCGCGGGATCGTCAAGGTCGTAACCGCGGTGGCCAACGGCGATCTTACGCAAAAGTTGACCGTGAACGCCAAGGGCGAAGTTGCGGCACTCGCGGAAACCATCAACAATATGACACGAACGCTTGCCACGTTTGCCGATCAGGTTACAACCGTTGCGCGTGAGGTCGGCGTGGAGGGCCGACTCAGCGGCCAAGCCAACGTTCCTGGAGCGGCGGGAACCTGGAAGGATTTGACCGGTAACGTAAACCTGTTGGCTGACAACCTCACGAACCAGGTTCGCGCGATCGCTGAAGTCGCCACGGCAGTAACCAAGGGCGACTTGACGCGTTCCATTCAGGTCGAGGCGCGCGGCGAAGTTGCCGAATTAAAAGACAACATCAATACAATGATCGACAACCTGCGCCTGACTACCGATCGCAACAAGGAGCAGGACTGGCTGAAGACAAACCTTGCGCGCTTCACAGGCATGTTGCAAGGACAGCGTGACCTCACAACCGTGGGCCGGCTACTCCTTTCCGAACTCGCTCCGCTCGTCAACGCGCAGCAAGGCGTGATCTATCGCATGGAGGCGGACAATTCTCCCGGCATGGCTTTACTTTCGTCCTTCGCCGACAGCGGTGAAAATGGCCACAAGAAGCGTCTGGAACTGGGGGAAGGCCTCGTCGGGCAGTGCGCCACGGAAAAGCGCCGCATGCTCATCACGGAAATGCCGCCGCATGCTGTGCCCATTCGTTCCGGCCTGTTCCAGGCTGTTCCGCGAAACATCATTGTCCTGCCAGTTCTTTTTGAGGATCAGGTCAAAGCGGTCATCGAGCTGGCCTCTCTAAGCGATTTTACTGCTTCGCAACTGGCATTCCTTGAACAGCTGACTTCCAGCATCGGCATCGTACTCAACAGTATTGAAGCTACGATGCAGACCGAAGGACTGCTTGAGCAGTCGCAGCAACTCGCCACTGAGCTGCAAACGCAACAGAGAGAACTTCAACAAACCAACGAGCAACTCGGGCTAAAGGCACAACAGCTCGCCGAACAGAACGCGGAAGTGGAACGCAAGAACCAGGAAATCGAGCAAGCGCGTCGGGCACTTGAGGAGAAAGCCAAAGAACTCGCTCTGACTTCCAAGTACAAGTCAGAATTTCTTGCCAACATGTCGCATGAGCTCCGCACTCCGCTGAACAGCATTCTAGTGCTCGGTCAGCAGCTTAGCGAAAACCCAGAAGGGAATTTGACGCTGAAGCAAGTTGAGTTTTCGCGCACCATTCACGGAGCGGGAACCGACCTGTTAAATCTGATCAGCGACATTCTCGACTTGTCGAAAATCGAATCCGGCACCGTTTCCGTCCAAGCCGAAGAGATATTCTTCGCGAGTTTGCTCGAAATGATTGCCCGGCCCTTCCGGCACGAAGCGGAAAATCGCCGGCTCACGTTTGAGACGTTCGCCGACCCTGCGCTGAGTCCGAGCTTGGTAACTGACGCGAAACGCCTCCAGCAGGTGCTCAAAAATCTCCTTTCGAATGCCTTTAAGTTCACCGACCAAGGGCAAGTGCGTTTGTCCGTTTTGAAAGCGCAGGGAGGCTGGACTACGGGCCATCCCATCCTGAGCAGGGCCGAAACCGTCGTCGCTTTCGAAGTGGCGGATACCGGTATCGGCATCCCGGTTGAAAAACAGCGCATCATTTTTGAAGCGTTCCAGCAAGCGGATGCGGGTACAAGCCGGAAATACGGCGGGACTGGTCTCGGTCTCGCAATCAGCCGCGAACTGGCAAGCCTTCTCGGTGGGGAAATTCAACTGCGCAGCGCGACAGGATCCGGCAGTACGTTCACGCTTTACTTGCCTCAAATGTACGCTGGCCCCACTTCTGGCAGTCCTGCGCACGCCCCGATACTTTCTATGTCGATGCCGCCCGTGATTCTAACTCCTCAAGATCGTCACGTGGAGCGTGTACCAGACGATCGCGACAAACTGCAGCCGGGTGACAGTATTTTGCTTATCGTGGAAGACGATGCACACTACGCGCGGATCTTGTATGACCTGGCTCGCGACACCGGCTTCAAAGCGTTGGTGGCTTCGAGCGGTTCGGAGGCACTGTCCTTAGTGCGGGAATTCCAGCCGGTTGCGGTGTCTCTGGACGTTTTTCTTCCGGATATGCTCGGGTGGACGGTTTTTAATCACATGAAGCTCGATCCAACGACCCGTCATATTCCTGTGCAAGTCTTGACCCTAGACGAAGACCGCAGGCATGGTTTATCGCGCGGGGCGTTTGCTTTCTTGACCAAGCCGATCAGCCCGGAAAACCTGGAGTCCGCCTTTGTCAAAATGAAGGAATACGCCGCACCTCGCCGAAAACGGCTACTGGTGGTGGAGGACGATCCGGCGGAGCAGTTCAGCATTCGCGAGCTTCTCGGTCATGACGATATTGACATTGAGATCGCGCCGACAGGCGCTGCTGCGCTACAGGCGGTTCAGGAAAAAACATTCGATTGCATGGTGCTGGACCTCCGATTGCCCGACATGTCGGGCTTCGAAGTACTCGAACAACTCAGCCAGCGGAAAGGAACAAGCGACTTGCCGGTAGTTGTTTTCACTGGTCGCGAACTTTCGCTTGAGGAGGATATTCGCCTTCACGACTTGGCACGTAGTGTTGTTGTTAAAGACGTGGAATCGCCCGAGCGCCTATTGGACGAAACCTCGTTGTTCTTGCACCGAGTTATTTCGGATTTGCCCCTGGAAAAGCAAAAAATGCTCGATCGGCTGCATCATTCCGATGACGCTTTGGTCGGCAAAAAAGTGGTGGTCGTTGATGACGACATTCGCAACATCTTTGCGCTTAGCAGCGTTTTGGAGAGGCGCGGGATGACCGTACTTTC
>Ga0137403_10005006_pt1 | contig 15447 bp, 9 predicted proteins | sample CZOMad2_1_16fung_FD_122057 | JGI IMG/M metagenome (GOLD analysis project Ga0137403, IMG submission 122057) | Vadose zone soil fungal communities from Angelo Coast Range Reserve, California, USA - CZOMad2_1_16fungal (Hybrid Assembly) | ecosystem: Environmental > Terrestrial > Soil > Vadose zone... | reverse complement strand
TGCTGCTGTTTGGGCCGCTGGCGTTTGGGGCGGTGGAGTCGTGGTCGGGGTTTGTGATGGAGGCGGGGGCGGCTGGGCTGCTGATGGTTTGGATGTGGCCGCGGCTGAGGGGTGAGGGTGCGGCGGTGCGGTGGAATCCGCTGTTCGCACCGATGCTGGCGTTTGCTGGATTGGTAGTTTTTCAGCTGGTTGCCGGGCTTACTTCTTATCGCTATGTGACGTGGACATCGGCGTTGCTATTTTCCGGTATTGCAATTTTGTGCTTTCTGCTTACGCAGAGTTTGCGGCGGGCGGAGGAGATTGCGCGCTTTGGGGTTGTAGCGAGCGTATATGGATTTGCGGTGGCGTTTTTTGCGGTGATTCAGGACTTGTCGGCGAATGGGCGGATTTATTGGCTGCGGCTGCCGCGTTCGGGCGGGTGGATTTACGGGCCTTACGTCAATCACAATCATTACGCCGGGTTGATGGAGATGCTGTTTCCGATTCCGTTGACGATGTGCCTGAGCCGGCGAGTGGAGCGGGGTCCGAGGATATGGTTGGCGGTGGCGGCGGTCTTTATGGCGAGCACGATTGTGCTGTGCGGGTCGCGCGGCGGAGTGATTGCCCTGGTGGTGCAACTAGGGTTGGCGGCGGCTTATGTGGCTTTTCCGCGGAAGAGCCCGAAGGTGGCGGTGACCCTGGGCGCGGGACTGGTGGTAGCGGGGCTATGGGTTCTGCTGGTGGGTGGGACCACCGTTACCGAACGGTTGTTGACGTTCCATACGGAAGCGCACACGGAGCTTTCGAGCGGGTTGCGGCTGACGGTGACGAAGGATTGTGCGCGAATGTTTGCGGACCGGCCCCTGTTTGGTTTCGGTTTAGGAACGTTTCCCACGGCGTATCCGCCGTATCAGAGCTTTTATACCAATATTTTTGTGAACGAAGCGCATAACGACTATATGCAGTTGCTGGTGGAAATGGGATTGGCGGGATTTGCGGCGATGATTTGGTTTCTTGTGCTGCTGTTCCGGTCGGCGTGGCGGAAGTTGAAGAGCGGAAAGCTGGGGGTAAACGGCGGGTTAGCGCTGGCGGGGTCGCTGGGGTGCGTCGGGATTCTGGTGCACAGCTTTTTCGATTTCAATTTGCAGGTGGCATCGAATACGGCGTGGTTTTATGCGCTGGCCGCGATGGTGGCTGCCCCTTCGGTGAGCGAGCCGCGGGCTAAGGTGAGTAGCAAGAAGAGGGAAGTGCGATTGTGAGGTGTTGGCATTGCTTTTGCTTTGCTGGGGGCCGAGGGGCGGCCGTCCCCGTGTGAGTCGAGGGGGATGGCAGGCATCTGTACCTACATGGGTTGGGGCGGAGCGGAGAGTAGAGTTTGGGCGTGTTCGCGCATGGGTACGACGTGGAATTGGCGGTGGAAGGTTTGCAGGACCTTGCGGGCTACTTCTAACTTCGGGGCGGCTGGGGTTTGCATGGCTGGGAAGAAGGCTAGTTCGGGGCAGTCTTCTTTTCCGAGGAAGTCCAAGGGGTGAAGGAGTAAAGATGGTTGCGTATTGGTTAGACGGCAGAGGGTCAAAGCTGTGTTCCAATATGTCAACGACAGGGAGCGCGAATAGGTGGCTAAGTAGAGGACATAACTAAGGTGAATGGGAACACGGGCCAGGGGCATGGTAGTGACGGGGATTTCCGTCAATGGACCCGAGGCAGTTTGCCAGCGGTAGGGCTTGAGAGGACGGAAGCCTTCTTTGGCGGAGCCGAAGAGGGCTTTGCGTTGGGAGCTTTGTTCCTGGCTGAGGCTACTCTTGGCGAAGTAATACATGCGGGCGAGGGGACCGAGGAACGTGGGGAAGGTGGAGGCGTCGTATTGGTAGCCTCGTTGCGCTAAGAGATTCAGGAGTCGCGGGCTGAAGCTGAAGCCGGGGCCGCGGAAGCCTATGGGAATTTGGCCGGTGGCCTGTTGGATGGCGGTTTCAGCTTGCGTCATTTCTTGTTCGAGTTCCGCATCAGAGTACAAGTGGAGCCAGGGTTCGTGCTTGTAGGAGTGGTTGCCGATTTCGTGGCCGGCGTCGGCGATACTCTTCAGGATTGGTTGGCTGGGTGGCTGGGCGGCGTCGAGGCCTACGATGAAGAAGGTGATGGTTAGGTCTTCTTCCTTCAGGACTTGGAGGACTCTGGGGACAACAATGTGGAGGTAGGACGGCAGTCGTTCCCAACCTGGGTCGCCGTGGGTTTTCATGTAGGACCATTGGTTATCGAGGTCCAGGGAGAGGCTGGCCAGCGGCTTGGAACGGGTCGGGGTGTTCATGCTTGGGTTTGACCCTACCTCAGCGGGACGGCCTTAATTACAACCTCAGTCACAGCTTTCCCACCGTCTCGTAAACCGTTGGTGTTCGGCTGGGGACTTGGGATAGAAGGCGGGGGATGTAACGCTCCGCTAGCTGGACGGTGTCGTTGACATTGAGTGTTCCGTTTACGATATGGGCGGAGTTGAGGATGTGGAAGCCGGGGATGCTGGTCGAGACCGGCGGCAGGTTTTGCGAATAGTTCAGGGTCGGGATTACGAAGACCTGGCGGACGCGGCTGACTTTGAAAGTCAGGAGGTCGTCGCCGGTGAGGGCGGGGTGCATTTTCTTCAGGGCGTTGAAGAATGTCTGTTGGATTTCGGCGTCGGTGGCTTCGAACATCGGGTCGTTGACCGGGACGTATTTGGGGAGGTAGATGAGGCGCTTGCCGCCAAATTGTTTTGGGTCGACCAGGGCTGTCATCTCGATGACTGCGGTGAAGGGGAGGCCGGGGTCAGTGATGTTGGTTACGTAGTACGGGGTTAGCGGGCGCTTCAGTAACAGAGAGGCGCAGATGATGCCTTGGTATTCTATGCCGCGGAGCAGGCGTGTTTCTTCTGGCGTGAGTTCGGGGCAGAGGTCGGCGGCAGTGGTGGCTGGGCCGGTGAAGATGGCCTGGTCGGGCGCGATGCTGGAGCCGTCGGCGAATCTTACGGTGACGCCGTGGTCGGCTTTGCGGATGCTGATGACACGAGAGTTGAGGCGGATGGTGACGCCGGCGCGTTGCAGGACGTCTTGCATACGGGCGAGGATTCGGGCGTAGCCTCCGGGGACGTAGCCAAACATTTCTTTCTTCAGGCCGGAGCGGCGGGCGGCGTACATGCGGGCGATGGTGGCCCAGATGAAGGCGGCGCTGGCCTTGGTGTAGTTGGCTCCCAGCTTGGCGCGGAGGAGCGGGAGCCAGATTTTGTCGGTGGTGTTGGCCCCTGACCATTTGCGCAGCCATTCTTCTACTGGAATCCGCTCGAGCGCTTTCCAGTCTTCGATTCGAGATGCGTGGAGGATGGTGAGGGCCAGGCGCGCTTTGTCGATGAGGTTGATGGGCGGGAACTTGAGGAACTCGAGGCTGTTGGACATGGAGACCATTCGGCCTCCGGTGTAGAAACCGGTTTTGGTTTCGACCCAGTTGAGTTCTTGTTCCAGGCCGAGTTCGCGGAGCAGGGAGCGGTTGCTGGAGTCGGAAAGCAGGGTGACGTGGTAGTGGCGGTCCCAGGTGATGTCGCCGAGTTGCCAGGCGCTGGCCAGGCCGCCGAGTTCTTTGGAGGACTCGTAGAGGGTGACGCGTTGGCCTTGTTGGGCTAGGCGGAGTGCGACGGTCATGCCGAGGAGTCCGCCGCCGAGGATGGCCCAGGATTGAGGTTGAGGCATGGTCCTAATTCCTATCCTTATGATACCGGCGGTGTAGCATCCCACCCCTTCGACTTCGCTCAGGGCAAGCTCTCGCAGAGTACGCGAAGGATGGGGTACCCGTCTGTCCGGATTGGTCTAGAGAGATCAAGAGCGTTTTCATGATGGTGGATTGAGTTCTGTGATTACGCCGTTGTTGAGGGCGTAGGTTAGGCCGCATTTACAGGTTAGTTTTGGGACTACTGGTTCGAGGTCGGCGACTTTGCCAATGGGTTCGCCGCAGCGGCAGACGTAGCCGATGGTGCGGGCTGGGGCGCCGATGGCTAAGTGGAAGTCTCCAATATTCTTGGTGATTAGGGACGCCATACCAATCATGGCGAATCGTCCGATGCTTAAGCCGTTGCCGATGGTGCATTGTGCGCCGATGGTAGCTCCTTCGCGAATTAGTGTTGGGAGCGTGTGCTCGTCGGGATCGGAGGGGCGGAGGTGTTTCAAGTCCGGTGTGGTGGCGCGGGGGAAGCGGTCGTTGGTGAACGTGGTGCCGGCGCTGATCATGACGCCGTCTTCGATGGTGACCGCGGCGCAGATGTAGACCATGGCGTTAATCTTGACTCTATGGCCTATCTTGACGTCGTAGGCAACATAAGTCTTTTCTCCGATGATGCATTCGTTGCCGATGGTTGCGCCGTGGCGGATGTGGACGGAGTCCCAGACGGAGGAGCCGGGGCCGATGGTGACACCGGCTTCGATGAGGGCGGTGGGGTGGATGCGGACGTTGGGGTAGTCGGGCAAAGACCGATTCCTTCAGGGGCTAAAGCCCCGCGTCTATTTGATTCGTAACGGCACGGCTGAAGCCGTGCCCTGATACGAATCTTAATTCCATCTTCGCTACAACCTACTGGATGCGTTTCGGGAGTTCTGGGCGTTCGGTTTCACGGCTCGGGGCCAAAGGGATGGTGAACCATTTGGCATCGCGGAGTGAGGCGTAGCCGGCTTCTACGACCTGGACCGAGGCGAGGGCGTCTTCGAGCGTGACTACGAGAGGCTCGGAGCCGCGGAGCGCGCGGGCGAAGTTTTCGAGCTGGCTGCTGAAGGCCTGAACTTTGTTGTAACCATTGCCGAAGACTTTCCATTCCTTCGAACCGGCCATGAGGAATTTCGATTCCTTCCAGCCCACCGAAATGGTGCCAGCGGAGCCATAGATGCGCAAGTAGCTTTCGAGCTCTTTGTTGATGGACCACGACAGGTCGACGGTGCCGAGGATGCCGCTCGTGCTGCGAACGAAGACGTGAACGGTTTCGTCGACGAGTAAGCGCTGGCTGCGTTTGCCTTCGACTACGTGGATTTCGCTGAGCGGGCCTAGGAAGTAGCGCATAACGTCGACGGAGTGAGTGCCGTTGTCAATGAGGACGCCGCCGCCGGAGATTTCAGGATTGGAATTCCAGCGTTTGGTCATGTCGACGTGCGAGGTGAAGAAGTTTTCGATGAGCACAACGTCGCCGATAGCGCCGGAGTTGACGAGCTGGCGGGCTTTCACTACGTCGTCGACGTAGCGGAATTTGGAGGCCATGGTCATCATGACGCCGGAGCTGCGGGCGGCAAGAATCATGGAACGGGCGCTGGTGACATCTTTGCATAAGGGCTTTTCGCAAAGGATGGCGATGCGGCGGGCCATGAAGTCGTTGCAGACTTCGGGGTGCGTGTTGGGCGGCGTGCAGACGAGGACGGCGTCGAGTTTTTCGGCGTTTGCCATCGCCAGGTGAGACGAGTAGGCGTTGCAGTTAGCCTTTTGGGCCATGGCTTGCGCGGCCACGAGGTTGGTGTCCGCGACGGCTACGAGCTGGACTTCGGGACAGTTCTGGAACGCTTGCAAATAGGATTGTGCAATGGCTCCTGCGCCTACGAGACCAAAACAGACGGGGCTCTTGATGATGTGTTTGGACATTTAGCGGAGCGCCTCCACGCACTCACGGATGGAATCGGCAATGTATTGAATGTGTTCGTCGGTGTAGAGTTCGTTCCAGGGGAGGACCAGAACGTCTTCGAGACCTTTGAAGGTCATGGGGAACTTGGCTTTGTCGTAGTTGACGGCTTCGGGGCGGGCCAGGTTGAAGGGGTAGCCGCTGGCACCGAAGGTGCGGCGTTTTTGGAAAACTTCGCACATAAAGGACGGCTTTTGGATGTAGCGTGGGGCGGAAGCGATGCCTCGTTCTTTTAATTTTCCGGCGAGACCGACCGCTCCATCTTTGAGGACAGAGCCGTCGACCGTCAGGCAATACTTCCAGTAGGTATGGACATCGCCTGCGGCGACGGGCGGGGTCTTGATGCCGGGGATCGCGGCCAGCATTTTGGTGAGCTTGTTGGCGGCTTTCACTCGGCGATCGGCTACGGACTCGAGCTTTTCAAGCTGAGCCAGGGCGACGGCGCTTTGCAGCTCGCACATGCGGTAGTTGAGGGCGGCGAAGTAGTGGTCAGGCTTGGCGTCGCCGTATCCCCAGGCTTTGTTGATCAAGAGGAAGCAACGGCGGGCTAGGGCGTCGTCGTTGGTGACGACCAAGCCGCCTTCTCCGGTGGTCATATGTTTGCCTTGCTGCGTGCTGAAGCAGCTGATGGTGCCGAAGGTGCCGACGAACTGGCCATTGGCTTTGGCCATGAAGGCCTGGGCGCAGTCTTCGATGACGGGGATGTTGTGCTTGCGGGCCAGTTCCATAATTGGGCCCATGGTGCAGGGGTTGCCAAACAGGTGCGTGACCATGATGGCTTTGGTCTTGGGGCTGAGCGCGGCTTCGATAGTTTGCGCGGTGACGTTCAAGGTGACGGGATCGACTTCGGCGAAGACGGGGATTGCGCCCTGGTAGAGCATGGGGGTGAGAGCGCCCATGTCGGTGATGGAGGTGGTGATGATTTCATCGCCCGGGTTGGGGTCGATGGCGCCAATGGCGATGTGGATGGCAGCAGTGCCGGAGGTGCAGGCGTAAGCGTGCTTGATGCCGATTTTTTGGGCGAAGGCTTCTTCCAGACGCTTGGTGAAAGTGCCTTTGGTGCTGGTCAGGGTGCCGGAAGCGATGACTTCCTTGAGCAGGTCGATCTCGGCCTTGCCGAGGTCGCGGCCAGTGTGGTCTTGATCGTTGGGCAGAGCCATAACAGGGCGGGCAAGAGTGCTATTCATGAGGAACTCCCATATTTGATTTCAAAGTAGGAATGTCCGCCGGGGGAGGAGTTGGCGGTTCGGAATGAGGTTCGGGTTGAAGAGCAGCGAGAAATTGGCCATCCCGGTCGAGCAGGCGGCGCATTTGACGCATGCGCCACAGGTTCTTGAGGTGGCCGACAATGTTGCGAAGGACTTTCATTTTCGACTGGCCGAGGATACGAACGTATAAAGTTGTGGGAAATTCGCGGATGTTGTGGCCGCGAAGATCGAGGAGCGCGAGGGTTTCGGAGACGCCGAGGAAGCCCATTTCCTGCAGTTCGAGATCAGCAACGGCGCTGCGGTGGTAGACGCGGAAGCAACTTGTGTAGGTATGCAGCTTGTGGCGCAGCACTTTGCTGTAGAGCCACGATGCACCTTTGGAAAGCACGAGGCGCCACTGCGGAACGTTCATGACTCGGCCACCCTGGGGATGGTAGGGCGAGGCGGTCACGAGATCGACGTCGGGAGTCAAGAGCGGAATCATGTGCGCGAGTTCGTGGGGGTCGTAGGTGCAATCGCAGTCCATGGAGCAGACGATTTCGTCGGAGGCGTAACGGATGCCGGTCAGAATGGAAGCGGCGACGCCGCGATTGACTTCATGTTTTACCAATCGGCAATCCTGGCGGCTACCGAAGAGGCGATTGAGGAGTTCCCAGGTACCGTCGGTACTGCCGTCGTCGACGAAGACGAAGTGGGTTTCGTAGTCCTTGGAGAGGAGCTTGCTGACGCTTTCGAGGGTGTTAGAGAGGTACGGCAGCGCGGGACGCTCGTTGAAACAGGGAACTACGATGGAGACGGGGACTCGCGCGACCGGGGGAGCGAGAACCTCGATGGGAGGCGCAGGCAGCTTGGTGCGCTCGGCCACTGGCGTGTCGGGCGTGGTGTTGACGCCGAGAAAGTTCGCAATGCTGTCGAACTTGTACTTGGTGAAGTAGTCGGCGAGGACCCAGTCCATTTTCTTCAGGTTGCGGTACTGGCGGGTTTGAGCGAGCCAGGAGGCGGCGCTGATGCGGGGCTGGTCGGGATCGAGCTCCCAGACATGGAAGTACATCATGAACGGCGTATCGAACTGGCGCTTCCAGCGGGCGACAGCGTGCTGCAAGAGAGTGTGCGGAATCTGGCGGAAGTAGTTGCCTCCTGAGATGGGGAGGAGATAGCCGAACAGATTCATGGTGGCGTGGGGGAATTCCCAGAGTTCGCGGCCATCGTTTTCGTCGAGGAAAGCGCCGCGCGAGGCGCGGTCGTAGCGATAGGGGACGACGCTGGAATCGTAGACGTAGCCTTCTTCGGCGAGGATGTCGAGGACCCAGAGATCTTCGTCGGAGCGCAGGCCTTGCGGGATGCGGAAGCCGAGGACGCGGCGGCCACTGGCGATTTCGAGGAGGTCGCGGGAGCGGCGGGCATCGTCGCGGAATTCTCCTCGCGTCATTTGCTGGACGTCGCGGTGGGCGTAGCCGTAGTTGGCGATTTCGTGGCCTTGGCGGGCGATTTCGGCGACCAGTTCGGGCTGGCGCTCGGCAATCCAGCCAAGGACGAAGAAGGTGGCCTTGACATCGTTGTTTTTGAGGAGATCGAGAGCTTTGAGGGTATTGGATTCGAAACGGGTTTCGAAGCGATTCCACTGGTGCGGGCTGATGAGGCCGCGCATGGCACCGACGTGGAAGTAGTCCTCAAGCACGACCGTCATGAGGTCGCGCTGTTCCTTATTTGGGTCGATGCTGGGGGCGCGAGTCATAGTGCACCCTTGGCCCGTGCGGAAGAGGCTGGCGTCCCAGCGGCCACCGGGCGGGGAACTGATACTACCAGTTCCCGATGGAGAATACCGGCAATTTTTTCGCCGGAATCGCCGTTGCCAAAGGGGTTTACGGCAGTGCGTACGCGCTCGGCCCAGGCCTGGTCGGTAAGGGCCAGATTGAGCAATTCGCGAAGGCGCTCGGGCCGGGCATCCTCCCCGACCAGGATGGCGACGCCGGACTCAACAGCTTCCGGGCGTTCCGTGTTGCTGCGGAGGACGAGGAGCGGCTTGCGGAGCGTTGGCGCTTCTTCCTGAATGCCACCGGAATCGGAGACGAGCAGCCAGGCGTGCTGGAGCAGGTGGACGAAGTCGGGGTAGTTCAGGGGTTCGACGAGATGAAAGCGTTCCTGACCAGCCAGCTCCGCTTCAGCGGCGGCGCGGACGTTGGGATTAGGATGAACGGCGAATACGGCGGCGACGTCGTCGTGCTGGCGGACAAAGTCGCGTAGGGTGCGCAAGTGCTGGCGCATGACCCGGCCAAAGCTTTCGCGGCGATGGGTGGTGAGAACGATGAGCTTCTTGCCAGCGGCGAGTTGCAGAAGTTCGGCGGCTCGGACAGAAGGTTGGGCGTTCTTAAGGATAAATTGCAGGGAATCGACGACCGGGTTGCCAGTGACGAAGATGCCGGCTTCTGGAACGCTTTCGGCGAGTAGAGCGGCGCGGTTTCCCGCTGTCGCGGCGAAGTGATATGTGGCGACCTGGGAAACGAGGCGGCGCTTCATCTCCTCGGGGAACGGGCTGAGCGGATTACCGGAGCGCAGGCCTGCCTCGACGTGCCCGACCGGAATGCGATGGTGAAATCCCGTAAGCGCAGCGGCGAGGGAGGTGGTGGTGTCGCCCTGGACCAGGATCAGAGAAGGTCTTTCTCGGCGGACGATGGGTTCGAGACCCGACATTACTCGTGCACAGACTTCGTTGGGCGTCTGGTCGACCTGCATTACCTGGAGGTCCTCATTCAGTTGGATGCCGAAGAAATCGAGGAAAGGGTAGAGCAGGCTGGTGTGCTGGCCGGAGCTGACGACGAAAGTGTCCAGGTCGGCGGAGGTTTTCAGAGCGCGGAGGACTGGCGCGAGTTTAATGACCTCGGGGCGCGTCCCGAAGACGCAGAGAACCCGCGGCCTGGCAGCGCTGGGCTGGGGCAGGGATCCGCTGGGCTGGGAATCGAGAGGCTGAGGGGAGTGGCCTGATTCCTTACTCGGTCGTAAGGTGACTTTGCTCATCCGATTAATTGGGGGGAAGAGCGCACTTAGCGTGCAGGATCGTATCCTTACAGGATACGCCAAATTCGTTTAGAAACAAGGTGTTACCAGCTGGTTTCAGCGTACACGCAGGTGCAATATGCAAGATATTGCACATGCGGGCTGGAGCGATGGGCATGAATTCACTCTAGCGGCAGCGGTTTACCTCGGGGAATCCCCCAGCGGTGCTATGGGCGCTACCCGATGGTCACGTTCCGGTAGGATAAGGAGCGATTTCACCACGTAGACACGGAGGCACCGAGATTTTTGGGGTCTTCGGGGATGGCAGGATTTCGGGAGTTTCTAAGGAGCGCGGGAAAACCCAGCCCTATGGCCGACGGGACAAGGCGGGCGCCGCGCGTTGGAAGCCACAAGCGGGTCCCTCCACTCCGGTGTTGCTTTGGAACCAACGGCTCCGGTCGGGATGGAAAGTGGGTTTGGTTAGCGGGGTTGTTCGGACGGACGGGGCCGTCCCCGTGTAAGTCTGGCCCGGTTAGGTCTGAGGGTTGTTTCGATTATGCACGAAGGAAATACATCATCGCGGTATGCGCGGCTGGCTGCCTTAGGATTGGTGCTGATTGGCGTCGTGCGGATTGTCGCTACCTATCACGATTTCAGCCAGTCTTATGACGAGCCAGCGCATATTGCGTGCGGGATGGAGTGGTTGGAGAAGGGCACGTTTCAGATGGAGCCTCAACACCCGCCCTTGCCGAGGGTGATGGTGGCGCTGGGTCCTTATCTCGCGGGCCTGCGGTTGCCGGAGTTGAAGTTTGCCGATGACAACAAAGCCGAAGGCTATGACCTGTTTGGGACGGGGAACAAAATCTTGTATGCGCGTGGAGAGTATCGGCGAAATTTGACTCTGGCTCGAATCGGGACTCTCCCATTTTTCCTGCTCACTGCGTGGGTGACATTTTTCTGGGCGCGAAGTTTGTTGGGGGATTGGTACGCGGTCCTCGCGCTTTTTCTGCTGACAACCCTGCCTACGATTCTTGGGTATTGCTCGCTGGCGTATGTCGATCCCTCGTTGCTGGCGTTTTTGCCGGCGGCCCTGTTCGCATGGATCCGGTGGCTGGAGTCGCCGGGATGGGGACGCTCGGTGATCCTGGGAACTGCGGTGGCCGGGACTCTGCTTTCGAACACGCCCTGGATGGTGTATCTGCCGCCGTGTGCAGCGGCGATTTTGGCTTGCCGATGGTGGGCTTGGCGCAGCGAGTCCAAGATTTCGTTGCCCGGGGAATGTCGGGCGGCGCTGCGGAGATGGACTCGGCCCAGCCTGGTGGCGTTGCTGACGTTGTGTTTCGTGGTTTGGGGTGGGTACCGCTTTTCGGTGCGGCCGTTGAATCAAGTGTTTGAGCATCCGCTGCAGAGTGCCCAGCATCTCCATCTGCCTTCGCCGTTGAAAGCGGTGGCTGTGAAAGTGGCTGAACTCAACCCGAGGCTGCCTGCTGCTGAATTTTTTGAGGGCCTTTACAAGACGGTTGGGGAAAACAGCAAGCTTTATCCGTCGTACTTGTTCGGAAAAGTGCGGCGCGGGGGGTGGTGGTACTTTTACTTCTTCATGCTGGCCTTTAAGACGCCACCGGGATTTCAACTGCTTGCGCTAGTTGGGACTGTGCGGGCCTTGAGATGTTTCTGGAACGGGAGGGACTGGCGTCTGGCGGCGCCCGCGGTTTGCGTGCTGGTGATTCTGGCACTCTCGACGCTGGTTCGAGTGAATTTCTCGGTTCGGCACATCCTGTTTTTGTATCCGCTGCTGGCAATTCTTGCCGCATTCGCTTGCCGGGAGATCTGGGCACTACGGTCGCGCTGGCCGCGCCTGGTACCCGTGGCGCTGGGCATTGTTCTGGTGGGGCAAGGGGTTTCGACGGCGTGGACTCATCCCAACTACCTTTCCTATACGAGCCTGTTCGCCGGCAGCAGGCCGGATGAGCGGCTGCTGCTCGATGCGGATTTTGACGGGGGACAATACATTTTTAAATTGAAACAGGTGCTGGCCGAGCATAAGGTAGACCACTTGCGCTTGCGTTTGTTTACCAGCGCAGACCTGACACAGATGAACCTGCCACCGTTCGAAGTTCTGGCTCCGTATGAGCACGCGACGGGTTGGATCGCAGTCAGCGTTTATAACCTGCGGCTTGGCGGAGGAGCCTGGCACCCGGAGAGTTTGGATGGATACGCCTGGTTGAATGCCTACAAGCCGGTTGCGTCGGTGGATAAAACCATCCGCTTGTTCTACATTCCTGAAGGCGGTGCTCCCTTAAGCGGCCCGAGCGAAAGTAATCCTGCGGGCAAGTGAGAGCTTAAGCGGCGAGGGACTGTTCTTCTCCGGTGACCGGTCTTCGTACCGGGGGGAACTTTTGCGTATCGGTCGGTCGCGCCAGTTGCATCCGCATTGCCCACAAGACGGCGAAGACTGCGAAAACGGCCAGCACCGGAAGCTTGAACAGGACAATCCGGTGCGACAGGCTCAACTGGCGTCCCCCCCAGGCCGAAAGGGGTTGCGGCACGGCGAGGAGCAGGGACGAGAAGAGAACGGCGACTGTCCAGCCACGCGTTCCGGCAAGCGGGCTGTCCGAGCGAAGACAGGCGATGAGTACGGCCACGGGAGGGATGAGAACTACGAGGTAGTGGTCCCAGGAAACCGGGGAGAGAACTGGCAGGAGGGCCATGAACATGGAGTATTCGAGATCGAGGGTGACGGGGCCGACAGCGCGGGATTTGCGCGTGACGGTATAGAGCAAAAGGCCGAGAAGCGCTACGAAACAAACTTGGGAGAGGATGGGCGCCACGCGAGCGAGCGGGGCGATACCGGAGAAGACGGAGAGTAGCGAGAGATTGGCTTTGTAGTCGCGATAGTACGCCTGGACGAATTCGACGACGCGGAAGTAGTCGAGCGTGTTGTGCCAGCCCACGATGGAGAAGCTGAGGAGCAGGAGGGTGGCGGCAGTGATGGCACCGGGCCAGAAGGCTTTTCGACGGCGGAACAGAAGGTAGACGAGGACCAGACCCGGGAAAAGCTTGAGGGCTGTGGCTACACCGAGGGAGATGCCGGCGGCGACGTTGCGATCCTGGCGGAGGCAGTACCAGGACAGGGTCATGAAGAAGGTGAGGATCATGCTGACTTGGCCGTTGCGAAGTACGATCCAGAAAGGGAACCAGCCGACGAGTCCGCAGAAGAGGACGGCGGAGAGGCGAGGGGTGAAGTTGAGGCCTTTGCTGAGGAGTTTGACGGTGCCCGCCAGGGCGGCGAGAGAAGTGAATCCGAAGAACAATTGAATCAGGCGGACGTGGAGCCAGGGGACCAAGAGGGCCAACAGGAGCGTCATGCTGGCGGGGTGGGCTTGCGCCCAGGGCTCGGATACGAGACGGCGTACGGAGGTTTGTTCGATTTGGCTAAGACCGGGGATCCAGCGGTCGGCGGAAGACGGCGGGGGCTCGTGGTTGAGGGTCTCGCGGATGTCGGCCGTCATGTTGAGCGGGAATGCGGGCCTGCCCTGGAGCCAGAGCTTGGCGGATTCGACATCTTGCAAGAGATCGCGGGGGACTTCGTAGCCGAGGTAGCTGGCGGTGATGACGTTGAAGGTGCCGCTGAGGATGAGCACTATAAGGATGGGAGTGGAGAGGACGAAACGCTTGAGGCGGTCGTTGGCTCGGGCGAGGTCGCGGCGTCGGGCAAAGTGCCAGAGCCAGAGGGCGGTGGCGGCGGCGACGACTAGCAGAGTTCCGTTGAGCGCCCACACGAGCGAGGAGCCGGATTCGGCGCTTCCGGGCGGGAGCTCGAAGCGGTGCGCGAGGCTGTGCAGATTCACCATGACCTCGGGGGAGGCCACTTGGCAGGAGCACGGGAAACTTCGACCCGACGAGTGGCGAAATCAGAGGGAAATTATATAGCTGTTTTCCGGAAATGCTACTTCCATTTTAGTGGATTTCGACAAGTTTTCATCGAATTGATAGGGAGCGCGGGGGTCGGAATGGGGGCGGTTTTGTTTGGGCAAGTTTCCGTTGACGGGCGGTTGAGAATACGTTTACTGTGAACTGCCGTTGATACTTCTTTTGAGAATCTCAGGAGCGTGTTATGGCGGTCGTGGTAGGTGTGGATTTTGGGACGTTGAGCGTAAGGGCGTCAGTGGTGGATAGCGTGAAGGGGGTGCTGGCGTCGGCGGTGGCGGAGTATCCGCTGCATCGGACGGCTCAGGATCCGGAGTTTGCCACGCAGTCCCATGCCGATCATATGCGAGGGTTGGCGGGGGCTACGCGGGAGGTTTTGAAAAAGGCTGGGGTGCGCGGCGAGTCCGTTGTGGCGATCGCGCTGGATACGACGGGGTCGTCCGTGGTGCCAGTCGACAAGAATATGGAGCCGCTCGACGACTACTACTTGTGGTGCGATCACCGGGCTAAGGGTGAGGCGGCCGAGATCACCGAGGCGGCGCATCGGGAGGGGTTGGAGGCGATTCAGTGGTGCGGGGGGATTTATTCGTCGGAGTGGGGGTTTTCGAAGCTGCTGCATTGGCTTCGGCATAATCCAGAGAAGCGGGGGGCGTTCGCGTCGGCGTTTGAGCATTGCGATATGGTGGCGGCGACTCTGTGCGGTGTTCGCGATCCGAAGAGAGTGAAGCGGTCGGTTTGTGCGATGGGGCACAAGTGGTTGTGGAACCGGCAGCTAGGGGGGTTGCCCCCGAAGAAGTTTTTGGCTTCCGTCGATCCCTTGCTGGCTGGGGTGCGGGAGAAGTTGGATGGGGAGTATGCGACGTCGGATGAGATTGCGGGGACTTTGTCGGCGGAATGGGCGGAGAAGCTTGGGTTGAAGGCGGGGATTCCGATTCCGGTGGGGGCGTTTGACGCGCACTGGGATGCGATTGGGGCGGGGTGCAGTACGGACGACATGGTGAATGTGGTCGGGACCTCGACTTGCATTATTGGAATTACGCCGTCGGTGCAGTTGGTGCCGGGCGTTTGCGGGGTGGTGCAGGGAAGCGTGCATCCGGGGCGAACGGGGATTGAGGCGGGGCTTTCGGCGGTGGGGGACATTTTCAGCGCGATTGCTACTCGGGCTGGGACGACCGTTGAGGTTCTGGGCCGTGGGTTGACGGGGTATAGGGCGGGGCAGACTGGGTTGCTGCGTCTGACCTGGGATAACGGCGATCGGACGGTGCTGGTGAATCCTGAGCTGAGCGGAGTAACGCTTGGCTGGCGGCTGACGCATACGCCGCAGGACAATTTGTTCGCGGCGATTGAAGGTACCGCATTTCACACCCGCGTGATTCTGGAACGGATGGAAGAGCACGGTGTCCCGATCCGCCGGCTGATCAATGGGGGCGGTGTGCCGCAAAAGAATCCCGTGCTGAATCAGGTGTACGCCAATGTGATGAACAAGCCGGTGCTGGTGCCGAAGTCGGAGGTCACTAGTCTGGGATCGGCGATCTTCGCATTTTTGGCTGCGGGCACGTTCAAGACGATCGAAGACGCGCAGGAGGCCCTGTGTCCGGACTATGCCGTCATCGAGCCGCAAGCGGCAGCGGTGGCAACGTATTCGGAACTGTACCCTTTGTACCG
>Ga0137403_10005005_pt1 | contig 15450 bp, 8 predicted proteins | sample CZOMad2_1_16fung_FD_122057 | JGI IMG/M metagenome (GOLD analysis project Ga0137403, IMG submission 122057) | Vadose zone soil fungal communities from Angelo Coast Range Reserve, California, USA - CZOMad2_1_16fungal (Hybrid Assembly) | ecosystem: Environmental > Terrestrial > Soil > Vadose zone... | reverse complement strand
TTTGCACTCATGCTGGCGCCCGGCAGCCTGCCGCCCATCGGGCAGCATGCTGTTTCGGTGACCTACGATCAGAATCTGTTACTGTACGACAACGGACTAAATAGCCTTTTCCCGCTCAATCAACCCCCAGGAGAGGGACGCACCTTTAGCAGTCCGCGAAAGTATAGCTTGGATCTGGTAGGAAAGATCGCGACTGAAGTATGGGAATTTCCAATGAACCAAAGCGTCTATAGTCCTATCTGCAGCAGTTGCTACGAAGACGCTCCGCTCAATTACCTTATCGATTACGCTTCCGTTGGCGTTTTCCCCCCCCCTCCCGGCGGTGTATTTGCCCAACTCCTCGGTTTGGATGCGGCCGGCGAGAAGATTTTCTATTATCAGTACCGCAAAAACGGCCCCTGCATCACTGCATACAACTCCATTCCGGTTCATCTAGAAAATACGAAGTTCCCGGCAGTGGGGCCTCAAGCGTTCAACGTCTCCACCAGGGGACTCGTTTCGGGCGGTGACAACGTTCTGATCGGTGGCTTCATCGTTACCGGGACCGACCCCAAGAGCGTTGTGCTTCGCGCGCTTGGGCCGTCGCTCAGCGGCATGGGACTTTCCGCCGTGCTCGCTGATCCGGTTCTCAGCGTGTATAACTCTTCCGGCACTCTCATCGCAATAAACGACAACTGGCAAGACGATCCAATCCACTCCGTAGTAGAGGCCAACGGACTGGCGCCGGCCAATCCATCGGAAGCGGCCGTTGCACGGAGCTTGCCGCCCGGTGCCTACACTGTGGTAGTCAGCGGAAAGGATGCCACCGCCGGGATTGGCTTGGTCGAGCTTTATGATATCTCGCCGCTATCCAACTCTACGTTGGGCAACATGAGCACCCGCGGTTCGGTCGGCACACTGGATAACGTACTTATCAGTGGCTTTATAATTGGAGACGTGGACAGCGCGACCGTCGTCGTGCGCGCCATTGGCCCATCGCTGGCTTCTTACGGTGTGAGCGGAGTGCTAAGCGATCCCACACTGACGATCTACGATTCGAATGGATCTGTCATCGCCAGCAACGACAACTGGCAAGACGATCCTAACGCGATTCTCGTCCAGAAAAATGGACTCACGCCGCCGAACGCGATGGAATCGGCGCTTGTGCTTCACCTGCCCGCAGGAGCATATACCGCCATCGTGCGCGGGGCCAATGACGGTACAGGCGTTGGTTTAGCTGAAGTCTACACCCTCCATTAAATCATAAGCGGTCCCAACAGCAGCGAACATCTGTCTTCCGGTTTTGTTGATCTCATGAGGCACACCAGCGTTAGGGTATGCGCAGGTCTGGAGGAATTGCGGATCATTGAAGTTTTGCTGACCTCAAGCGGTCGGGCACTTTTCACTAAGAAAACTCCTAAGAAAATGAACGCCTTATGAAAACATGCTCCATAATCATCATCGGCGTCGTCATCATGGTCTCCACCCATCTCGCCGGCGCCAATCAGGCAGATGACACCACGATAAGAATTATCGGTTACACGGCAGGCGCCACGCCTTTTATCAGTAAATTGACGCTCGAAGTCAGTAATACGACCGTTCTGAAGAGCATTCAGTTTACGATCCACCCGAAACCGGGCTCAGTCACCCGGCCACTGTCGAGCACTTATGCCAACGACTACCTCGCGAGCCGGGGGTTTGAACACTCGCCAGAGATTATTTTACCAGTCTACGGGCTTTACGACGGCTTCAGCAACAGCGTTACGCTGACTTATCGGTTCATGGACGGCTCGTCGAAGCAAGCCAATATCACAATTACAACCGCGACGTTCGACGACCCGTGCGGATACAAGAATCCGACGGTCCTGAAACCGCGTACAAATAACACCGATTTGAGCTACGACTACATCATGGTTAAAGGGTCTTGCAGTCATTTTGCACCCGGCATCATCGATACGGACGGCGCATTGCGGTGGGTAGGCACGGCTAACATCTCGGTCGGTAGTGCCATCTTCTTTGATAACGCGGCCTATTTGGGTCATGGCCACCAACTGTCTCGAATCGACCTCGACGGCACTGTCACCCTCCTCGGCGATTACAGCAGTCTCGGAATTGTTAATTTCCATCACAACATCGACCGTGGCAAAGTTGGAATCATCCTGGACGTGGATACTACAACATACTTCGAATCAGTGTTCATCGAAGTGGACGCTTCAGGAAGGGTTTTGAAGACGTGGAACCTGGCCAACATCATCAGCGCGGCCATGATCGCCGGGGGAGACGATCCTACCGAGTTCGTTTATCCTTCGCCGATCGATTGGTTCCATCTCAACGGCGTCACATACAACAGAGCAGACGATTCATTGATCGTTTCAAGCCGGGAAAATTTCCTTATTTGTATCGACTATCAAACAAACAGTATCAAATGGATTCTAGGCGATCCGACGAAAAATTGGTATCAATTTCCGTCTTTGAAGAAGTTCGCGCTGACGGTCCCGCCCAGCAGCCTACCTCCGATCGGGCAACACACGCCATCGATTACATACGACCAGAATCTGTTAACCTTTGATAACGGACAAGCCAGCTGGTCTCATTTCCCGAGGGGAGAGGAACGTGGCTACGCCAGCCCGCGTAGGTACGAGGTGGATGTGGAGGCAAAAACCGCCACCGAAGTCTGGAATTTTGAGGTCGGTCAGAGTATCATTTGTCCCTACTGCAGTTCTGTCTACGAGGATGCGCCGAATAACTACCTGATTGATTACGCATTCCTTAACGGCGGACAGCCCGGTCTTCCCACGTTCGCGCAGCTGCTCGGCTTAAATGCCCGTGGCGAAACAATTTTTTCATATCGGTACCCGACCAATAGTTGTACGAAGATCTATCGCGCCTTGCCCATTCATCTTGAAAATACGAAGTTTCCGGCAGTAAGCCCTCGAGCGCTCAACCTCTCTACCAGGGGACTCGTTTCGGGTGGTGACAACGTTCTGATCGGTGGCTTCATCGTTACCGGGACCAACCCCAAAAGCATTGTGCTTCGCGCGCTGGGGCCATCGCTGAGTGGCTTCGGGCTTTCCGACGTCCTCAGGGATCCGATTCTCAAGGTGTATAACTCTTCTGGCACCCTCGTCGCAATCAACGACAACTGGCAGTCTGATCCAATCCGTTTTGTACTAGAGGCGAACGGACTCGCGCCAACCAATCCATTGGAAGCAGCCGTTGCACGGAGCTTGCCACCGGGTGCCTACACTGTGGTAGTCACCGGAAAGGATGCCACCCCGGGGATTGGCTTGGTCGAGCTTTATGATGTCTCGCCGCTACCCAACTCTAGGTTGGGGAACATGAGTACCCGCGGTTCGGTCGGCACGCTGGATAAGGTACTTATCAGTGGCTTTATAATCGGAGACGTAGATAGCGCCACCGTCGTCGTACGCGCCCTTGGCCCAACGCTCGCTTCTTACGGTGTGAGCGGAGTGCTAAGCGATCCCACACTGACGATCTACGACGCGAAAGGATCTGTCATCGCCAGCAACGACAACTGGCAAGATAATCCTAAGGCGGCACACGTCCGGAAGAATGGACTCGCACCGCCGAATGCGTCGGAATCGGCACTTGTGCTTCACCTGCCTGCAGGAGCATATACCGCCGTCGCGCGCGGAGCCAATGACACCACCGGCAATGCCTTAATCGAAGTTTACCACCTCGATTAGTACCCTTTAAGCGACAGTAAAAGTAGCAGCAACGACACACTCGGACACGGCAGCCTCAGACCGAGTACACAAATCGGTCTCAGAGTCGATCCACACACCGTGCTCAAATTTCCAGAAATTTTGTACTGACACGGTTGAAGCGCGATTTGATAAGGGTTCGATCATGTCCTGTGATCTTCCAACGCACGTTTGGCGAGATCGAGTGCGACCAAGATTCCAAATGGTTCAAGAAACGAGCAAATCCCAGAAACAACAAACCAAATCCTGATAGCGCCACCGCCGCAACCGATGTAATGATGAGGTTGGCAAGCGAAAGTGAGTCCGACTCGCCAGGAACCCCTGATCGCAAGACCTAACCAACTGTAAAAAAGTGGACACACGCTAGATTAGCCACTGCCAAGCCCATAAGATAGGCTTGAAACATCGACATGATCGCTACATTTGGTTGGGGTGTCTGGTGGGTATGCCACTCAGTGGTGCGAAGCCACGGCAGAAATTGAGGCCAGCTTAGCCACCAAGGAAAATAGAAAAAGAACTTATCAACCGGCCAGAAGCATCGGCAACTTTGAGTAATTCGGCGAGCTCGCGATGACATCTAGACGCTCCAGCGAGTTCTCAATGCACCGCTTACCGGACTGGGCGGCCCTCGCAGCGGCGTTTATTTTCATTTCTCTCGCTGCCTATAGAATTCAACTTCCGGGGCTCTATTACGACGAACTGGCTTTTGTCAACGCAGCCCAAGGCGGTGCCGACAACACCTTTATTCATATGCGGCTGGGATCGGTGCCCTTTTTAGTCTTTCCCTATATGGGAGCTTTAAAGGCTTGGATTTACGCTCCCGTCTTCCGCTTTTTCGGCGTCTCGGCTTTGACTATCCGCTTACCGGCTATTCTGATCGGGGCGGTCACGTTGCTTATCTTCTTTCAGACCCTTCGGGTAAAGCTTGGGGCTGTTTGGGCCACCATCGTCGTATGGATAATGGCCGTCGATCCGGTTAACCTTTTTCCAAGCCGGTTGGATTGGGGGCCGACCGTCCTGACGCACTTCTTTCAGGCGGCCATTCTCGCTCTGTGGTTCAGCTATCGCGACAACGCGAGACCGTGGAAAATCGTCCCTATTTGTATTTGTGCCGGGCTCGGTTTCTTCGACAGGTTCAATTTTGTTTGGCTGCTATCGGCTTTCGCTATCGGGATTTGTTTGTGCTACCCCGACAGCCTGCAAAATCTATGGGTTTCAACCCCAAGAATTACCCGCTGGGTGGCGATCATTCTGGCTCTGCTCGCGTTGGGCATCATGCTCTACTTAATTTTGCCCCTTCTTCTCAATGTCCATCACCCAACCGGGGCTCATACACCGAACCTCCAAGGGAAGTGGCTCGGGCTCGTATACACGTTATCGGGTGCCGCGGTGGCTCGCTTTATCTTTGAGAATCCGGCCGGGATAATTCGGTTTGCTTCCTATTGGCTAATTGTTGTCGACGGATTTTTGGCGTTGGCCTGCTTGTTTTTGCCAATGTCGAATGCTGTGGCGCGCGAGAATCGGAAAAACGGTTTGTTCTGCTTCCTTATTGGTTTTCTGATTTTTGTGCAGATCGTGATTACGCCTCAGGCGGGCGGTCCGCATCATTACGCAATGATTTTCCCCTGGCCTTTGCTGACCTTCGCCTTTCTTGCACGATCTTTGTACGACCATTTCCGCACGAAAAAACTCTCCCAGGTTGTTGCTCTCCCGCTGGTGGCAGCGGCAACCTGCATTTTTTTGGTTAACATTCACAACGCCATGCGCTATCTGTCGCATTTTCGAAGCAACCCGCACTATACCGCACAATGGTCTCCGGAAATCTATTCTCTCTCTCATTACGTCAACGAGCATGGCTTCAAGGCGAAAAGTATAATCTGCCTGGACTGGGGCCTTCACACCCAACTCCACGCGCTTGCACCCAAGAAACTGCGGCGGCGGATCCACGATGACTGGGGAACTTTCCAAACCCTTTCGCAGAAAGATAAGGAGAGTCAGACTGCCGCATTAAATCAAATTTTTTCTGAAGATAAAAGCCTTGCTGTGACATTTGCCCCGCCGAAAGAAAGTTTTCCGGACACAAGGCGAAATTTTCTCGCTGCATTGGCAACTCGACCAGAGTTCAAATCGCGCTTGGTAAAGGAATTTTGGTTTGGAGGCGAGAAGATTTACGAAGTGTACGAGATCGACCGCGCGCCGCCCGGTGCATGACAGCCAAATTGAAACCTGGTTCCGCGGCGATCACAGCCTGATTCGGCCTCTCGGTTCAAAGAGTAACATGTAATCATCAACGGTTTCCTTAGATGAGACGTTCTCGCCGCTGGAAACCGGACTTTGGCATCTATTTGAAGCGGACCGAAGGCGATCAACAACGAACTTCGCGATACTCAGGCCGGACGATCAGCAGGCGCGGCCTTATGGTCGCGCAGCGTGAGTCTACTTATGAAATGCAGAGAGCGCCCAAAAAAATAATCTAGAGGGAATGGATACAATCCAAGATCGCTTGTCCAAATATCCATTCTTAGATTCAATTCTTCGAAAGCATCCAGCCATCTCTGTCTCGACCAGTAGTTATGCGGCAGAGGTACATTGTAGCGGCGGTTTCCTATCCGATCCATAAAGCGGAGAGTCGTGTCAGCCGCTATGCCATTTTTGGTATGATCCTTGATCACTACTGCCTTACGCGCCACCCGCGCTGCTTCTCGTAGCAGAATCATGGGCGCATCCGTGTGGTGTAACACATCCACGAAGATGACTGCGTCAAAACTAGCGTCGGCAAATGGAATCGATCGACCGTCAAATAGCTCCACCGGAATGTGCGTCGCAGGACGTACCATGACGTCGATTCCCGTGATCGAAGTATTTGGCTTATCCTGCTGGAGCAGGGAGGCGAGCAGCCCATCCCCGCAGCCAACGTCGAGAATCCTGCCGCGATCCGGCAGTAACGCGGAAAGTTTTCGAATGAGCACGCGGACTCTGCGGTTATGGACGTAGCCGCCGTGGATTTTCTCGAGCACGTTCACTTACGTTTCATTCCCAGAATACTCATGAAAAAGCTCGAAAGCACCGCCTGAAAACCCAAAGCTGTAAGCGTCGCCCCGGGAATCACGAACCTCATCACCTCGCTATAATCCAATCGGCCCCAGCCCGTCGCCCGCCAAATCAAGACAGCTCTCAGTAACAGCCCGCAACCGGCGATTAGCCCCAGCACACCTCCCGCCAAACCCGTTTCCAAAGTGACGTACTCAAAGGCTCGTTCTAATCGCGGATCCCGAGGCAGCAGTCCTTCAGTGGTTGCAAACAGTTTCGTGAGCACGGCGAACACAACCGCCTGAAATCCGCATAGCAATGCGAGGCTGGCAAACAGGAGCGTATGCGCGTCGAACGTAACGCCACCTAAAGTCAGGCCTGGCAGCGCGACGCCGTAACCCACAATTCCGAGAACAATTAAGAGCAAGCCGGGAATCAAAAACAGCCATCGTGGGCTGCAAACCAAGAAAAACCGCAGTGTTCGCCAGCCGTCGCGTATAGTCTTGAGATGAGGGGCTCGCGTCTGACGGCCATCGCGGTAAAGGGTGATTGGAACCTCGGCAATCTTTAGATTATTCAAGCTAGCCTTGATAATCATTTCCGTAGCAAACTCCATGCCTGTGCAACGTTGGTCGAGTTGCTCAAACCTGCTCTTAGTAAAGCCGCGCATACCACAGTAAATGTCGTGCACCGGAGCGTTAAACCAAGTCCGAGCCAAAAAGGAAAACATTGGATTACCGACCCAGCGGTGAGACAGCGGCATCGCGCCTGGATTTACCTTTCCGCCACCAACCGGAAGGCGACATCCTTGCACAAGATCGTAACCGTCGCGCAACTTGTTAAGAAACGGTGTGAGTTGGCTGAAATCGTAACTGTCATCCGCATCACCCATGATGATGTACTTGCCCGAGGCAGCAGTTATACCTCCCATCAACGCGCTGCCATAACCTTTTTCCGCGACAGACACCACACGTGCGCCCGCCGCTTGCGCCAAGTTCTGCGAGCCATCGCTGCTACCATTGTCCGCGACGATCACTTCACCGTAGACACCATTCTCCGCGAGGAACCGCTGAGCTTTCCGGATGCAGCACTCCAGGGTCTCAGCTTCGTTCAAACAAGGAATGACAATGGAGAGTTCCAACATTCTACGCACGACCGTATCACAGGCGTGATTTTTGTGCGAGCTCTGTCATTTCTATTGTCGCCAGCGACATGCCATGCTGCACATCGTCGAAGGTTCTACAGCAGCGAATTTTAACGTCAAATGCATTGGCGCGCGCTGGTTTCCCGCCCTTGCATCAGGCAATGTTTTCTAGAATCTCACATACACCGAGGACAGGCATTTGGCACGACGGCGGCCGCGCCCGGAGTGAACCCAACAATAGTTCGGACGCACGATAACACACCGCGTTCAAAGATAGGGTTCCTTGACTGTCAGCTTTGAAAATTGAAGTAATCTGCCGGCCTTGCTGGCCTCTCCCTTAGGCAAGAGAAGAGGACCAAGGTGAGGAGTTTTGACCTGCATGCGCGAGTGTGCTGAAGAAACCCTCCCCTCACCGTCTCCCCGCAAAGGCGAGGCAACGCACGCGCTGCAACCACAGTCGCCCACCACTATCGCATTCAAATGTTGAGAGGATTTTATGCTTGACACATTGAAGTGCGATTTGATATGCAAAGGGTCGATCACGTCCTGCGACATTCCCACCGCACGTTCGGCCAGACCGAAACAGTCGTCGGATCGAACTACGCTGGGATCGCCGCTTCGCGCGATTCTTAAATCAAACTTAACCGGGATTCAGCCATATGAATGAAAACGCTCTTCGGCGGATCGGCATTCCTGCGGATGATTCCCGGCTTCCCGCGAACTGGAGGGCAGTTCACGCTTTCAACAGGGCAACTTCAAACCAAATAAACTAAAAAATGAAAACACTAATAAGATCTATCAACCGCTCGCCCTTGCGTTGCGGTTTTTTTACACTGGCAATTGCGCTTACCTGGTTTGCGCTTTCGCCGCCGGTCAAGGCAGCTCCTTGCTCAGGCGAATGTGACTTCGGAACGGGGAGCACCTCACTGGGAACTAACGCGCTGCCAATTAACACCGGGCTCAATAATACGGCCGTGGGCAAATCTGCGCTTGAGAGCAATACTAGCGGCGGTTTTAACGTGGCGATCGGCGGTTTCGCGCTCAAGAATAACACCCTCGGCCAACAAAACATGGCCATTGGGGCGGAGGCGCTCGCCAACAACGTCATCGGCAATTTCAACATGGGCATTGGTTTTCGAGCGCTGTTTATGAACACCGGCAACCGAAACAGCGCTGTTGGCGCTGCCGCGCTCAGGGATAACACAACCGCTTCGGACAATACCGCCATTGGGTCCACTGCGCTTAATAAAAACGACACCGGCGAACAAAACACGGCCGTTGGTAGTGCCGCCCTATTCAACAACGTCACGGGCGGCGACAACACGGCCGTCGGGTGGAACGCGCTCGCTGCGAATACAACCAGTGATAACACAGCTGTTGGTTCTGAGGCGATGGAGAGCACGACCGACGGCAGGTTCAACACGGCTGTCGGAACTCTCGCGCTCTTAGACAACATCGGCGGCGACTTCAACACGGCTATCGGCAGGCGAGCGCTTCAGAACACCCTCGGCGACAATAACAGTGCCTTAGGCTATGAGGCCGGGTTCGATATCACGACGGGCGATTTTAATACGTGTCTCGGCCGGAACTCCTGCAACGGTACGACGACAGGCGACAACGTCGTTTGTATCGGCGCGAACGCCGACGGAGAGAACTTCGATAACAGGGCGTATATTCCAAACATCGCTGCGTTTACGCAGAATTTCGTTGCCGGCACCACCGCGTTTGTTACGGTGCGACTTTCGGACGGTAAGCTGGGTCACCCCATCTCCTCGCGACGCTACAAGGAGGACATCAAGCCGATGGGCGATTCTAGCGAGTTGATCTACAAGCTAAAACCGGTCACGTACCGTTACAAGAAGACGCCGGAATTTCAAGGCGACAATCTCGATTATGGGCTGATCGCCGAGGATGTTGCCGAAGTAGATCCCAAGCTGGCTATCCGCGATGGGAAAGGACAAATAGAGGGCCTCCGAGATATGGCAATCTACAATATGATGCTCAATGAATTCCTCAAAGAGCACAAGAAAGTCGAGGCACAGCAGGCCAGTATTGCTGACTTGAAATCGACCGTCGCGCTGCAGCAGAAAGAGATGCAGGTTCTCACTGCCCAGCTCAAAGAGCAGGCAGCGCAAATCCAAAAAGTGAGCGCGCAGATTGAGGTGAGTAAGCCCGCCCCGAGAACAGCTGCGAATAGATAATAGACTCTGTAGCCGCGGCCGTTGACCGCGACGAACAGTCGAAAGCCGTCACGCTTCACCAGCGTGGCGGCTTTTATTTAACTTAACTTTCTACCGCAGCTGCGCTGCTGCAATAGCGTTTGCAGAGTCAAATCAACGAAAGTGAACGCCGAATTGGATCTTTCATGTAGCGGACTGCCGCTACTTGCGAAGGAACTCTTCCTTTTTCCGACGCTGCTGCGCCCACTCCTCTTCGCGCTGCAGGTCTTGGCGCAACTGCTGCTCCACGTCAATTTGTTGAAGCGGTTGGAGATTTGGTCTGGATTCCTCCTCGAGATCTGGCGTTGGTTTCGCTGCTGCCTTTGAATTTCGTTGAATCACGCTGCGCTTGCGGGCATGAGCGGCCTCATCTGTGTCCGAAGAGGATACCAAAGGCACACTTTGCGGCAGTTGACCGGGAGTCGGCGGACCAGCGGATGCGGACTTTGATAGAAGCGATTGATTAAAGGTCAGGGTCGCAAATTGTCCTTCCTTGCTAATGGTCACCTTCGTTTTGCCCAAATTTTCTGACCATTCAATCTGAGCGATGCTGTAGCCGTCCACTGGCTCCCTGGTGGTCAGATATTTTTTGAAATTTTGGTCCGAACCCGACCTAATTGTGACCATATCCCCTTCAGGGGAACGCGCGGCGTTGGCGACGTAAAGGTCTTTGGCGAAATCGGGCGTTGCTTCGGGCAAAGCTGCGGCCGTTGCAATGGCGAATGGCGATTGATCAACCATCCGTGTGTACCGATCAAAGTTGAAATGTGGCGGGAAAACATCGTCTGCGCTGCCCGAGAGCGCGCCTATAACGGCACCGCTCGACAGAAGCGCCAGAGAGAATTTCACCATCAGCACATTAATTTGATCGCTGTGGCATGTAAATTCAAAACTTGCTCATTCCCCGGCTGCGCTGGAATGCCAAGTGTTTTTGATTGTTCCGCTATAACGTCTCTTTCGCTTTGCTGTCGATCTTCACATTTATGTCGGTGCCATAGCAGGTTTTGTAGATATCGATCCTGCGCGTCGCACAATGTGCCCGGCGAAGCTTGAAGCCGCAATCACGCCACGCACAAAAGCAATTATCCCGATCCCATCTCTATGGCACGCCTGCAGAGATGGACGGCAATCAAGACAATCGCCAATCGACACAGGCTACCGATAATAGAAGACGCGGCGCAGGTGAGCACGGTATTGCGGCAAGCGCGTTGGCCAATTTGGACAACTTGCGTGTTTTAGTTTTTATCCGAGCAAGAATCTCGGTGCTTATGGTAAAGGGGGCCCTGGTGAAAATGACGCAGCCATTGCGCACCGCGCGCGGCGCTACACGAACACGCACAGAATCAGAAAGGTTGGATATAACTACCGGATGGACAGCTTTCAAGCAGCGGTGCTCGCCATCAGACTAACGCGACTCGATGGATGGAATGTAGCGCGCGCTGGTCGCGCGGCGCACCACACCGAATTACTTGAATGTTCCTCATACAGTTGCCACCGCATTTTTCCGATTCAGAGGGCGTATGTGCTTGACACGTTGACGCGCGATTTGATACGCAGGCGATCGATCACGTCCTGCGCCCTTTCACCGCACGTTCGCCCAGACGGAAACAGTCGTCGGATCGAACTACGCTGGGATCGCCGCTTCGCGCGATTCTTAAATCAAACTTAACCGAGATTCAGCCATATGAATGAAAACGCTCTTCGGCGGATCGGCACTTCTGCGGATGACTTTCGGATTTGCGCGAACTGGAGGGCAGTTCATGCGTTCAACAGGGCAACTTCAACTAAATGAATCACAGACAATGAAAAATCTCATAAGATCCATTAACCGTTCGCCCTTGCGTTGCGGTTTTTTTACACTGACAATTGCCCTTACCTGGTTCGCGCTTTCGCCGCCAATCAAAGCACAATGCCCAAGCAATTGTAGCAATGATTCAAACACCGCAGTGGGAAATAACGCGCTCCCTGCCACCACCGGGTTCAACAATACCGCCGTTGGTTCCAGCGCGCTTACTGCCGATACTACCGGCAGTTTTAACGTGGCGATTGGTGGTTTGGCGCTTGCCAACAACACCACTGGCCAACAAAACATGGCCATTGGAGCGGAAGCGCTCGCCAACAACATGACCACCAGCTTCAACATGGCCATTGGTTTTCGAGCGCTCTTTATGAACACCGGCTCCCGAAACAGCGGTGTTGGCGCTGCAGCGCTCAGGAACAACACGACCGCTTCGGACAATACCGCCATTGGTTCCACTGCGATGAGAGAAAACACCACCGGCGAAAACAACACGGCCATTGGTTCCGGTGCGCTTACGGCAAACATGACCGGCGAACAAAACACGGCCGTTGGTGCCGATGCCCTGTCCGACAACATGAGCGGCGCCAACACAGCCACTGGATTTCAAGCGCTCCGTGACAACACTGATGGTTTTGGCAATACGGCTGTCGGTTTTCAAGCGCTCCTGAGCAATACCACAGGTGCCAATACGGCGTTCGGTTTTGACGCGCTCGAGGATAACACCACCGGCTTCAACAATGTGGCCGTCGGTGTTAATGCGCTCAACGCCAGCAATGGAGACAACAACACGGCCATTGGGAACTTAGCTCTCAACAGCAACACAAGCGGCGCTAATCACGTCGCCTTAGGCAGACAGGCTGGTGGCGGCCTCACTACTGTCAATAACAATATCGTTATCGGCCACCTGTCTGGTGTGCACAGCCGTTTTGGCCAGGTTAGTGACAGGTGTTCCATCGACAATATCTATGGCGCGCCGGTTAACAACCTGGGGGGAGTTGCGCGTTTCGTCTTCGTCGATCCTGATGGACGGTTGGGCACAGTCCTTACGGCGGCCAACGCAACCGATCAGGGCGGATTTGCTCCCGGTGGCGAAAAGCAACCCGTTCCCCAAAGCACGAATCCCGACACCGCTCTCAATGGCAAGGTTGAAAAGTTGCAAGCAACGGTCGTCCAGCAAGAAAAACAGATAAAAGCGCTCACAGCTCAGCTGAAAGAGCAGGCCGCGCAAATCCAGAAGGTGAGCGCGCAGCTTGAAGTGAGCAAACCAGTGCGGAAAGTAGTCACGAATAAGTAAAGCTTCGACAATTTGGTGGCGCTCGCCTCGGCGAGCGCCACCAGTTATGCTGTTGCCTGGATTGGCCCGCATTTGTCAGGGGCACTCAGGTGTAGGGTTGCATGTGTTCAGGCGCAAAGCCTTGCGGCTGGCACAGCCGTCGAATCCGATTTAGTCTACGACAAATCGCACCGTTGCGAATCGAGATGACTCGCGGCGAAAATAAACTGTAGCTTCAACAGCTGCCACTTTCGGTTGTTATTCCCCTTCCGGGATCCTATTGCGCTTGGCTCTTTCTCCGTAAGGTCCTGACTCCCCCGAGTGGCTTAGGAAGCGCAATGCTAAGGAGGCACAGGTACAGCGAGGGCCGAGGCAGGCTCCAATTGCTAGTCAGCGGCTGCGTCCGACGTAAACGCAGAAGCTATTTTGGGATTTCGTTCAATGACGCCGCGCGGATGTCCACGAGAAGCTTGGGTCGCCCCTGGCGAGGGGATAATCGGCACCCTTCTTAGCGTAGAGCGCAGCAAGCGAAAACAAGTCGGTGGCGGCATTCTACGTCTGTCCCTATATTGATCACGAAAAGAACCAATCTTCTAAGCGCGCGTTTTGAAATTTGACACAACTAAAATGGAAACTGTACCGTATTTGGACCTTCGAGCGCAGTATCGGACTCTGCGCACTGAAGTGTTGTCAGCACTGGAGGAGATTTGCGAGTCGACCAGCTTCGCCCAGGGACAGGCGACGGCGGATTTCGAGGCGAAATTCGCAGCGTATTGCGGAGTTGATCACTGTGTCAGCTTGAACAGTGGCACGAGCGCGCTGCATCTGGCTTTGCGTTGCCTCGATGTCAGTCCGGGAGACGAAGTCGTCACCGTCTCGATGACTTTCATTGCGACTGCATGGGCCATTAGCTACGTCGGCGCCACGCCAGTTTTCGTCGATATCCACCCTATCCGTCGGACGTTGAACCCTGACAACCTCCAAGCTGCTATCACGTCCCGCACCAAAGCAATTATTCCGGTACATCTGTATGGAATGCCCGCAGAGATGGATCGCATTATGGCCGTTGCTGACCGAAAGGGAGTACCGGTGATCGAAGATGCAGCGCAGGCGCACGGAGCAAAGTACCGCGGCAAACGCGTAGGCCAATTTGGCCGAATTGCGTGTTTCAGTTTTTATCCGAGTAAAAACCTTGGGGCGTACGGGGAAGGCGGCGCTTTGATCACAAACGATGCATCCATGGCGCGGCGCGCGCGTTCTCTCCGCGATCACGCGCAAAGTCAAAAGTATTTGCACGACGAAATCGGGTATAACTACCGCATGGATAGCTTCCAGGGAGCTGTGCTCGCGATAAAACTCAAGCACCTCGACGAATGGAATAAGGCGCGCATTGATTGCGCGCGGCAATACACAGAATTGTTGAAGGCCTCGTCATACAAGCTGCCCGCGCTTATGTCCGATTCCGAGTGCGTGTGGCATTGTTATGTGATTGAAACTTCAGAACGCGAGCGGGTGCGCTCTGCCTTGCAAGATGCCGGCATCGAGACGGCCGTCCACTATCCAGTGCCGGTTCACTTGCAAAAGGCCTACGCCCATCTCGGTTACACAGCTGGCGACCTCCCTGTTACTGAAATGTTGTGTCAGCAGTGTGTCTCTCTCCCGATCTATCCGGAGCTTTCCAAAGAGAAAGTCTTCGCTGTCGCTTCCGTCCTTCGGGATCTTGAGAGGCAAAAGTAAGACTTATCAAAAAACGTTCGGCTTCGCTGGCACACACAAACAGGTAAGCTGCGCTGGCTGCCTGTCGCTCGTCGGGGCATTACTGCGCCTCGTTGACGGCAGTGTTTTGAAATCCACGCGCGCCCGAACCATCAAACTCAGTAATTCGCTACATGCCGCGCCGAGCGCCGCGGGCGTCGCTGCAAGTAAACCCCTGCCTGTCAATCGGATACGACATAGAAAAATTTGTGTAAAATTTGCGCGAAAGCAGTTGACCGACAACTATCCCGCTGTTATTTTGCCAATCCCGCTGGAAGCGGGACTCCTCTAATTTGGAGTGCGTTCTACGTACATTTTTGGGACTGCAAATTGGAACTCAATTTTGTCCCGACTGATATCGGAGTTGCCTCGACACGTGCAAGCGGCGCGGCAGACCCGAGTTCAAGTCGGATTCGAGATTGAGTTTTTTTTGTCGACTGAAATGTGCGTGAACGGCTGGTTCTTTGACATCTACATACAGGGTAGTAAGAAAATACAACTTTAAGAGCTGAGTCTGAAATCAA
>Ga0137403_10005004_pt1 | contig 15451 bp, 15 predicted proteins | sample CZOMad2_1_16fung_FD_122057 | JGI IMG/M metagenome (GOLD analysis project Ga0137403, IMG submission 122057) | Vadose zone soil fungal communities from Angelo Coast Range Reserve, California, USA - CZOMad2_1_16fungal (Hybrid Assembly) | ecosystem: Environmental > Terrestrial > Soil > Vadose zone... | reverse complement strand
CGCGATGTAACCACTTTGCCGAACTCAATTTCGTAAAGCTCTCCCGCTTCGGTTTTCCCAAGACGCTCTGCCTCGGCGGACGCTTCTGTAAATGCGCGGCTGTGTTGCGAGCTATCCGCCGCAACTTTCGCACCCTGCGCCGATAATGTTGACAGAGCTAGAACTGAACTGCCGACAAGTATAACAAGGATGTTCTTTCTCATTGAAAGCATCGCCGACTCCTTTGATAGAATTTTCTCAACTTCCTCATAACAGCTCTCCTTCGACATGATCACCGTGTCTCCGTTTGACCAGTCAGCAGCGCCTTGATTTTGTCTGTGTCGGGATGAGTAATGCCTGCATCCTGGAATTCTTTGAAATCATCCAGCACGGCCTGCTTAAACGTTCGCTCGTCATCGATCTTAGCATCTCGGTTTTCCAGATAAAGGGCCTTTGCCCTGTCGAATTGGTTATCGAAGAGGTACGCATGGGCGAGGTTGCCTTTGATAAGCACTGAGTCATTGGGCGACAGCTCCAGGGCTTTCAACGAAGCGGCGATCGACTCACGAGGCTTGCCGTTGAAAAGCTGATACCAACCAAGTTCGGTATAGTACTCTCCATTCTTCGGATCTACTTCAATCGCTTTTTGTAAGTCCTGGACGGCCGCCGCATACCGTTTCTCTTTCGCATCGGCATCCGCCCGGTCAGAGTAGCTCTCCGCTTCAACCGGATTGTTCTTTGGATTTGATTTAAGCGTCTCCAACCATTGTTTGAATTGCTTCGTCCGGGCCTGGGTCATTTTCAATATTTCGCGATCCGCTACGGCAGTCGGATTTTCCAGCGAAGTTTCCTGGGCTTCGCCGTTAGCAACCTGAGCTGCTTCATTGCGCCGGTTAATCCAGGCGCGCTGTTGTTCCTTTAGCTGATCGCGCTGTGTTGGTGAAAGCCTGGTGCGGAGCATGGAGTATGTTTCGTTTAGCTGCCGGTCAGCGTCGAGAAAACGCGCGTCATAGCTGACAACATCTTCGGTCGGACCTGACTCTTTAATCGGCGCGCCTTGGATCGTAGCGGTCGGACCATTCAATGCTTCACCAAGCTTCAAGTGCAGGGCGCCTGAGTAACCGGGGGCCTCCTCCGATTTTGGAATAAGAGCTTCAAACGGAAGCCAGAGAGTAGCTGGATCGGAAAAACCTTTGTGCTCTCCAATTTCAGGCACGCCAAAGATCGGATACTCGACCGTGTAATCTTTGGCTGGCGGCGCGCGGCGGGCTTTGTTTTGTTGTGCGACAAACTTTTGCACACTCTGATCAAGCGAGTTCAGCAAACTGCGTTGCGAAACCGAGTCGCCAGCGACCGAAAGAAGAATAAGATCCTGGGGACTCCACTTGCGGTCGCAGTTCACAATGGCGAAGCGACGGCCGTCCTTATCTGCCGGTCCCCAGCGAGCTATCAACGATTCGTGGCCATAGCCAGGAAGCGACCAGGATTCAGTTAGCTTAAGTGTAGCCAGGTTTTTGTTACTTTTGTGATCAACCAACAGGATCTCGACGAAATAGTTTTCATCATCGCCGTAGGTGTCCTTAAATTTTTCGCGATCTTTTCCGAGCAGATTCCAATCGACTGGCTTAGCGTCCTTTGAAGGGCGCAGCGTCCACGCAAGCGCAAGGCGACCATCTGGCGACCCAGTGCCAGCCACCGTTTCTGCTTTGCGATCCCCAAGACCCACAATAGGCAATGGAGTCGGTGATTCCTGGGATGAACTGGGAGCGGCCGCCGGTTCTTCGTTCGCTGCATACACAGACAAATTGCAGCTGATCAAGGATGCGATAATTGCGACAACCGCTAGAAACAATCTCATTGTTTCTCGGATTCCGGTCTTTGCGACGGGCGGGGCGCGACACCATCAGGTGTTTGATTAGCTTCCCCTGTTTTACCTGTCAGTAGTTCCTTGATTTTTTTCACGTCCGGATGAGTTACGCCTGCCTCTTCGAGGTTCTTGAAGTTGTCCAGCACGACTTCGCCGAACGACCGGTTAGCTTGAATAGACGCAGGTATATTTTTCAAATAAATCGCTTTCGCTTTCTCAAATTGATTATCAAAAAGGTAACCAGTAGCTAGAACGGTGTTGATCATTGTCGCGTTATCCGGATCTAGCTTCAGAGCTTTAAGTGCGGCTGCAATCGCCTCACGAGGTTTCCGGTTGAACAGCTGAAACGAGCCGAGGTCCAGGTAATAGTCGCCAACTTTTCCGTTCAGGTCGACAGCCTTCTGGATGTCCTTGACCGCAGCCGCATATTCTCCCTTCTCAGCACGCGCGGCGCCCCGGTTGTACCAAGCATGATCATCCTTCGGATCGATCTCGATTGCGCGATCAAAATCGTGGATTGCCTGATCCCACTCCTCCTTTTCGAATTCGACGACACCGCGCTTCCGATAGGCATGGCTGTCCTTCGGATTACGCTTGATAGCGCCAGTGTAGTCGCGGATTAACGCGTCGTAATCGCCAAAAAGGAATTTTGCTGACTTTGGAAAGTGCTGGCGAAAATATTCTTTCGTGTCGAATGGCCATACGATGCCCGATTCCCACGGGACAGTTAGTTGTTCGCAAAAATCGAGGGATTGTTCGTCCAGAAATTTAGCGAACGCTTCGTCACCGATGAGATGGATCACAACACTACTTACACCTACGTGTTCCTCCGCCGCTGCCCCGTCTCCACGAAAGCTAAGGAATGTCTTGAGCGCCTTCTGATCACCACGAGCCGCCGCCTGAGTGACTTCATAATAATTGATGCCTCGCGCCCGCGCTTGCTCGGCAACCTCATCGCCCTCCTCCGGTTTGCCAGGCAAATCCTGTTTAGTGAAATACAGTTTTACCCGACCGTAGTGCATCCAGCCACCCGCGCCTGATTCCAGTTTCACGTGGCACCAGTCGTCGTGTTCCCTTTTCTGAAACGCGAATGGCTCGCCGGCTTTGACCTTTGTTACAACTGGAGCGTCAGATCGTTTCTCCTTGAGCAAATTCACGTAGCCGTCCGGGTCGTCGATGACGCCGCGAAATTCTGGTACGTCTGCAAGCGCCAGGAATTCACGAGAAACGTTCTCATTGGTTTTGTCGCCGATGCCGGGCGATGACTCTTTGGATGGTCTGTTGGCAGCTGCGGGTTCCTGATCAGCGGCAAGAGCGGAGAAATTGCAGGCGATCGTATACGCGAGAACTACAACAAAAGTGAAGAACGACCTCATTGACCTATCCCATCAGTCGCATCCGTGTCACTGCCGCTGTACAGAGTTACCATGACTTTGCCGAAATCCTTCTCGATCAGTTCCACCGTCGGATGGTCTTCGTCATCCTTCGATTGAGTTATTCGCAGCGCAAACCGCCCATCCGGTGATGGATATTTGATCTCCTCTCCTGCCAGCACCGGACAGAGATGTGCGATACAGCAACCTAAAGCGACGAGTGTGAAGGTTCCTAGAGGTTTCATTCTTCGACATGCACCCAATCCACGATGTGGTCTCAGTCGGTATATCTGGCCTTTAGCTGTTTGATTCGCTCTTGAGTCAGTTCTGCCATAGTCTCATGGTGGATACTAGGAGCCATTGACCCGCCACACGCGGGATCAGCCGCCGTCAACCCCTGTCATTCATTAACATTGTCGAGGCCGCTAAATTTCCAGCCGTCTTTGGTCTGTTCAAAGATGAAGCGAATCGGTACGTCTTCCCGGTCGTTGGGAGTCTCCTTGAACGGACAGTTAACGTCATATTGCCGGTCGGATTGCTTGTACGGTTTAGCGCCTGCAAAACATTGAGCGGCATTGGCCTCGCCTTTAAAAATTTCGTCATAGCGGCGCAAGAAGTTCTCCTTGTTCTTTACGGCTTTGACCTCATACGGCATCGACAGCGGGAATTTTGTCATCTCCGCAACCGCCGCTTTATCGCCAGCGATGACGGCGGATTTAAATTTTTGCCAGAATGCCGAAAAGTCGGTCTGCGCAAAGGCGCTTGGAAATAACAACAAAATCAGAATTCCGGTTAGCCAACTCTTCCGGCGAATCGCGCGAATGGATGCAGATGAATTCAGTTCCGACGTGGGTTTATTTGCGTTACAATTTTGGTAGTTCATTCTTCGAGATGCACCGAGTCCATGATTTGGTCTATCTCTTTCTTTAGCTCGGGTGAGGTGTTAAGGTTTGAGGTGAAGTTAATCTCCAGGAGTTGTCCTTGGTAAGAAGTGGTTAGGAAACGTGTATAGACAGGATTGTGCGAATAATCCTTGTTACCCTTTAGCATTGGGATGAAGCGCCAGTCAGCCCATTTTCGGCCATCGATCGTCACGATTTGTTTCTTCAGCCATTGCAGGCGAGAATCTTTCGGCAGCCACTTGAACCCTTTCGAATATTCCGCCACGCGCATCTTGAGATAACCCGCAAGCTTGTCCGGCGTGAGTCCGTGAGTACCGCGCAAGACTGCTCCCCACGCTCCATCGGGACCTGAGAACCTAGCCAAGGTCTTTGGGTCTTTCGGGTCGTCGGGGTCGCGAGAGAAATCAGAAGGTAAGTCGAGCTTGAGTTTGCCATCGAGGAGACTGACCGTCGTTGCTCCCGAAGAACGATTGTTTTTTGAATCCGCACCCGACTCTTGGCTGGCCAATTCCGGATCAAGTTTCTGGGCCATCTTGAAGTCAGCGTCAGCACCGGTGGTGTCGCCCTTGGACTGCTTCGTGACAGCGCGATTGTGGTAGGCGCTTGCGTAATCGGGCTTGAGTTCGATTGCGCGGGTGTAATCAGCAATGGCGCCATCCTGGTCGTTATTTTCCGATCTGGCGTTGCCGCGGTTGTTGTAAGCAGCCGGGTTTGTGGAGCCGAGTTCGATGGCACGCGTGTAATCAGCAATGGCACCAGCGGTGTCCTTCTTCTGCCATTTAGCCTGAGCACGGTTAAAGTATGGGGCGTCATCTTTTGGATCGAGTTCGATCGCACGGTCGAAATCTGCAATCGCGCCATCCAAGTCACCCTCTTTTCCTTTCTCGATCCCGCGATTAACCAACTCCCCGACAGACTCATTGCTGGGCGGCTGCGATTTTTCTGGGCCGGGCTTTATCGAGGGTGTGGCTGATTGAGTTGTAACTTCCTGTATCTGCACCGACACGAGATAGCTGAATTGGATCTTCACCGTGGCGTCATGGCCGCCGAGACGCATTGGTCCGGAGAACTCTGAGAAGAGTGGCGGACGATCATCCTTCTCGTTCTTGAACTTTTCGAAAATGTAACGCTGAGATTCGCCGGGGCCGCTTTTCGGTTCTTCAAAAACAATCTGATCGCGTTCGCCCTCGGTTTTTTTTTCAACGAACTTCAGCGCCGGTTCAGCATTCAATCGTCCATTGATCAGGTCCACCCAGTTATTCAGTCGCTTCACATTCGCTGCATCAGCGGGCTTTCCGCTCTCGCCCCAATCATTTGATTTCAGCCACGTCTTTCCGTCTTTCTTCGCGAATTCACCGCCAGGGCATTGCACCCGTTCCGGCCCACCATTTGGATAACGGTCGTATTTGAACTCCGTCGCGCCGGCCGAACCGAGAGACAGGTTCACGATCGCCACGAAATGAACTTTGGAATAAAAATCGCGGCTGTATTGCAGGCTATCCGCCGCAAACGCCGCATCCTGCGCACGCAATGCGGATAGAGCCAGGACTGAACTACCAACAAGAATAACGACAATGTTTTTTCTCATTGAAAAGCTAAGGACTATTTTTCCGGGGTGACTCCTGTGCTGCGGTGGACTGTCTCGACGCGTCTGGGCTTGAACCGGCCGCTGGCGACCCAAGCGATTCCTTCCCGCTGCTCGCGTTCTTTTCTTCGCGAGCTTGTTGCATTTCCTCCCATACGAATTCCGACATTTCGTAACCTTCCTGGGAACGCATCATGTAACCGAACCCGAATCTCACCGTGTCGGTCGCACCTCCTGGAACCACTTTGTCTCCCTCTAGCCGCAGTGGTCCCGAAAATTCGTGCAGCAGAACGTTCTCGTTTTTATCACTTAATGGTTTCCTGAACGTAAACCGCGCTGGAACACCATTAGGATTTTCTGAAGGCGTTTCAAAAACCCATTGGGTCCGGCTGTCAGTCGTTTCAGATTTGTTCAGAAGCTTTGCGTTTGCAGGCGCAATGCTTGGCGCCGCCTCGGCGAGTTTGACCCAGCCATCGAGTTTTCGAGCTGTTTCCTTGTCGACGGGTTCACCTGTGCGGCCCCAATCTTCTCTTAGTGCAAAAGTCATGACATATCGGTTTCGCTCGGGATAATCGACAGGCAAACCTCTGCGCATTTTGTCATTTGAATGGACCCAAGGCTTTGCGTGTTGACGTGTGTAGGTGCCGTCATCGCACTGAATCCGTTCCGGTCCTCCGGACGGATAGCGGTCGTACTTGAATGAGGTTGGCAAGCTCGCGATCGCGACGAAATGGACCTTGGAATAGAAGTCGCGGCTATATTTCAAATTGTTAGCTGCGAACTGAGCGTCCTGCGCCTGCAACGTTGACAAAATAAGGATTAAGATGGCAGCAATCCCGACACATTTTCGTTTCATAACTCGTGGTCTCCTAATCTGGTGCGTTGCGAATCGTGATAACTGGGAGAGTCTTTTCAGACCGATACATCGACGCGCCATTGCAGATCGCGAACCGCTCTCGAATCGCTGTTCGATCATCGATCAGGTTCGAGCGTTTTGCGTAATTCCGCCGAACGTTCCTCGGTGAGCTGACGCAGAACGCGATCGCGAACAATGCGCCTATTCTCGGCGTCACTTTTGTTCCGCACAGCTTCATCGGCTTGCCGGTCGCGTTGTTCCAGCCATGCTCGCTGCTCGGTCCTAAGCTTCTCTCGCGCCGAAGTGTCGAGGCGTTTCAGGAGCGCGGAATAAATTGCATTCAGTTCCCGGTCAGCTTTCGCAAGACGCGCTGATTCGGAAAAAGGATCGTCCGGCAACGGTCCTGGAGTGAGTTTAACAAACTTCGCCGCGGGACTTTCGCCGGCCCGAGTGAGTTTCAGCCTGAGAATGCCTTCCGTCACTGGAGCATCTTGTTTACGGTCCTTGGTCACGAACGGAAGACCCACTGTCGTCGGATCAGAAAAGCCGGTTCGCTTCCCTAGCTCCGGCAGACCAGTGAGAAGATAAGTCGAATCGAACGGACCACGCTCTCGCGGTTTCGCGCGTTTGATTTGCGCTTCGATCGCTTTGTCCAGAACAGGTCCGATCTGAGTCGAGCGCGAATCATCCGCGCCCACGTCGAGAAGCAAGAGCGTGTCGGTGCCCCATTTCCACTCATAGGCAGCCAAGGCAAATCGTCGTCCATTCTCAATCGGTCCCCATGCAATGCTCAATGTCCGATGACTGCCCGGTCGCACGTAGCCTCCCTGATCGGCGACGCTGCCGACCTTCTTTTTGTCGGGAATATTCACGATCCAGATTTCCTTTACATCGTACTGCTCATAGAAATGATTAGGATCTTTTTCGAGAAGCGACCAATCGACGGGCTCGCTACTGTCAACTGTCCAAGCCAGCGCATTTCGGCCGTCCGCGGACATTGAATCGCGCGCGATCACAACTTTGTCCGATCCGATGTCGATCCAACGCGGTCCTGATTGCGCAGAAGAATCGGCGGCGGCGATTCGATCACCTGACAACTGCGCGACAATGAGAATGCAGCCGATCCCAAAGGCGAAGGCACGTTCGTTCATCGACTTTTAGGAATAATGGAACCGGGTGCGCGGCACAATGGAATTCAGCGGTGCACGGCAAGACATTCAGCGATCTACGCGCAAAGTTTGCTTGCAACTCAATGGCGTTGTCATCACGCTCGTCGCTGTGACCGAATTGCCTGACAAATTTTGGAAAGCGCAGCGTAAAATGAGTCTTTGGCTCCAACCCATCGCCTGTGCTTGCGCAGTCTTGCTCTGTTTCGATTTCGCTGCGGGACAGAGCGATTCTGACATTCGTGAAATGGTTAATCAAATCAACCAGTTACGTGAAGCAGGCAAGTATCGCGATGCGGTGCCAATTGCCGAACAAGTCCTGAAATATTGCGAGAAAAATTACGGTCCCGATCATCCCGAGACGGCCGACAGCCTTAGCGACCTCGCGTCGTTGTACGGACACATGGGCGAACGCGCCAAGGCTGTAACGCTTTACGAGCGCACGCTGAAAATTCGTGAGAAAGCGCTTGGGCGAGACCATCCGCATACCGCAATCATCGTGAACAATCTCGCGGAGACTTACCGTGAAATGGGTGATTTCGCCAAAGCAGAGCCGCTCTACAAACGGGCCATAAAAATTTTCGAAGCAAAAGTCGGAAAGACGCACCCGAACACGCTGTCTTGCCTGAATAACCTGGCGCTGCTGTATGAAGACAAAGGTGACATGGCTAAAGCAGAACCTTTGTACACGCGCGTGTTAAAGGCGCGTGAAGAAAAGATCGGATCGGATAGTCCCGCCGTTGCCAACAGTCTGACCAACCTCGCGGCTCTTTATTATCGCCAGGGCAAGTTGGCGCAGGCCGAACCGATGTACGAGCGCGCACTGAAGATCTACCAAAAAGCGATTAGCCCGGAGAACCCCCACACCGCCAACATTCAAAACAACCTCGGCGCGCTTTATCTGCAGCAGGGAGAGTTGGCCAAAGCCGAATCACTTTTTAAACAATCACTCCAGACGCGCGAGAAAATTCTTGGACCAAATCATCCGGCAACGGGCGAAAGCCTGAATAATCTGGCGTGGGTTTACATGGATGGAGGCGACTACGCCAAAGCCGAACCGCTTTACCAACAATCGCTCAAAATCACCGAACAAACTGATGGCCCGGAACATCCAAGCACCGCTACTTGCCTCAATAATCTTGGCGTCCTTTATCAAATGATGGGCGATTACAAGAAAGCCGAGCCATTTTACCAGCGCGCTTTAAAGATTCGCGAAAAAGCATTTGGCCCGGATAACTCATCCCTCGTCTCAAGCATTGGCGGCTTGTCAGATCTGTATCGGCTCCAAAAATATTATACGAAGGCGGAGCCGCTTGCCCAGCGGGCGCTTCAAGTTTCCGAAAAAACTTACGGACCTGCACACGAGATGACCGCAACCGCATACAATGATCTCGCCGCGATTTACTTTGGTATGGCCAAGTACGACAAAGCCGAACCGCTTTTTCAAAAGGCATTAAAGCTCTTTGAGGAAAAGTTGGGGCCGAATCACTACAAAGCTGGTGCAGCTCTCGACAATCTCGGCGCGCTTTATCGCGAAAAAGGCGAGTATAAAAAAGCAGAGTCATATGGCCTGCGCGCGGTGGAGGTTACCGAGAAGGCGCGCGGACCCGACCATCCCGAGACCGCCACTTGTCTTAACGATTTGGCGAAGACCTACGAAGCGATGGGCGACAAGGCAAAGGCCGATCCGCTCCGACAGCGCGCCACAGACATCCGGAATAAAAACAAAGCCAAATCTGCGTCGCCCCAGCCAACTCCTTCGCCCAGCCCGACCTAGTTGTTCGACATAACTTGTACAACACCTCGCTCTAAAGACGTTTGTGGTGTTGCACACGCGATGCAATCCGGATGGGCTCACGACTCGCTAAGGACCACCTGCCGTCTTGTTTTCGCTAACTGGAACTACGCGCGCTTGGCTTTGAAGAGATCCGATTCGAGGATTTTCGAGCGTGCATCGGCAATGCGTTGATGGTTAGCATTGCGAAATGAACGGCTTGCGAATCGCGACAATGACGATGTTGATGTCGCCGGCTGTTTCCGCTTTTGGGGCCAATCCATTTCTTGGTGCGCTGGACGACAAGCCGGTCTCCGGCAAATTCCAAGGGAGCCAGTGGGGTGACGACATCGAGGAGGAAGAAATCCCGCTCACGATGCAAGTGGTTACAACGCGCGTTGCGAAAATGCCCTGGGGCGCGATTTTCAAAATCGAATTTTCCGATGTCACATCGCGTGCGAGAAATCCTGCGGGAGTTCGCCCGAAACTGCGTGAAATTCGACCGGATTATTTCGTCGTCACAGACGACCGCATCGTTCTGTTGAACGAAGAGGACAATAACGCCGCTGTTAAGAAGATTTCCGCGCTCGATAAACTGCCGCAATTTGAGCAAAGCGAAATTTACGGAATCACGAGTGGCAAGTTCGATTACGAAGAAGGCCTGTGGAAAACGACAATCAGGTTAAAGGACAATCTCTGCGTGTATGATGCGAATCACCCGTCGGGTCACTTCAAAAAAATCATTTGGAAAAAGGGCGTTGGATTGGTTGAATACGCAAGCGGCTACGGCGCGCACGCGGACGGTTATCGACTCAAACGGGAAACGACAACTCAAAAGCAGTAAACTGGTGCCAGCTCTCTACACAATTTAAGCCATCTATGCGATTCCTGCTTCAGTTAACGCCGCCAATTTCATTTTTTATCGTCTCGGCGATTACCACCTTCTTGAGCCTCGCTGGGCTTTACTTAGTACGAAGGAAGTATTCGGCCGAAGTACTAAAGGAGAATCATGAGGTCGCGGCGATCATTTTCAACGCCTTCGGATTGTTTTATGGGGTGCTGATAGCGTTTGTCGTGTTCGTTACCTGGAACGGATACGACGAGGCAACGAAAAATCTGCAACTGGAGGCCAGCGAGGCCCTGGACATTTTTCACAGCGCCGAATCATTTCCTGAATCCTCACGGAAAGCCATACAGCAGGGACTGAGAGATTACGTTAGTGCTGTTTACAACGACGAAGTGCCGAAGATGGCAGAAGGGGATATCACCCTGTATGCCGGTGGAGCTCATGCCGACGTCGGAGTGTTGTTTTCTCAGATGGACGCGAACGCGATGCCCAACAGAGAGCTGTACGCCGAATCGCTGCGACGTTTGAACAACATGGCTCAGTATCGCCGAATGAGAATCTTCGCCGGAAACGATACTGTGCCACCCGTCATTTGGTTGGTATTGCTTGTTGGCGGTGTGTTCGCCGTGTCCTACACGTTTTTCTTTGGGATGAAAAACATTCGGGCGCAATATCTCATTACCGCGTCACTGACCGTAACGGTTACGTCAATCTTATTTTTGATTTATGTGCTTGATCACCCCTTTACAGGAACGAGCAGGGTAAGCTTGGACCCTTTGAGAGAGGCGATGGTGACAATGCAATAAGCGTCACGCTCGTCCTAGCGGCGCTTTTTCTTCGGCAATTTTTTCCGTTTCGTCTTCGCGAGCTCCCGTAACTGGCTTTGACTCATTGAGCTTGCCATCTTGCGCGATGGACCTTTCAACGATGACTTCGAGCGCTTTCCGCGTTTCGCTGCGAGCGCCGCGCCGGCAGCCATTTGTTGTTTCTTTGATTTTGCAGGCATACATAAATAATTCGCACCTCAACTGCGAATTGGATTCGCCTGCCACGCCGTAGGTCGCCGCGGCGACCGAAGGCGGGTTCAGGCCGTCGCGCCTTTGCGCCAGAAGAAGTAAACCGGCACGCCGCTCAGCACGATAAGCATCCCGATTCCGGAGGTGGCAGGCGCGAGAAATGCCAGATCCACGATTAAAAGTCCGGCAAGAACTATCGAAATGATCGGCACAAACGGATAACCCCAGGTGCGGTACGGGCGGTACTCATCGGGTCGTTTGCGTCGTAAAATCATCAACGCGGCAATCATTAGAACGTAAAAGACCAAATCTGCCGAGACAATGTATTCGAGCAATTGGTTGTAAACATTGCCGTAAGTCACTTCATGTGTCGCAGCGTTGATTGTCACTGTGCGCGGCAACGCAAGGAACGCCGTCCAGATTGCCTGTGCGACCAGCGCTGCGGCGGGAACGTGAAAACGATTTGTGGTTGCAACTTTTTGGAAAAACAATCGGTCGCGCGCCATTGCGTAGTACACGCGGGCGCCGGAGAGAATCAGTCCGTTATTGCAACCGAACGTAGAAATCATGATCGCTGCAGCCATGCACATCGCACCTGGCTGACCTAACACGGCTTTCATCATTGCCACGGCCACGCGGTTGTGCGGCGCGTGCTGGATTTCCGGAAACGGCAAAACGGCGAGATAAGCGATGTTTGCAAGCAAATAAAGGACGACGACGATTCCGCAGCCTCCTACGAGCGCGCGCACAAGATTTTTTCCCGGGTCGCGCACTTCGCTCCCAACAAACGTTACATTTGTCCACGCCGTCTGCGCAAAAAGCGGACCAACCATCGATCTTCCAAAGAGCAGTGCGAGAGCTAACCCGCCGACGAATGCGAAGCCAGGCTGTGCGGTCTGCGGGCTCCAGCCGTTGGCCCACGAATTCCACCAATCCGATCTCAGCGCGGCAGAGTTGGCATTCCAACCCAGGCACAATCCTATAACGACTACAGCAGCCAGTGCGGCTGTTTTGGCAGCGGTGAATGTGTTCTGGATAATTTTTCCAACTTCAAGGCCGCGCGTGTTGCTCCACGTCAGCAGCGCGATTAAGGCAATCGCGACCAGTTGTTCCAGCGACAGGCTGATTGCGTACCCTCCAAATGCGATGGGTGCGATAAGGTAATTGTCCGGCGAAACCTGCGGGACAAAAACGCCGAGAAATTTTGCAAACGCAATCGCTACCGCCGCAATGGTTCCGGTTTGAATGACAAGAAAAAGAGTCCAGCCATACAAGAACCCGATTGAGGTGCCGTATGCTTCGCGCAGGAAAACATAAACACCACCTGCGCGCGGCATCATGGTGGCGAGCTCGGAGCAACAGAGCGCCCCGGTAATGGTTAACAAGCCGGCAACACCCCAGGCGAGCACGAGCCAGCCAGGTGCGCCACTGAATCGCGATGTTTCCGCCGAAGTGATGAAGATACCCGACCCAATCATCGAGCCGATCACGATCATCGTGGCGTCCACTGGCCCGAGTCCGCGGACTAAGCCGGTTTTCTGTGGAGACGGCCCGCCCTCGGGCCGAACAGCACGCTCGTTTCGGCGCGAGGGCGCGCCGGCTCCAATGTCGGGCCGCACGTTTTCCATTAGAAAATCAAATCATGAATCGTTCCGCGGTACGGCCACAGATCAATGGTCTCGACAAGGCCCGCCCGAACCGCGTTTTGCTCAACGTAATGCCATTTTTCGGAATAGATTTCGCTGGATCGCAGATATCGATCGAAATAATCCGTCTGCCAGGTGGGCGAATCGATGGAAAGCGCCGCCGCGATTTGTCGAGAGCTAACGCTTTTCCACATCTGCACCCAATCGGCCATACGGCGCGCACCGATTTCAGGTCGCGCGAAGAAATGTACGTGATCCGGCATTAAGATGTAATGCCCTACCCACCAGCCATCGCGATCAGCGGAGCGTTCCCAGATTTCACGCAAAATCGTATGGCAGTGTGGCGAAGCTAGAATCTTACGTCGCTGAGAGGTACACGTAGTGAAGAAGACAATCGGATTCTCGCGAAATGATGGCACATGTGCCAAATGTCGAAATGGAGTCGGACCGCCCTCGGGCCGCATGGGACCTGCCATTCGGCGCGGGGGCGCGCCAGCTCCATTGTCGCTCTTTTTCGTCACAACAAACGCTGCGGCGCGGCGATTCTCACGCCTTCACGTTCCAATCGTGTTCGCAATTCGCGCGCGAACTCAACTGCGCCAGGTGTATCGCCATGAACACAAATCGTTTCGCCACGCACGCCGACATCGCGGCCTTCGACCGAGCGCACTTTGCCTTCACGCAACATCCGCAGGACGCGCTGTGCGGCTTCTTTTGGATCGTGCAGCAATGCATCCGGCCGCGTGCGCGGAACGAGCCATCCGTCATTCAAGTAGTTGCGATCGGCAAAAATTTCTGGTGCGACTTGTAAACCGCGCGCCTGGCCGGCGCGGGCAAGCTCCGTGTTGTCCGGCGCAAACAGGATCAACTTTGGATCGACGGATTTAATGGCGCGGGCGATTGCGTCGGCCAGATTGCCATTCCGCACCGCCATGTTGTAAAGCGCACCGTGCGGCTTGACGTGGTTTGGTCGCACGCCCAAAGCAGACGCGATAGCTTGAAATATTCCGAGTTGGTAAGCCACGGCATCGAACGCTTCTTCGTTGGATACCTTCAGTTCCTTACGTCCGAAATTCTCGCGATCGAAATAGCTCGGATGCGCTCCGACAGCGACTCCATGCTGCGTCGCCGCAAGAATGGCGGCGTGCATCGTATCAGAATCGCCCGCGTGAAAACCGGTTGCGATATTGGCTGAGGTGATCAGCTCGAACAGTTCGGCATCGTATCCGGATCCTTCGCCAAGATCGGCATTTAGATCGACTGATAATTTCATGAGACTTGAAGGCTGAGACCAATGCGGAAACGATCGAATTCGCGCTCACGTTCCAGTAGGAGGTGATGCGCATCGGCCAGCGAGACTTCGGAAAAGCGAACGCGGTCGCCTGCGCGAAGCTGCGCAGCGATCCCAAGATCGACCGTAATCACGTGCGCTATTTTCGGGTAACCACCGATTGTTTGGCAATCTCCCAAAAGCAAAATCGGCTTTCCACTCGGTGGAACCTGGATTGTGCCTGGAGCTACTGCCTCGGAGATCAGATCGACATTGTCTTCGCGTTTCAGTTCCGGACCATCAATGCGCACACCCATGCGATCGGAATCGGATGAAACAGCGAACAATTCGTTAATGAAATGTTGAAGGGTTGAAGCGCTAAAGCGGTTCCAATCCACGCCACGTACGAAGCGCAACGTCGGTTCATGCTTTGCTGGACTCACCCAATCGTGCGGCGCAGTCCACGAGGAGATGCCGGTAGCTGCAGGCGTTGACCGCGACTTCTGAACAAGCGGAAGAACGTCGCCATCTCGCAGCGCACGACCGTTGAATCCTCCAAAATTCGCGCGCAAATCGGTGGAACGACTACTGAGAACAATTGGAACGTTGATCCCACCAGAAATTGTCAACCATGCCCTGCAGCCAATTTCAGATCGGCCGAATTTCAGTTCGTCACCGGCGCGGACAAGCGCTGCATGACCAACCGGCAATGCCGTCGATCCAACATGCACATCGAATTCGGCGCCGCACCAGGCGACGATTCGCTCCTCCTGAAAATGCAGCTGCAGGCCGCCAAAAGTAATTTCTAATCCAGCGGCCGCTTCATCATTGCCAACGAGCAAATTCGCCACGCGCAGGGCAAAAGGATCGAGTGCGCCGCCTGCCGATACGCCGAACTCGCGAAACCCTGTGCGCCCAACATCCTGCACAGACGTAAGAAACCCAGAGCGCGCAACAATCACCTTCATTGCACTGTCATTTTGAACGAAGTGAAGGATCTCACAAAAGTTAACAGGTCACATAACGGCAGCTGTTTGACTTCCGGATCGCATGCGAGGTTCTTTACTTCGCTCAGGATGGTCACCGTTCATCGCTTCAGCGAATCAAATTCCTCACGCGTAATCGGGTGGAAACGAACGCGATCGCCCGCACGCAAGAGCGCAGGCGGAC
>Ga0137403_10005003_pt1 | contig 15453 bp, 13 predicted proteins | sample CZOMad2_1_16fung_FD_122057 | JGI IMG/M metagenome (GOLD analysis project Ga0137403, IMG submission 122057) | Vadose zone soil fungal communities from Angelo Coast Range Reserve, California, USA - CZOMad2_1_16fungal (Hybrid Assembly) | ecosystem: Environmental > Terrestrial > Soil > Vadose zone... | reverse complement strand
CGTCCGCCAAAATCTTCCGAGCCAGGTCCAGCTTGTCGTTTTCCACCAGCGACTTACCAATCTTCAATCCCTGCGCTTTCAAAAACGTGTACGCCATGCCTCCGCCAATCAGCATCGCGTCGGCAATCTTCATCAAATTCTCAACCACTTCAATCTTGTCGCTCACCTTCGCGCCGCCGATTATCGCCACAAACGGCCGCGCCGGGTTTGTCACTGCTTTTCCCAGATACGCCAGCTCCTTCTCCATCAACAAGCCGGCCGCCGCTTTCTGCACGAATTTCGTAATTCCCACTACCGATGCATGCGCCCGGTGCGCCGAACCAAACGCATCGCACACAAACAATCCATCGCAAAGCGCCGACAGTTGCTTCGAAAACCCTTCGTCATTCTTCTCTTCTTCCGGATGAAAACGAACATTTTCCAGGACCAGCACTTCCCCGTCGCGAAGTGCCTTGCTCTGCGATTCCACTCCCGGTCCAACACAATCTTTTCCGAAGGCCACCGGTCTCCCGAGCAGCTCTTCCAACTTTTTTGCCGCAGGCAGCACCGAATACTTCGGATCGGGCCCGCCTTTCGGCCGTCCCAAATGCGACGCAAGCACGAGCCGCGCGCCCTTTTCAATCGCCAACTTCAACGTCGGCAAAGTCTCGCGAATTCGCGTGTCATCCGTCACCACTCCGTCCTTCAACGGCACATTGAAGTCCACGCGAAGGAACACACGCTTTCCACGCAACTCCAAATCTTTAATCGTCAGTTTGTCCATTTTTGTGTCGTCAGTTCTCAGTTATCAGTCATCAGTTCATGCTCGGAACGCACGCAAACCAACTCCAGTCGCCATTTCCGAAACTGAAAACTGACGACTGACAACTGGTGACTTCCCTTAAAACTTGCTCGCCATCAACTTAATCAAATCGCGGCACCGGCAGGAATAGCCCCACTCGTTGTCGTACCACGCCAAAACCTTCACGCACTTGTCGCCGACCACCTTCGTGTATTCCGAATCCACAATCGACGAGTGCGAATTGCCTTTGAAGTCCGCGGAAACCAACTCTTCTTCGGTGTACCCAAGAATTCCCTTCAACGGTCCATTCGCCGCCGCCTTCAACGCCGCGTTCACGGATTCCTTCGTCGCGGGCTTGTCCACAAACACCGTCAGGTCTACAACGCTCACGTTGGGCGTCGGCACTCGCATCGCGTACCCATCCAACTTGCCCTTCAATTCCGGAATCACCAGGTGCAACGCCTTCGCCGCGCCCGTCGAGCTCGGAATCATGTTGATCGCCGCCGCGCGTGCCCGCCGCAAATCTTTGTGCGGCAAATCGAGCAGCTTCTGGTCATTCGTGTACGAGTGAATCGTCGTCATCGTGCCGCTGTGAATCCCAAACGTCTCATGCAACACCTTCGCCACCGGAGCCAAACAATTCGTCGTGCACGACGCATTCGAAACCACGTTGTGCTTTGCCGGATCGTAACTCTTGTCATTCACGCCCAGCACAAACGTCGCGTCCGGCCCATCCGCCGGCGCCGAAATAATCACTTTCTTCACTGTCCCGCGCAGGTGCGCCTTCGCTTGTTCGCCCTTCGTAAAAAGTCCCGTCGACTCCACCACAATGTCCGCGCCGACGCTCGGCCAGTCAATCGCTGCCGGATCCTTCTGCTTGAAGACCTTGAACGCCTTGCCGTTCACCGAAATCGAGTCTTCCGTGTGCGTAATCGTGTGAGGCAAATTTCCCAAAATCGAGTCGTACTTCAAAAGATGCGCCAGCGTCTTAGCGTCCGTTACGTCGTTCACCGCGACAAATTCAATACTCTTGTCGTCCAGCGCGGTCCTGACGATATTGCGGCCGATGCGGCCGAAGCCGTTGATTGCTACCTTGATGGGCATGCTGCCTCCGGTGAGATTTGTATTCCGGTGCGGCGCTCAGTGAGAACGAGCGACACGTGTGGAACAGAAAATGCTATGGGCTGCCGCGTAAATTGTCAACGAAATGCGCCCACAAAAATATTTATAGCGAATGAAAAGAAATATGCATTCATGTGGCGCACAAACCGCTTCCAGCGGCATTACTCGCTGAGGCGTACCAACCGACATCCAATTCTCGGTTGAAAGTTGAGCGCTCAACCTATAACCTTCAGCGTCGCGCCCCAATTCCCGGATGGAATTCCCCGATTTCGTTGTGGAGTCTCAGGAAGCCGCTACAATTATGGATGATTCTGAAATCGAGAAAGTGCGGCAAGACGAGATCCGAGGGCGGAAATCCGAAGATTCCTCTCACCGTGACAAACTCCAACGCCTGAAAAAACTAATGTTGCAGGCACTGCAGAGAGGAAACCGAGCACTTTTCGAGCAGGTCCTTATCGACCTCGGACAGAAACGCGGTTCTTCCGAGTACGAGGCGTCCCTGAAGGCGTTCGACGACTACCGGCGCGGGCGTCGCTAGCCACTCGCCTCTCGGCGACGGCAATTCTCTTTTGCTGTTCTTCTTCTGAAAAGTTAGACAACCGGCCGAGGGCGATGGCCGCTAGTTTTGGTGCAACCCGCTCGGCATTAGCTTTTTTCTTTTTGGCCACGTGAAATATCCAGATTACGAAAGGTCCGTCTAGGGCTCTATCTTACCATTGGGAACCGATTCCGCGCCGAACTTCAATTCGGAAACTGTTTAATGCTGCGTGTCTCAAAAAAACACCAAGAAAGCCTTTGTTTTACTTACCACTTAAAACTTACAACTTAGAACTGCCCTTCCTCAATTCGGAAATTGCTTAATACTGCTCACGCGATCCCCGGAAAACCGCACAAAAATCGTCTTTGCCGGCGGCGTTCCGTAAATCCAGTCTTCTATATCGTTCCCATCCGTGTCCCGTTCGCGAACCTTGTGCCCGGGCTTCCCAATCGCCGCCACAACCATTTCGCGGTCCATTCCGATCAGTGGCCGCCGGTCCTGGATCGCTTTCTTCATCTCCACCGGCAACGTGTCAAACCACTGCACCGAAGCCGACCGCTGTTTCGAAAAATCCAGCAGCGGCGCAAGCAGTTGCTTCAGCTCGTCCGGCGTCAGATCCGGAATCGACTTGCTAAATTCCAGGATGATCGTGCTCCCCATCCCGGGCTGCAATCCCGGTGGACCTTGATTCTCCGTCGTCACCTTGCTCGTCGGCATCGGCGTACCACCCATACCAATCTGCAAATGATCCAAAAACCGTTTCTTCCCACGCCCGCCACCATTCACGTCCACCCAAATCGAGTGATCATGGAAGTCCAGCTTCGTAATCTGGCAATTGTCGCCCACATGGACCGCCGCGCCGTGCGTCGCCACGGCTCGGTCAAGACTTTCGCTATTCACCGGCTTATCCGCATACACCAGGAACCCTTCTTTGCCCGCAGGCAAAGACTTCGACGCTTTCGCGAATTCTCCGGAAACAAAACGAATCAGCGCGAGTTTCGATTCTTCCTGCAGCTTCTCCGCCCTGTGTGCGGGAGCCTGCGGTGTCTGATCCGCGTCGCTCTTCGGATTTGTGGGGAACAGCGGAATCTCTTCGCCGAACGTCACTGGCGCCTCAGGTTGCGCCGGTTGCTTCAAGTTGTACACACGCGGAACGTCCGCATCTGCGAACAGCACCAGCGTCACCGCAATCGCGAACCAGTTCGGCATAGTCGCCCGGGCCACCCGGGCCCGTCCACATTCTACGATGCTGTCTCCCCCTTGGGTAGATGTTCGGCTGCAGCGCTCCCGCTCTGTTGATCAGATTGCCTTAGCGAAGACAAGCGGAATTAACAATTCCGTCCAGAGCGGCCCCTTTTCCAGTACGCAACCAATAGCCCGCCACGTCTCCCTTGTTAAAAATGGCTTCGCGCCAGCCTTCGCCGCGTACGGTCCGTCCCCGCGCATCCACACCCATTACTTTCCCCTCGTCGTCTTTCATCCATCGTTCATCCACCCAATCTGAATCCAACGAATTGGCCTCGTCAACCGTCCCATCGAGGTTACGAGAGATAATCAGCTCTGCTGACGCCGGCTCTTCCCCTTGGTCGTAGACGAAAATCGATTCCCGAACTTCATACCTCTCCAACGTGGACTGCATTGACGACGGGAGAACAAATCGCGCCGAAAACCCTATCCGCTCGTCGGAACCGCCGCTTGCGCACTTAGGAATGATCCAATCCGATTCCCGGGCATCTTGCAGAACCAAACGAATGGACGTGCGTCCCGGCTGTACGGTCCGTGCCACCGGTCGATACCTGGGATCTTTCACCCTAAGCTGCTGCCCCGCGTTGGTAAACCCGAATTCTCCCTGCTCATTCGTCACAGAAGTTTGCCGCTCCGGAGGTGAGCCACCAAGGACGTCATTGATTACCGCCACTCCGGCCAGCGGCTTCTTGTCAGGCCCGACCACGACGCCTCGCAAACTCAAATTCGCCGCCGGAACAGACGTCACATCGGAGACTTCCGTAATCAGCAACAGCGTGCAACAACCCAGGTGTCCATACCCTCCATAGGTGACGCCTTTCGCCGTCTTGCTCTCTTCGCCCGCAAAAAATCTTCCAGTCAATGTCGCGGTTACCCGGTAATCTGCTTTCTCTCCATGACGAGCTGCGATCAGCGCATAAAACTTGTGGAAGTTATCGTCTCTCTTGATCCCGTACGAACCACCCTCAATCTCGATGTCCTTTCCGGGCTTCCTGAAGTTGTCGTTCGCCATTGACGCTACGATCCCGGGCACGTCTCCGCCGAAAGCTAGCCATATGCCTTGCTCGCTCTCACATTTCCCATGTCCCAGCGTAAAGTCTTCGAAATGAACATTCACCCTGCTCCGCACACGAATCATCTTCCCGTCGAAGGTTTTCGGATGTGCCGCCAATTCGCAGCCGGTTACCTCCACCGCGCTCTCTTCGGCACACACTGCCGAAAAAGTACCGCAGAGGTTGAGAACTAGAGTTACCCACAAAATTCTGCGAATCATCGTAGCCACCCCTCTTTTCGTGAATCGCCTAAGGCACTTCCGGCAAGATGCCCTATCTTGGGCGGTTTCCAAGTGTAGATGCGGTTTCTCTCTCTTCGGCTGCTAAGTGGATCATTCGAAATCCAGTGAGCCTATGGAGTGACCTGTCGTTGCCAGTTTGCAGACGGTGAGCTCTTTCTTGGACTTCTCCGCGCCTTGACATTCCTTCGGTCCTTACAAACGCACAACTCGTTCGAATTACCTCTTAAATTATGTATTGACTTTATTAACTTTCTTGTGATAGGATGCTTTGTGCTTCTGGCGACGCGCTCCTTGTGCCTCACGGCGTCCCACCACCCTCTCGGCCTCCCACAAGAATCCCGTAAGTCCTCTGCAATGAACACTTACAAAAAATGCGCCTGCAACCCCTTTAGAATGAACACTTGTGGCGCAAAGGACTTAAAGTACCTTTGTTTTCAACACTTACAAGAAAGAGGGGGAGGGGGGCCCCCGGTCCTGGTACCTGTTGCGCTGCTTCTTGTGAGGGAGAACTCCGGCGTACTCTCGCCGCCGGGCGCGTGTCGCTTACCATTCTCCGGTGACATTCACCTGCACGCCAGACCGGTCAATACGCATCGGCAGCAATTGTCCGCCCGCCGCCGCTACTGCTTTCTCCACGCTCTCCCGCGCGTCCGGCTCAATCAGCAGCACCACGCAACCTCCGCCGCCCGCGCCACAAACTTTTCCGGACAGCGCGCCCTGCTTCCGCGAATTTTCGATAATGCGGTCCACCGTCTTCGTCGAAATCGTCGGCAAATTCTTTTTACGGAAAAGCCATTCTTCCCGCATCAGCCGGCCGGTCTCTTTCCAGTCCGCTTTTTCCAGCGCGCCGCGCATCGCTTGCGCCACTTCGGAAATCCGTTCGAGATTGCCCATCACTTTTCGCTTCCCATCAATGTGCGCCTTGAAAACTTCCCAGTTGTTGATGCCGGACTGCCTCGGCTTTCCCGTATAGCAAAGCACCAGGCGCTTTTCGAGTTCAGTCAAATCCACACGCAATTCCACGCGCCGCTCACCGCCTGGAGGCAATTCAATCGCCGCCGCGCCGCCAAACGCCGGCGGATAGTGATCCTGCGTCCCCGTTGGCACCTTAATCACAATGCCTTCCGCATCGCGGCTGATGTGAATCCAATCCACTTTGCTCTTTCCAGCAGAAGTAAAACGATCCACTGCCGCGCAAATCGCCACGGCCATCGCGCTCGATCCGCCAATTCCCGCGCCTGCCGGAGCCTCGGAATCCGTCGTCAGCGTGAATCCGCCTTCCGGCCGGAAAAATTTCGCAATTTCCGCGAGCAGCGGCAGCTTGTAGTGCTTCGCCTTCACCATCGCGTCGAACGAAGCAAATCCTTCTTCGCGTTTCGTATCCAGCGACACCAGCCGCACTTTTTTGTCGCCGATGCCGCGCGTTTCGATCACGCAACTCGCATACCGCGTAATGGCCGCATTGATGGTCAAGGCGCCCGGATGAAAAAGATAGAGCGGCCAGATGTCCAGCGTGCCGCCGGCGAGGTCCACGCGCGTGGGTGCTTTGGATTCAATTCGCAAGTTAGTTTCCCTCTTGCCAAGATTCTTGCAGGCGATCGTTCTTCGGAGCAGGGGTCCGTCGCAGACGAGGATAGCGTTTCGAGAGGGATGCGTTCAGGAAATTTGTGGGGCAGGTGTCTCGCTGTTAAAGACTTACTTTCCAGTCGTGCCCGCGGCGCGGCCGCGCGCGATCAGCTGCGGACCTTCTTTTTTCGCGTTTGCCAGCGCGGGGTTGGTCTCAAAACATCGCCGGCAACGCGCTTCATACATTCCGGAAGCGCCAACCACAATCAGTTCCTCGCTCTCCACGAGCCGTTGCGTATGGACCGCCGGATTGCCGCACCGCACACATATCGCGAGCAATTTCGTAATTTCTTCCGCCATGGCCAGAAGGCGCGGCATCGGCTCGAACGGGCGTCCCAGATAATCCGTGTCGAGTCCCGCGACGATCACGCGCTTTCCCAAATTCGCCAGCTTCGTGCAAACGTCCACGATTTCTTCGCCGAGAAATTGCGCTTCGTCGATTCCCACCACTTCCGTCCGCGGCTGCACTTTGGCCATCACTTCGGCGGCATTGTTCACACACTCCGACTGAATGCCCAGTCCGGAGTGCGAAACGATTTCATCCGCCGCATAGCGTTCGTCAATCGCCGGCTTGAAGATTTGTACGCGCTGCCGCGCAAACTCCGCGCGACGCAACCGGCGAATCAACTCTTCGCTCTTGCCCGAAAACATCGGCCCGACCACCACTTCGATCCAGCCCATATTTCCTTTGACGATGTCCACGCTCGACCCTCCGTACAGTTATCTTGCCGCCGAACTTATCTTTACACTCGTGCGGCGGTACGTCTTTGCATTATAGAACGGCGCGAGCCCGCGGTTCGGAAATGTTTGGGGCGCAGGTGGGGCGCCTTAGCTCTCTCCCAAGCCGCTGCGCGCGATGCGTTCCGTCTTTGCGTATTTTTCGTAAGCGGCTTCATCGAACACAAAATCCATCGTGGGCACCAAATGTTCTTCGACGCCGCCAAATTTGGACTTGAAGACGGTAAGGTTTCTCCAGGGATGATCCGGCTCATCATCGGGCGCGATCCCCCACAAATCGTACCACTCGTGTCCGAGTCCTTTTGCTTTGCGCATAATTTCAAAATGCAAGAGGTAAGGCGCCATCACTTCCCTGTGAATGTCGCGCGAACCGCCGTAAAAATATGTGGCTCGCGGACCAAAACGGATTACGAGCGCGGTCGCAATTCGCACACCGCGATATTCGGCAAAAAAAAGCGAGCCCTTTCCAATCGGCGAAAACAAAGATTCCAGCGTTTCAAAATAATCCGGCGGCTTCGGGGCAATTCCCTGCCGTTCGCAGGTCTCTTCGTAAATTTCCTGAAAGTCGGCGAGGCCTTGTGCGGAAGTGTCCTCCATCACCGAAACACCGTGCCTTCGCGCGACGCCGATGTTATATCTGCCCTTGGGCTTCATTTGCGCGAGAAGCTCGCACTCGGACAAACGCAGATCCACACAGCGCGTGTCCCTGGCTTCCAAAAAAAAGTCGGCACATGGCCGAATCCCGCGGAATCCTTTTACGAAATCGGGGAGAACTTTCCAGCGAGGCTCCATGCGTACGTGACTGACGACGCACTGTTCGGACTTGCGTCGCTCTTCAATCGCGGCAAGCACCGCGCCAAACACCGGCTCCGCCAACGAAGGATCGGACGCGAGTACCGGGCCGTCCTGGATGTAGTAGAAACAACAGCCGGTTTGGTGCAAGAATCGAAGCGCCACGGCGCCGCCGATAATCTCGCCTCCGTTGCGCAGGACAATTCCAAAATTTCCAAAGCCGCACGTGGATCGAAAATCCACCCACCAACTCGATTGCATGAATCCCGTGTCGGGCCTGGGTTCCACAAAAGTGTCCCATTCCCTCCACAAAACCTGCTCGTGCAGCGGCACGTCCGCTATGTCGCTCGCCGGCGGCGTTCCGTGCGGCCGGCAAGACGACTCCGTAACAGTGCCTGGGTCCGGGTCCATTGTAATCTCTCAAGCGGCGAATCCGCGGCGGCGCTGCGGACTTGCCGCGTGTTCCTCTCTTTCCTCCTGAATCGCGTGGTAGATTGCGCCGTCGTAATTCCTGCAATTGGGAGCCGCGGGGCGCCTATGCCAATAATTGACAAGCAGAGTCAACCGCAGTTCGGAGGACGCAGCGGACTTGCCGTTGCCATTCGAGGCATCTTGTTCCTCGGCTTTGGCGACAACGCCATGGCGCAGGTTGCCCGTAAACGCGACGTAGTGATTGGGAATAGCGTCCAGCGTCCTTCCGAATTCTGCCTTCGGCGGAACCCAGGAACGCCCATCGGGTCCGAGAATTTGATCGAAAACCATCGTCGGACTCGAAGGAAACAGGTTCAGATACAAAATGCTGGACCAGAGCGGGTGGACAATTTCTCCGGTCAATTGCCGCAGGCTGCGATCACGATCGGTGTGAAACGGGAGCGACTGTCCATAGGCGAGCCTTCCCAGCCACCATTCCATGCCGATGCACTCCGGACCGGGCCGCACCAGATCGCGCAGCTTAACGATGCATTCTTCAACGACGTTGGAAGGTTTCGCTCCGAGCGGAAACCAGAACGTGGTGTTGTAACTGCCCATGTCCGCCATGCGTTCCGTGCCGACGGAATTCACGGCGCGGACGAGGCGGCGGAAAAGTTGTTTTGGCAAAGCGTTCTCGAAAAGATTTATTTGGCTCATCTGAAATGTTCCCTCCCTTTCTCGGCCACGCTTTAGAGCGCGGGCACAAATCCGTCGTCGACCTCGAACTTCACGATGACCTGGCGCGTGCGCCGGTGCACACGCAGGACCTTGCGGAGTTTGGGATTGAAATAATCTTTCAACATCATCGGCCGTGGTTCTTTAAGAAAAACATTGGGAGCATCCGTGACGGCAGTGCAGGCCAAAACACTCAATTCTTCACGATTGGAAATATGCTGCACGATGCAAGGCACTCTGGTAATGCCCAACTCGCGGAGGGCGCACGCGCGATGGCTGCCGTTGTTTAGAATCAATCGCTTCTCGGCATAGATAGCATTGAGAAAGTTGCTGCCGAATCCGACGGCGATGCCGACGACGCCGACGAGATTTCCCGGCGGAGGATAATTTTGCAGGTGTTCGCTCTCGAGAGGCATCACGCCGAGAAACCGCAGGTCGTTGGAAGAGGACACGAAAACGTAAGTGTCCTTGTGCAAGCGAGACCATTTTGCGGGAGGCAGCACTCGTTCCGTGGGAAGACAGAAGCGAAAAATTTCCGCTTCGTCAGGACTGGGCCCGAGTTGTGCCTTGAGCTGGCGAACAAAAGTCAGGTCAATGTGATGCTGATAGACGACGAGTTGGTCGAGATCGACGAAAGCGACTTCCGTGGGAACGGTATTGAAACTGTTCCGCACGAGCGGAGCCTTGAGGAACTCGCGCAAGAGTTCGCTGCCCGGGCTCACGGGCTCGATTGCCGGACTGTCGGCGATGCCCGCCTCTTCTTTTTCCAACGCGCGAACCACGCTGTTAGCCGCGTGCCATTCTTCGGTAAGACCGCCGGGATGCTGCCGATCCACCGCACGATCCCGGACGAAGCGAAGAAATTGTTTCAGAGTCGGCTGACCGATAAGATAGAGATATTCGTCCGCATCCTCCCGCGGGGAAGTCGCGACCGGCGTCTGCGATTCGCGGATTGCCGACGGCGATTCCAATTCTCTGTTCAGCTCGTTTTGCGCAGGCATCGATGTCATGTTGCGAGGCCCCCTTCTCGGTTACTGCGGGGTCAAAATCACATTCTCTTTCACCACCACGACCAAAATTCCACCTTGATCGCATGCGCAATGCGGCGAGTGAGCAAATCGAGAGCACGCTTTCGTCCGCAAAGAATTTTTGCCTGGCCAGTCATTTCCGGCTTGAGCAGCAGCGCAGGATTCTCAATTTGCGTGGTGACGATAATCGTGTGTTTTGCGTTGCTGGATGACGACAGGGGCGCAACAGGCAGAACCGGCGTCTCGCTTGCGCTGCCGTTGTTGTTTCCGAGCAGGCTGATGGAAACGAAATTCACTTTGCCGTAGAACTCCTGGTTGGGAAAGGCGCGGGCGCGCAGGATGACACGTTGATTTTCCTTTATGTCCGCAACGTCCTTTTCATCGACGGCTATTTGCGCGGTCACCGTGCGCAAGTCGAAGACCTTGGCAATCAGGTCTCCTTTTTTCACGAACTGGTTTGTCAACTGCTTGAGTTGCGTTGTCGGAGTCGCGACAATTCCCGCGGAAGGACTGTAAACCGTGAGCATGCGGCGCTGTTTCTGCAAATGCCCTCGATCGGTTTGCAGTTGATCGACTTGCGCTTTCGTTGCTTCAATATCCTCGGGGCGGCTGCCTTGCAGGAGCACGCGCAACTGACTTTCGGAAGCGACCAGATCGTTGCGGGCGGCGCTTTCCAGGGCCGCAGCATCTTCGTATTCCTTTTGCGACACAAGTTTTTCGTCCAGGCCGCGCTTCATCATGGTCAAGCGAATCTGCGCATACTTGAGCGCGTCCCCCGCTTTAGTAACGGCAGCCTTGGCCACTTCAATTTCGGCCTCGGTCGGGCCAACCACGAGTTTTTTCAGAGTGGCGTTGGTTTGGGCGATCTGTTGTTCGGTTTTGTCGAGCGCGGCGAGAGTGTCGATGTCGACAAGCTGGGCGATCGGCTGTCCGGCGCGGACGTAGTCGCCCTCATGCACATAAATTTTTCCGACGACACCGTCCACGGAAGCGCGAACGTCGCAATTTTCAATGGGCAAGACGCCAAAAGGACCTTGAACGCGCAGTTCGCCGTGGCCATAAAACAAGGCGAATATTCCGGCGCCCACGACGCCTAACCAGACGATACGCTTTACCAAACGGCCCCAGCGAACACGCTTCTTTTTTTCGGGCGGTGGTGGACTGGCCTGGTTTTCGGGCGGTGGCGGGCTGGCTTGTTTTTCGGGCGGTGGGGGGCTGGCCTGTTTTTCGGGCGGTGGAAGCGGTGGAAATAGTTCAGGGCGTTTGGGCTGATCCGGTTGCGGAGATTCCTTCGCAGGGGGCTCGTACGACGGGGCCGCGGGATGCGGCGACGCCGGCCTCTCCGCAATTTCGATCTCTTCGGTTTCCGTCGCATTTTCTTCCACGGTTAGCAGTTCGGATTCGGCTGTTGCGTACGTTCTTGCGTACGTTGTCGGGTCCGCTGTTTCATACGTTGTTTCGTAGGAATCAAAACCCTCATCGTCGAAAGAGGCCGATCCTCCTTGCGGATCGCCGAACATTCTGCGAAATCTGCGGCGGTACTTCATTCCAAGGAGGCCGAGGGTTATCAGAACGGTCGTTGGTGAACGATCCTCCATCAAGGCGCCGCCTGCAGTTATAAGAATCAGTCCAAGGATGGAAAAAGATCCCGCGAGAGCCGTGGTTCCATAGACGGCAAAAATGCATTTCTCGCGCCAAGTAAGATTCTCGTCGGCGGACGAGGTCTTGCCCAAACCGAACAGGCGCTCGACGAGACTTCCGACGTAGCGGAACGATCTTCTCCGCATGTTCGGAATCTCGAGATAGTCGGCCAACAGGTAGTAGCCGTCGAGTTTGATAAGCGGATTGAAGTTGAAAAGAGTCTTGACGCCGGAAGTCGTCATCACACTCAAAGCGAAAAAATTGATCCAAACGCCGGGCTCGGTTACGCGCCACGTCAAAACGGCGAGGGCCCAGAGAAACAATTCAAAATAGGGTCCGGCAAAACCGACCCAGAGGCGCTGCGATTTTTTTGGAAAGAGCCAGGCGTCGCTCACATTGCAATAGAAGGCCGGCTGGAGAAAAACCAGGGCGCAACCCATTTCGTGAACATCGCCGCCGAAATGGGCGCACGTGAGGCCGTGACCAAATTCATGGGCAGTGACGACGAGAAAATTCAGGGCGATAACCAAAGCAATTTGCGAGACGCCATAAAGCTGGGGAAGGCTTTCGCGAAAGTCGGTCCAATTGGCGATCGTAACTCCGACGGCTGTGGCAATGGTGACGAACGAGAAGATCACAAAAAAGGGCGTATAGAAGAAGCGAGTCCAAGGGACCATGCGTTTCAGCAGTTGGCAGGGATCAAAAACCTTGAACCGGCAGTAGAGCGGGCTGCCGCGAAACCGGCGCTGTTTCGAATTTGGACTCGGCTGGCGGGAACCGGGAAGGTCGAGCATGCCGTTCTTTTTCAAACTGGCGAGGAAGGCAACGAGAATTTCCGGTGGGAGCTCCGCGTCAAAATGCGATTCCGTTCGTTGGACAATCTCGTCCACCGTTGTTTTGCCGTCGAGTTGCTGAGCGATAAATTGCTCGGCTTCTCCGAATCGGAAGAACCTTCCGGTGGTCGGGTTCTTGACAATAAAAGAGGTGTCGTGCGCCGTGTGGCGAGGACGCACGATGAGATCTGGGCGAAGTTTGGGTAGGTACAAAGGCATAGATTTCTTTAGGCAAAGGGTTATATTGGGAGAAGGAGGAACGGGGGTATCAGCACCGTCCTCCTAGTCCCAAGCCTTGCACTACCAGGCGCTTGCCCGCCAGGGGTGCCTGGTAGATGCATTTTTAGTTGCTCACCTTATTATCTGACAGCACTACTTGGAGCCATGACTCTTAGAACCATGACTCTTGTTGCTGCCACCGGTCCCGCCACTCTTGTGGCTGCCACCACTTTTGTGGCTGCCGCCGGTCCCGCAACCACAGCCGCCGGGAGCGATTCTCTCTTCCAGCTTCTGCAGTTCAAGATTGATATGTTTCATTGGTATTCACCTCCTTTCTTTTCGGGCGCAGGCAACGGGCAGAAGCGCCTGGCCGAACCTCCAGTAAGGCCAAGGAAAATGATCTTTTGGAGACGATATAATCGGAACGCCAGTGAAGCTGGTTGGGCCCTTCTTCCACAGGAGCGCTACGCATATACGGCTCCAACAGAAAGTCTGGGATGATCGCACGCGAATACCGATTGCCGGCTTAGCGGCCAGCTTCGCCGGGGACTACGGACAGAGCGCCGCGTCCAATCGAAATTCAAGTTGATCGTTGCTTGAGCAAGCGAGGCTCCGCTTTAGGCATGGGGTGATACCGGCTTCGAAGTGAGCGCGAAGCCCCGGTCCCATTCCTCGCTTACTTTGGCGCCTCACCTGGATGCTGAGATTGCAGCGATCCAAACGCAGGGCCAAAACAAGTGGCCAGAGCGCATTGCTCGGGCCACGTTCGAAGATATACGGAATGTGACACTAGAGAACAATCCAGTTAACACCTGATTAAGAACATGGGCATTTTCAGGTGGTCAGTGTACAGAGAACGGAGCGTGAGATTGGAGGGAGGTTAGCGAGCGGGGGCCGCGCGACGATATAAATTTGCGTTATAGAACGGCGCGAACGCCGTGATCACCGCGATGCGAAAAGAATCCTGTCGCGTCACCAGATTTCCGCTCAGGACGCCCCAGGCGCCCTGCGCGTCGCGGATGCCGATTTGTCCCGCGAAGCGATCGATCGCCACCGAAAGCTCCACGCCGCGATCAACAACTTCCTCGGCGACAGCTTCCGCAACTTCTATGCTTCCCGATCGTCCAAAAAATCCCTGCGTGCCGTCGCTCGCGTAGGCCCAACTTTCCAGAAAAACGCGGCGCTGTCCATTTGCGTGAATGACGTCGAGGCCACCTTCGACGCCGACGAAGAAGTCTCCAGATTGGCCATTCTGCGCCGCGATTCTCGCGACGGCTTCCGCGCGCTGCCGCGCGCCCTGCATCAACTCTTCCCTGCTCGTCGGCGTATGGCTCACGCCGCTTTCCACTTCCATGCCGATTACTTCTATTTCTTTTTCAGGAGCGAGGAGCGAACCGAAAGAAGCGACGGCATCGCGCACCGCGCCGACCTTCGGCTTGCGCGTACTTCCGACGACAACGAGGATCTTGTTCGCTTGCGAATTCATTTTCCGCGGCAGGCGCGATTGTACTCGCGCGCGAAATGAAAAGACACGGCGAATTCCGGTGCCCGAGGAAAACTCCTGGCGCAAAACGCGCCGATGGAAAATAGCAAATAGCGCGCGCCATTAATCGTCGAGGTAGAAGTAAATGTACCAATGGTCTTCAATGTGTCTGTAAACTCGCGTGTGGCCCTTGTCATCCGAATACCGGTCCGGTGTTAGCGCGTCCAAGGACGGCAGAACCGGCGTCAAAGGCGTGGAACTATAAACGAGTCCTTTTGAGGAGCCAGCGGGAGCCATCCCTGCTTCGTTAATCGGAAATTCGATTCGCTGCGGAGAATCCAAGGGCTTCGTGATCCCATCGGTCCTCACGCGGCTAAACAGTCGCTTGTACTCAGCCCACCTCTTCTGCGATATTCCAATATTTTGTCTGGGCCATTCATTATCGTCATCCAGTGTCGTAAAACTGGGCGTAATTCTGATCAGGCGGATATCTTCGTTTGCCATTTTCACGAGGGTTTGAAATTCATCGCGGTGTTGCGCGAATAGGGACATAAGTGCAGCGTCCGATTGAAAGGACGACCGACAGGCTGCAACAACCAAAACGCATACTGCGATGATCGTCCATTGAACCCCTACTGTTCGTCGAATCGCGTTTTTCATAGTCCTGCGGACTTTCCGCAATCGTTTTGCTGATACTTCATACCCTGTCGAATCATTTCGTTCTGTCGAGAGCACTCTACGGACGACTTATAACACGGTTGAGGCTCAAGTCCTGATGCTGTACGGCGAAGAGATTCCTTGGACCAAATCCAAGCGGAGTTTTCCTAGAAGACTGGTACTCAAATTGTGGTCTTGGACAATATGGAGGATGCTGCGGCGTAACTACTTGAAAGAATGGAGCGGCCTATCGGAATCGAACCGACACCTGAACCTTGGCAAGGTTCCGTACTACCACTATACTAAGGCC
>Ga0137403_10005002_pt1 | contig 15455 bp, 10 predicted proteins | sample CZOMad2_1_16fung_FD_122057 | JGI IMG/M metagenome (GOLD analysis project Ga0137403, IMG submission 122057) | Vadose zone soil fungal communities from Angelo Coast Range Reserve, California, USA - CZOMad2_1_16fungal (Hybrid Assembly) | ecosystem: Environmental > Terrestrial > Soil > Vadose zone... | reverse complement strand
GTCACCAAGGTTGGTAAATACTGAACGAAACCATGGCAAGCTCAGGCGGTCGCCGAGCAATAAACCCACGTTGACCGGACGCGACGTAAGCTCTAGAGGCGGCAGCCTTTCCGGTGCAAAGGTGTCCCGCAAATTGATCAACAGGGACTTCCACAAAGGTCGGGCCAGGGACGCGGGCGGAAGAAGGTCGATCTGAATCTCGGGCGGCAATGCCGAGGTTTCCGGCTCCGGAAACCATACTTCAGCGGCGTTCGAGCGGTACGACATCCATACAATGCTAGATGCTGCGGAAGGAATTGTCACGTGGGTTTACGCGACTTTACAAGACCTCGCGAGAGGCCGCTAATATTGATCCCGCGCCTTCGTAGGAGGACTTTTACCCCTGCAATCTGACTCCTAACCTCTGACCCTTCCCGTGTTTCCTTCGGTGGTACATGGACTTTCATGCCGTTGAGGGTTGCGCCAGTCTGAAGCACAATCTCAAGATGGCCGCCTTCAGCCTGGCAAGGAAAACATTATCACGCGAGACTCAGGTGCTCGTTCTTGTTCTCGGAGTCTTGACCGCCACAGCTGCGGCTAAAGACGTGGCGCTGATATCGAACAGGAGTGATTCTGTCTCAACAATGGCTCTGGCGGACGTGGTGAAAGTCTGCAAGGGTCAGATGGGCCGCTGGCCGGATGGCAAGCCGGTCACGATTATCATGCGGCAGCCGGGCTCTGCCGAACTGAAGATCGTGGAAGACAAGATCTACGCTTTGAGTTCTCAGGACGTGCGAGACGTAATCACGTCCGCCAATCACAGCCGCTCAGACCGGCCGGCAATCATCCTGGGGGCGAGTGACGAAGAGGTAATCCGTAAAGTGGAATCAATGCCCGGAGCGGTCGGTCTGGTGGATGTTTACTCCATCACCGGGTCGGTGAAAGTGGTCAAGATCGGCGGCAAGCTTCCCTTGGAGTCAGGGTATCCCCTGCACGGAAACTGAAATTTGGTGCGTCTTTTCCCTTCGGGGCAGTGATGGAAGGACTTGATTGAGCAACGAAAGTTCTGGGACGTCTACCGCGTACGACCGGCGCAGGCGTTTTCCTCGCCACCGACTGGACGCACGGATTCAGCTGTCGGTATTCCGTGAAGGAGTCACGACCTCGCTCTGGGGCCGCACCAGTGAGTTGGGCCAGGATGGCGTCGGAGCCACTCTGAGCGGTGAATTGAAGGCGGGCGAGGTTGTTTCCATGGAGTTCCCCATCCCCGTGCCGCCCTATTTTATGAAGGTGCGAGCCATTGCGCGCTATAGCCAAGGGCTGCGCTGCGGATTCGAATTCCTGATTGTCACCAACGAACAACGCGACACCTTACGCCGAGTGTGCGAAGTGTTAGCGAGTTCTTTGTGATTTCTTCCCTTCCCCGCCAAATAAACAACCTCATTACTGCGGTAACTTTCTGCTCCAAACCGGGGTAGGTACCATCGCACTACTGCCGGTGCAATTGGGAAGGAACGTCTATGGGGGAGAAAGTCACCCCGCCAGCCGCTTCGACGGAAGTGCTGCGGGCGAAGGCGCTGCGGGACGCTCGCAAGCGCGGCACTCCACCGGCCCTGTTGCAGATTTCTTCTGAAGCGTCGTCCAACGCTAACGCCGTCGCGCATAGTCTGAACATCGAAAAAGCCTACCTCGAACAGATCGTAGAAAACGCTCCCGAGGCCATCAGCATTCTTGACCTCGATTTGCGGATCATGCGCATCAATGGTGAGTTCACCCGCCTATTCGGCTTCACGGCTGAGGAAGCGTATGAAAAAGTTATTCATGCACTGATCGTGCCGCCTGACCGCTCCGCGGAAACGGTCTGGATTGGCGAAAGTGTCCGCAACGAAAACAAGCTTTCGCTCGAAACCCGCCGCCGGCGAAAAGATGGAACTCTGGTGGACGTTCTGCTTTCCGTCTCACCGGTGATTGTTGATGGACGAAGGGTTGCGACTTATGCTTCCTATCGCGATATTACAGAACAAAAGCGCGCCGAAGAGCTGAACTCGGCGCTCTACGCGATCGCAGCGCGCGCACACTCGGCCGAGGATCCGCAGCAGTTCTTCGGCGCCATTCACACCATCGTGGGACAGCTGATGTATGTGCGCAACTTCTATATCGCGCTCCTTGATTCTGAGTTGCAGCTTTTGACTTTCCCCTATTTCGTGGACGAAGAGGACTCGGCTCCGGCATCAAAGCGTCTGGGGCGCGGCCTGACTGAGTACGTCATCCGAACGGGTGAGCCGCTGCTGGCCACTCCAGACGTGTTCGAAGATCTGGTCCGCCGGGGCGAGGCCGAACTTATCGGCGCCCCATCGCTCGATTGGCTGGGAGTTCCCTTGAAGGGGAGCAATGGCTGCATCGGAGCGCTGGTGGTCCAAAGCTACAGCGAAAACGTACGCTTTGGAGAACGAGATCGCGACATACTGAAATTCGTTTCGCAGCAGATCGCCACCGCCATCGAGCACAAACGGTATGCAGAGGCATTGCGGCGCTCGGAAGCGCGCTACCGTTCTCTCATCCTGAGCGCGGCCTATGGCATTTACCGCTGCACGGTGGGAGGCAGGTTCCTGGATGTGAATCCGGCGTTGATCGCGATGCTGGGGTACGGCTCGGTAGAAGAAGTTCTGAAACTGGATGCGAGACGAGACGTTTTCTTTAATTTCCAGGAACTCGACCGGCTGACTGAAGACTACCGCCGCACGGGAACCCTGAATGGTGTGGAAGTGCAGTGGAAGTGTAAGGACGGACATGTGATCGTGGTCCGCCTGAGCGGCCGCCCCGTTAGTGGAGTGGAACAACCCGCAGAAGAACTGGAGATCATCGCCGAGGACATCACCGACCGGCGGCAACTCGAAGAGCAATTTCGTCAAGCCCAGAAAATGGAGGCCGTGGGGCGGTTGGCGGGAGGCGTCGCTCACGACTTCAACAATCTCCTGATGGTTATCAATGGATACACCGAGGTGCTGCTCGAGGAACTGAAGTCCGGCGCGATGCACCAGAAAGTGCAGTCCATTCAGCAGGCGGCGGACCGCGCCGCTACCCTGACCCGCCAGTTGTTGGCATTCAGCCGCAAGCAATTGCTCGAATTGAAGGTGGTGGACGTCAATACGGTCATCAGCGACATGGAGAGGCTGCTGCGTCCATTAATTGGAGAGGACATCGGGCTGGTCACGAGGCTCTCTCCGGATGCGGGGCGTACCCGCGCCGATGCCGGACAATTGGAACAAGTCATCATGAACCTGGTGGTCAACGCCAAAGACGCGATGCCGGAAGGCGGCAAGATCACGGTTCAGAGTTCCGAAGTGACCGTGCGGCAGAATTTCCGGGAGCACCGCTTCATTCAGCCGGGCCGCTACGTGGTGCTGTCCGTGAGCGACACCGGGCACGGCATGGACAAGGAAACACAATCCCGCATCTTCGAGCCGTTCTTTACCACCAAAGAAAAGGGGAAAGGCACGGGCCTCGGTCTTTCGACGGTGTACGGCATCGTGAAGCAGAGCGGCGGATACGTGTTCCCGCAGAGCGAGCCGGGAGCGGGCACGACGTTCTATATCTACCTGCCGAGAGTGGAAGAGTCGCCGGAGGAGATGGCTCCCCCAAAATCGCAGGAGAATGAAAAGGGCGGCTGCGAAACGGTTCTGCTGGTCGAAGACGAAGCGTCGGTCCGCGAACTGGTACGGGAAACCCTGGCGGCGCGCGGCTACAAAGTGCTGGAAGCTGAAAATGGCGAGAGCGGTCTGCGCGTTGCGGAAGCTCATGGCGATGGAATCGATATCCTGATCACGGACGTGGTCATGCCAGGCATGGGCGGTAGAGAACTGGCGAAAAGACTGCTTCAGATACGCCCGAACCTAGGTGTGCTTTATCTCTCCGGCTACACCGAGGACACGATTCTCCACCAGGGAGTGCTCGGTCCCGGTACCGCGTTCCTGCAAAAGCCCTTTACCCTGCAAAACCTTGCCCGGAAAGTCAGGGAAGTCCTGCGCGTCGGGACGAACTGATACCAAAACCAGGCGGCGTGCAACTTTTCCTCCATATCGGCGTCCTATATTTAGGCAGGGGCACATCCACGTAGGCCTGCTTCGCGTATCTTAAATAGTGGGGTGGAGAATGCTCATCAGGAAGCCAGCCGATATTCCGTCTTCTGAAATCACTTCCAAAAGCGTGTACTTGAACCGGCGGCGGTTCATCGCGGGCGCAGCAGTGACTGGGGCCGCGGCGGCGGCCGGCTTCGCGTTTCGGGAGCTTGGGTCGCCATCTCTGGTGACCGAGGCCAATGCGAAGATCGATGGCCTCCAGAAGAGCCCCTTCAGTACCACCGAGACGCAGACGCCCTTCAAGGACGTCAGCAATTACAACAACTTTTACGAATTCTCCACTGACAAATACGAGCCAGCCGGACTGGCAAAAAATTTCAAGACACGCCCGTGGACAGTAACCATCGACGGACTGGTCAAGAAAAAGCAGGAACTCGATGTCGACGCGATCATTAAGATGGCGGCTCCCGAAGAGCGTATCTACCGGCACCGTTGCGTCGAGGGATGGTCGATTGTGGTGCCGTGGGTTGGATTCTCTTTGAGCGAATTGATCAAGCGAGCGGAGCCACTGGGCAAAGCAAAATTCGTCGAGTTCACCACCCTCTACGATCCCAAGCAAATGCCGGGACAGCGCGTGCCAGTGCTCAAGTGGCCGTATGTCGAAGGGTTGCGTACGGACGAAGCCATGCATCCGTTGGCGCTGCTCTGCTTCGGGATGTACGGAGAAGCGTTGCCGAATCAGGATGGGGCACCGCTGAGAATTATCGTTCCATGGAAGTACGGGTTCAAGAGCGCGAAGTCGATAGTGCGCATCCGATTTACGGAAGAACAGCCGATGAACACCTGGCAATTGTCGGCACCGAACGAATACGGCTTTTACTCAAACGTAAACCCGCATGTGGATCATCCGCGCTGGAGCCAGGCCAAGGAGCGCCGCCTGGGCGAATTCCTGAAGAGGCCGACGCTGATGTTCAACGGATACGACCAGGTTGCAAGCCTGTATTCAGGGATGGACCTGAAAAAGAATTTCTGAGGTCAGAGGTCAAAGGTCAGATTGCAGAGGTCAAGTCTCTCGATCTCGGCAGTGTTCACCTCTGCAATCTGACCTCTGACCTCTGCAATCGCTTTTTATGTCTCGTTTGCGAATCACAAAGATTCTGATTTTTCTGAGCGGGCTCGTTCCCCTGGGACGGCTCGCCTGGAAGGCCTTTCATGACGGATTGGGCGCCAATCCGGTCGAGGTCATCACTCACTCGACTGGCGATTGGACGTTGATTCTGATCCTGACCACGCTCTCGATCACTCCGCTGCGCAAGCTGACGAAGCAATACTGGCTGATCGGCGTGCGACGGATGATTGGACTGTTTGCGTTCTTCTACGGCTGTTTGCACTTCACAACCTACATCTGGCTCGACAAGTCATTCGATGTGCACGAGATGATCAAGGACGTCTACAAGCGTCCCTTCATCACCGCCGGCTTTACTGCTTTCGTACTTCTGATTCCGCTGGCGTTGACCTCGACCAAGGGCTGGATCGGGCGTCTGGGCGGGAAGAATTGGCAGCGGCTGCATCGATTGATCTATGTCACCGCAATCGCGGCGGTCATCCATTACATCTGGCTGGTCAAGGCGGACTTGCGAAAGCCTCTGCAATACGCCTTTGTCTTGAGTGTTTTGTTGCTATATCGAGTTGTCGTCTGGATTTCGGAGGCGCGGAAAAAGTCGCCCGCGCCCGCATTGCGGACGGATTCAGCGGAAGCAACTCGGGCCTGACGAACCTCCCTTCCAACCTTTCCACACAAAACTTTCTTTTAGAATCCGGGTTTAAAAGCATCTTACCGATTACAGGAGTGTGCCATGGATTCCCTTTCTGCCTTTCCGAGGCGCGTAGCGCGCCTGGTAGCGATGTTGGTCGTAGCTGGAACCCTGATTTTCGCGGCCGGGTGCGGCAACGGAAACGGCAATAGCGGTGGAGGGGGCGGGGGCAACGGGAACTTCAGCGATGCCAGTTTAAGCGGGCAGTATGTGTTTTCGCTCACTGGCATTGGATTCAACCAGGCGCTGACCGCGTCGGAGCCGTTCTCTCAGACGGTGGTATTCACAGCCGACGGAAATCGCCACCTGAGCATCACCGTCGATGATTTTGATCAGAGTGGCGTTTCGTTTCGCTTGAATTCGCCCCCTCAATCCGGCACCTACGCTATCAACAAGAACGGAACAGGAATACTGAGTTTCAATTCATCGACCTACGGAATCACATTGATCGATGACAGTCATTTCTATGTGATTCAAGGAGATGTGTTCGCGACCGCATCCGGAACCGGCGAGAAACAGGATACAAGCGCTTTCTCAGCGGTGCCTTCGGGAACATTTGTGTTTCAGAGTCACAACTTGTCGATCAGTGCGCGCGTGGGAAGCATGGCCGTTTCTAGCGGCAATATCAATGCGCTGGAGGACTTCCTTACTCTTGGATCTTCCCTTCCAAATTCCCCTACCGCAATCACGGGTTCTTTCGCGTCAGCACCCGATGCAGATGGGCGCGGCACATTTACTCTCAGCGATGGGTCAACGTTCGCCTACTACATGGTGAATTCCTCCAAATTCCACTTTATGTTTTTCTCGGATTCAAGTTCCACTCTAGAGATCGGACAGGCAGAGAAGCAAACTGGCGGTCCGTTCTCGACCGCAAGTCTCGGCACCAATTCGTACGTGTTCGGCACTTCGGGAGACACGATCTCCAATCCAGTCGGAATCCACTCAGCGGGTGTACTCACTACCGACGGCGCTGGAAACCTGAGCGGTACCGTCGATTGGGAGCAGGACGGAGCTGTCAATTCAGACATTTCGGTGCAGAATACGAGCTCTTATTCGCTTGATGCAACTGGGCGCGGCAAATTCAACCTCGATTTGAGTAATGGACTTTCGAACCAGAAGGTGTTTTGGATGGTGAGTCCGACTCAAGCGTACGTTCTCATAAATAGCTCGGCCGCGATCGAAGATGGAACGTTCTCCCAACAACAGGGTGCCCCGTTTTCGAACGCCAGTCTGGGCACGCAATCGGCGTTTGCTATGGATGGATTCGATGTCGCTTACAAAGACCGGTCAGGAGTGTTAACGCCCAACGGGAGCGGATCGTTAGATTGGAACCAACAGGCGAACTCGTTCGACATCAATCTTGGAGGAGTGCCAAGCAGTACCACGACTAACGGCACGTATCAAGTGAGCTCGAACGGCCGCGTCACGCTAGTAGTCAACAATGTTAGCAGCGGAATTGTGTTTTACCTGAGCTCCAGCAATTCCGGATTCATGGTGCAAGAGGATGGGGCAGATATAGGCGGGGCCTTCGTCCAGCAGGCCTCGCAGTAGTCGACAGCAAACTCGGGGAATATCCTGGCAAACAAGTTTATGCGAATTCCCAGTGGTGGTTAGCGATCTGCCGGACTGCGGCTTCGGCCCGTCGATAACCACGAAACACTAACCACTGGCCTACGCCATCGCCTCCGCCGCGATCTTCTCCGTGACAAACGCTTCGATCACGTCGCCGACCTTGATATCGCCATAGTTCGCGATTGAGATGCCGCATTCCATGCCGTTGGTGACTTGAGAAGCGTCGTCCTTGAAGCGGCGCAGCGAGGCGACTTTGCCGGTAAATACGACCGTGTTGTCGCGCAGCAAGCGTACCTGAGAGTCGCGTTTGATGAGACCATCGCTTACGCGGCAGCCTGCAATCATGCCAACCTTCGGGATACGGAAGGTTTCGAGCACCTCGGCGCGTCCCTGGTAGGTTTCTTTGATGGTCGGTTCGAGCAGGCCGGTCATGGCTCGCTTGATCTCGTCCTGTAGTTCGTAAATAATCGAGTGCAGGCGGATGTCCACTTTGTCCTGCTCCGCCAGTTCCTGCGCTTTGCGTTCGGGGCGAACGTTGAAGCCGATGATGATAGCGTTCGACGCCGAAGCCAGCAGCACGTCACCTTCGGTGATCGCACCCACGCCGGCGCGCAGAACCTTCAAGCGCACCTTGTCGTTCGAAAGCTTCGCGAGGAGATCGGTGAGCACTTCGATCGAGCCCCCGACATCGCCCTTGAGGATGATGTTCAATTCCTTCATGCCCAAAGTCTTCAACTGCTCGGACAGGCCTTCGAGCGAAACGCGGGAACTCTTGGCCAGCGTGGCTTCGCGCGCCTTCTGTTCACGGTAGTCGGAGATGTCGCGCGCCTTCTCGCGATCTGTGACTACCACGAATTGATCGCCTGCCTGGGGCAGCCCTTCAAGCCCGAGGATTTCGACCGGCGTCGAGGGCGGCGCTTCCTGAAGCTGTTGTCCTCGATCGTCAAACATGGCGCGAACCTTGCCATATACGTTGCCGACGACGAAGTTATCGCCGGTGTGGAGTGTGCCATTCTGCACCAGGATGGTGCCGACCGGACCGCGTCCGCGATCAAGCTTGGCTTCGAGGACAACGCCGCTGGCGGCGCGTCCGGGGACCGCTTTCAGTTCCTGCAGGTCCGCGGTCAGGCAGATCATTTCCATCAGCAGGTTGAGATTGGTTTTCTTTTTCGCCGATACATCGACGAAGACGGTATTCCCTCCCCACTCTTCCGGCAGCAGACCGCGATCGCCGAGTTGTTTTTTGACCCGGTCGGGCATCGCTTCGGGCTTATCAATCTTGTTGACGGCGACGATGATGGGAACTTCGGCAGCGTGCGCGTGGTCGATGGCTTCAAGTGTCTGCGGCATTACGCCGTCATCGGCGGCGACCACTAGCACGACGATGTCGGTAGCTTTTGCGCCGCGGGCGCGCATGCGCGTGAAGGCTTCGTGGCCCGGCGTATCGAGGAAGACAATCTCGCGGCCGTAAGCGGGAGACGCGGTATCCAGGATGCGGACTTTGTAAGCGCCAATGTGTTGGGTGATGCCGCCAGCTTCGCCTTCGGCGACGTTAGTCGAGCGGATCGAATCGAGCAGCGTGGTTTTACCGTGATCAACGTGGCCCATGATCGTGACTACGGGCGGACGGGGTACGGCGTCGGCGCCTTCTTCGCTGCCTTGGACGGTCTCGGCCATATCCTTCGAAGCTTGTTCTTCGAAAGTGATGACCTCGGTGTCGGCGCCGAAGAAGCGCGCCATTTCGGTGGCCAGTTCGGCGTCGAGCGTCTGGTTGATGGTGGCGAAAACGCCCTTAGCCAACAGACGCGCAATCAGATCCTTCGCGCGAATGCCGAGCTTCTCGGCCAGATCCTTCACCGAAATTCCTTCTGTAATAGTGATATTCCGCGTGATGGGCAGCGGCTCGTTGGAAATCGTCACCCGCGGCGGAGGAGTGTAGCCCTTCATTGGGCCTTCTTTTATGCCGCGCGGAATGTAGCGCTGGCCGGGACGTCGCGACGGTCCACCGGGACGAGCTCCGGGACGCGACGGTCCGGGCGGCGCCATCGCGCCTCCTCCGGGACCCACTCCCAACGGACGAGTTCCGGTGGGCGACTGCCGCGTTGGATGCATCGGTCGGCGTTCGCCCGGACGCAGCGGCGGACGGGCTCCGGGCGCAGATTGTGGCGGCCGGGGGCGCTGGAAGATCGGCTTGCCCGGCTCGGGGCGTCCAGGAGCAGGGCGCGATGCGGCGCCGGCTGACGACATCGGAGCTTTGTACACCGGACGCGGTCCGGTCTGCGGCATGATGACTCGGGGCGGCGCGCTGGCAGCAGCCGGCGGCTTGGACGCGGCGGCCTGCAACTGCGCGGATTGAGCCGGTGGCGGTGCGGCAACGGAAGCGGTCGGGCTCGGAGCAGCTGGGGATGCGGGGCGCGGCCGAATTGCAACTGCCGCAGGTGTTGACATTGCACTTGGCGGTGGAGCGGTCGGCGGCTTCCGAGTGACGACGGGGGCGGGTGGCCGCGCTGCCGCCACTGAAGCCGGCGTAACAAATTTCGGCGCCGGAGGTTCTGTAGCCGGTTTGACCGATGCTGGCGGTTTCGCTTGAGATGGTGCAGCGGGTGCCTCGGGCTTAGTCGAGGCGGTCGCGGCAGCCGCTGGCTTGGCTACCGAACGAGCCGGGGCTTGGGTGGCTGCTTCGGTCTTTTGTTGGATCGCCCGCAGGACGTCTCCCGGACGGGAGATATTCGACAAATCGATCTTGGTTTTGATCTCGTCTTCGGTGCGAGCGGCGCGGGAAGTCTTCGAGGATGCGGCGGCTTCTTCCGCATGAGTGCGGAAATACTTGCGGACCAGCACCGCCTCGTGCTCCTCGATGGAGCTGGAGTGCGTCTTCTTCTCGGTTACTCCGACCTCGGTGAGCGCGTCAAGAATCGCCTTGCTCTTGACTTCCAGCTCCCGCGCCAGATCGTTGATTCGAATCTTGCTCATCCACCCTCTCGCCTTTTGGTTTCCGCTAAGCTCTCATATCGACCTCAGGGAGTGAATCATGCTGCAATCGTGCAGCCCCTAAAGGGGCGTCAAGCATTCACAATTTCGGCATCGCTGAAGCCGATGCCCTGATACGAATCCTCCTTTTTCCCGCAGGCCGTGAAGCGATGCCCCGATACGAACCGGTTCCGATCCGAGCGCCGCTCCGAGCGCCGCTTCAGTTCTTCTCTTCTTCCGTGGCCTTCTCGATCGCGGGCTCAGTCTCATTCCCGCTTTGCGCTGTCTCGGCGGACTCGCTGCCCACGGGCTCGCCGGCCGCCTCGATTTCCGCGGTGTCATCATCAGATGAAGTCTCCGCCGCTTCGAGCGACTTCGTCTCGACAGACATCTCAGCCGCCTCTATGCTTTCGGATTCCGCGGCCGCTACCGCCTCGCCGCCTTCAAGGCTCGAGAAATAATTATTGACCGCGATGCTGATTTTTTCCACTGTCTTGGGCCCAATGCCCTCGATCGCTTCCAGTTGTTCGGGCGTCATATCGGCCAGTGATTCGACCGTTGTAACACCGGCAGCCTTCAGCTTCTCGACCAGGCCCTCGCCCAATCCCGGAACGTCCTCGAGCGGCGTAACACTCTGCGGAAGCATCGCCGACATCTGCTGCTCGACTTCCTGCCGCTTTTCTTCCTCGCTCTTGATGTCGATCTTCCAGCCCAGCAGCTTCGCCGCCAGCCGGACGTTCTGGCCTTTCTTGCCGATGGCCAGGGAGAGTTGCGTATCGTCCACCACAACTTCGAGGTGCTTCTCCCCCGAATCGACGACCGTGACGCGACTGACTTTGGCCGGCTGGAGGGCCTTTTCGGCAAAGGTGACCGCATCCTCGTGATACTCGATGATGTCAATCTTCTCGCCGCGCAGTTCGCGGATGATCGACTGCACGCGCATCCCCTTCATGCCCACGCAAGCGCCGACCGCGTCCACGTCCTTGTCTTTGGACATGACGGCAATCTTGGTGCGCTCCCCGGCCTCGCGAGCGATGGCGCGAATCACAACCGTGCCGTCGTAGATTTCGGGAACTTCGGTCTGGAAAAGATGCTGCACCAGTTCCGGCGCGGCGCGCGAAACCACAACGCCCGGGCCTTTGGAAGCTTTTTCGACGCGCACAATCACCGCCCGCACCCGCTCGCCCACAGCGAACGATTCCAGGCGCGATTGTTCCTTGCGTCCCATGCGCGCTTCGGCCTTGCCGATATCGAGAATCACATCCGGACCCTCGATGCGCTTCACAGTCGCATTCACGACTTCGTTGACGTGGCCGATGTACTCGTTGTAAACGGTGTCGCGCTCAGCCTCGCGTACTTTTTGGAAGATGACTTGCTTGGCCAGTTGCGCTGCAATGCGTCCGAGAATTCCTTCGGTGACCTTGGGAATGAGCAGCTCTCCGCCCGCTTCCGCGTTGGGATCGAGCTTCCGCGCCTGGTCGACCGTCACCTGCAAATTGGGATCCTCGATCTGTTCGGGATTCTCGACAATCGCCTTGACCGCATAGGCATTGATCTTGCCGGTATCCTTGTCGAGCACCGCGCGCAGATTTTCCTGCGACTTGTAGTACTTGCGAGTCGCGACGACAATGGCGTCCTCGACCGCGCTGACCACGATCTGCGGGTCGATCCCCTTCTCGCGGCTGACCCCTTCGATGATGTTGTAAAGCTCGCTTGCCATAAAAGTTCGGGTCACGGGTCACAGGTGACAGGTCACAGGTCGTGAGGCTGTACATTGAGCCTCTGACCCGTCACCTGTGACCCGTGACCTTTCTCTTAAATTTCCGGTACTAAATTGGCCTTCTCAACGTTGGCCAATTCAATTTCCACTTTCGGGGCCTGTCCGTCTTTCGGACGCATCTTGCGGCGGGCGACACTCATATCGAGCACCAGCTTGCCGTTCTCGAAGCTTTCCAGGTTCCCTTCAAAATGCCTGTTGTTGTTCACCGGCTGGCGCGTCATCAACTTCATGCGATGTCCGCGGAAGCGCTCAAAGTCCGCCGCCCTGGTCAACTTGCGATCGAGTCCCGGAGAAGAAACCTCCAACAGATACGATCCGCCCGGCATCACATCCTCAACATCCAGGATGGTTCCAAACTCGCGGCTGAAATTCGCACAATCCTCGTGCGTCACACCGTCCGGATGGTCCTGAGACGGGATCGCTCCCGGACGGTCAATGAAGACCCGCAACATGCGATGCTTGCCCGCCCCGTGGAATTCGATGTCCACCACTTCCAGTCCACTCGAACCTGCCACGCGGTCTGCAATGCCCCGCACCTTCTGCTCATCAAAAGCCATCTTTTCAGTAACTTACGCCCGAATCGCCGCGCCAATCCTGCCCCAAACTAAAAAGTGGGCTTGCGCCCACTGGTGTGCTTCGACAATTCCTAAGAACTACGACACAACAGTATTCATTGCCAACTATACGCCTGCGAGTGCGAAAAGACAAACCGGAGCAGCGTACGAAATGGTTCGGAGAATTACGGACTCGAGCCTTCCGGCACCACACAAATGCCTCGGCGACCCCGGGCCAGATGCCCGCAGTTCTGTGCCTTGAGGGATCGCCGCGGACTCTCGCCGGGAAAATACCGGGTTACGCAGGTTTCTCTCGTAACCTTGCGCAGAGATTGCCTTTAGCCGAGACTTTTTAGATGCAGTTTTCGCGCAGTCATCTCGGCATTGCGCTCGGCGCGGGAGGCCTGCTGGTGCTCGTGTTCCTGGGCTATCTCTGGTGGCTCAGCAACCAGCCCCCGGTGCTGGCGCGTTCGGAAGAGCGCGATCCGCTCACCCGCATGCCGCTCAGCATCACCATGAATCCGTTTCGCGATCGCACGATTGAACGGACCGCCGGCAATTTCATCCGCGAAATGCGCGATGGAAACTGCCGCCAGGTTTTGGCAAAGTGGGAAAAGAAAAGGGACTATCGCAAAAAGCGCGCGGAGTTCATCTGCGATTCCGAATCTCAGCATCCGCTGATCACTTGGAACCTAGTGGAATGGGAAGACGCTCCGCCGCTGATCATCCTTCACTACAAAGGCGAGCGCTACTCCAGCCCCAGCCAGGATGCTACTTACAAGGATCTTTTCTCGGTGACGGAAGAGAATAAGGATGGACAATGGGTGGTCACGAACTACGATGCGTTCTATTGAGTCCTCAGTTCCCGGTTCTCAGTTCTCAGAAAAACCCTTAAGTGTCAGAAGCTCGGTTGACCTATGTATAGGAAATGCACGTTGTCGGTCGGCTCCAGCCTCATGGCGGCAGGGTTGTTCTGAGAACTGAGAACCGGGAACTGAGAACTATCCTCCAATATGCACCATCGTCCTCGACGCCGGCACAAACCCCGGTTCGCCGATGTGGTGCCGCTCCTCTTTTTTCTGAACAATTCCCACAATAAAATCGGCTAGCTTTTCGTCGGACGCGCCGCGGCGCATCAGTTCATGCAGGTCGTGATCCCAGATTGAGAACAGGCAGGTGCGGATTTTGCCGTCGGAGGTGATGCGGATGCGGCTGCAATGGCCACAGAAGGGATGCGAGACCGGAGCGATGATGCCGATTTCGCCGATGCCATCTTCGAATACGTAGCGGCGCGCGGTTTCGCTGTGCTTGTGAGAAATTTCTACCAGCGGTTTGTATTCCGCCATGCGAGTCAGGATCTCGTCAAGAGTGACGACGATTTCCGGCGTCCAGACGCGATCTTCTTCCAGCGGCATGAATTCGATAAAACGCACGACCACGCCCTCTTCGCGCGCGAACATCCCGAAGGGGATGATCTGGTCTTCGTTAAATCCGCGCAGCAGGACGCAATTGATTTTCACCGGTTCGAGTCCGGCGCGGCGGGAAGCGCGAACACCGGCGAGCACGCTGTCGAATCCATTGGGCACGCGCGTGATGCGAGCGAAACGCTCCCGGTCGACGGCGTCCATACTGACCGTGACACGGTCGAGGCCCGCTTCTTTCAGCGGCTGAGCGATCTCGGCGAGCAGGTGGCCATTGGTGGTCATCGCGATGTCGAGTTTCTCGCCCGCAAGCGTGCGCAACTTGGACAGTTCCCGCACGAACTCCACGACACCTTTGCGCAGCAGCGGCTCTCCTCCTGTCAGCCGGACCTTGGTAATCCCGAGGCTAACCAGGATGCGTGTCATCCGCAGGTAATCTTCAAACGGCAGCTCGGCATAGATCGCGCCGCTCGTTCCGGTGCGGCAATAGACACAACGATAGTTGCAGCGGTCCGTGATCGAGATACGGAGGTCGTGAATGGAGCGGCCGAATTTGTCGGTGAGAGGCATTTGGCACTTAGAACTTGGCACTTAGCCTCTAGCAATCTGATCAAAACCGCTAAATGCTACGAGCCCAAATTTATCCGGAAAAGAAGCACGGGCAGGAATGACCCTGGCGAGCGTTTCCTTTCCAAACACGGGAGGCACGGGCGTTTCCACCTGCACCCTCGGGCCTCGCCAATTTTGCTAGACGAAACCCTCGCCCCGGCTGCCAGGGTATTCCCGAGGCTGCTGGGGTCGGAAACTCAGTCAAGATTATAGATGCTAAAGACAGGGCGGAGGACAACTTTCCTGGCGGTCGGACTGCTAGACTGGCCGCATGAAAGCACTGGTCATCCCTCGTTTCGGCGGTCCGGAGGTTTTGGAGTTGCAGCAAGTCCCGGACCCGCATCCCGGACCGGAACAAACTCTCGTGCAAGTGCAGGCAGGAGGCCTGAATTTTGCCGACTTGCTGACGGCGCGCGGCGGATACCCGGGAACTCCGAAACCACCGCTGGTCGCAGGACGGGAATTTGCAGGAGTCGAAATCGCCAGCGGTCGGAGGGTGCTGGGATATACGCAGTGGTCAGCCTTCGCAGAGAAGACGGCTGGATATCGCGCACTGCTGTGGCCGGTTCCCGAAAAATGGACTGCGGAGGAGGCGGCTGCATTTCCCGTGACTTTCTTCACCGCCTACTTTGCCTACTGGAAAGCCGGCCTCATCGAAAAGCCGGCGGGAGCGCGTG
>Ga0137403_10005001_pt1 | contig 15455 bp, 22 predicted proteins | sample CZOMad2_1_16fung_FD_122057 | JGI IMG/M metagenome (GOLD analysis project Ga0137403, IMG submission 122057) | Vadose zone soil fungal communities from Angelo Coast Range Reserve, California, USA - CZOMad2_1_16fungal (Hybrid Assembly) | ecosystem: Environmental > Terrestrial > Soil > Vadose zone... | reverse complement strand
AGACCGGGAAGATCTGGCGGATGAGGTCTTGTCAAGAAGTGTGTAAATGAGATCAGGCGGCGACCTTCTCATCGCGTCGGTTCACTGCACGTACTCCGTTGACGTATTCGACACCGTGCGCGACATCGGGAAGCAACTCGGGCGCATCGAGACGCCGGAAGGTGTGCTCGGCCACGAGCAGCGTCTTCCAGATCACCGCCGTCGCGTTCTCCACCTTTTTGAACCGCTTGGCCGCCGCCGTCCGCAGCCGCACCGCCGCGAACGGCGACTCCACCGGGTTCGTGGTCCGCAGGTGCTTCCAGTGCTCTTGCGGAAATTGGTAGAAGGTCACCATCCGCTCCCAGTCGCGGTCGAGTCGGCGGCCGACCTCGGCCAGCCCACGCTTGGCGCACCAGGCCTGGAACACCTGCTTCTGGCGCTCGGCCTCCTCCCGCGTCGCGGCGTACGGGATCTTCGTCAGCAGACTGCGGGCCTCGGCCTGGCGCGTGCGCGGCAGCTTGTCGAGCACGTTCATGATCCGGTGATTCCAACACCGTTGCTCGGCCGCCTCGGGGAAAATGGCCGTCAGGGCCCCCCAGATCCCGAGATGGCCATCGCCGATCACCAACTTCGGCGCGCGCAGCCCGCGCCGCTTCAGATCCCGCAGCAGGGCCGCCCAGCTCTCCGTCGATTCCCGGTACCCGCTCTCGACGGCCAGGATCACCTTCCGCCCATCCCGCAGGCCCGCGAGCACGACGAGCATCGCCGCCTTGTCCTTCTCCAGGCCGGCCTTCACATAGATGCCGTCGACCCAGAGGTAGACGACCTCGAGGTCGGCGACGGCACGGGTCCGCCAGAGCTCGTACTCGGCCTGCCACCCGGCCTTCAGCCGCGCGATCGAGGCGGCCGACAACGGCGCGCCGTCCCCCAGCAATCCGCGCAGCGCCAGATCGAAGTCGCCGTGGGCCAGGCCATGCAGGTACAGCTCGGGCAAGAGCCGGCCGACCTCCTCAGTGTGTCGCTTGAACGCCGGCAGCAGCCGACTCTCGAAGCGCTCGGTCAGCCCGCGCACCCGCGGCCGGCGCACGGTGAGCGTCCCGCTGCTCAGGCTCACCCGGCGCGGCTTGCCGAAGCCATTGCGATAGCCCACTGCCGGATCGACGGCCTCGCGCCGTTCGTAGCGCCCTCGGCCCAGCACGCCGTCCACCTCTTCCTCCAACAACTGTTGCAGGAGTTGCTGCATGCTCTGCCGCGCGAACGCCTCCAACGTCTCCCAGGTGGGGCTTGACGTTCCTACGGTCTCGGTGCTCTTCTCTCTCACAGGCGGTGTCTCCTTCGTCGGGCGTTGACGCGCCCGGATTCACTTGCGCGAACCGAAGGTTACACCGCCGTCACTCGTTTACACGCCTTCTGACCTCACCTCAGCCTGGAGGGGGCGAAGCGGAGAAGGTCGGCGTCTTTCTCCCGATCTCGGGCTGAGCGGACCAGTGAAGACGATGGTCTAGCCACGACGAAAGCACCAGGAGTTGAACTACGGGAAGGCAGGCCGTCTCGTGCGAGTCCGTAGTTTCACCTGGCTCGTCCTTGGCATTGCCACCCTGGCCCTCCTGAGCACAGCCGGCCAGATCGTCGGAGTCTGACCCAGAACTCGGGGAGCCCCTCGCGCGTCACCCGGTTCACCGGACTCACGACGGCGCCGTAGCCGTGCGTGTACGTCAACCGCTCGTTGATCCAGATCCGGCTCGGCAGATCCTTCGAGGAGAGTTCCCGCGCCGACAGGGTACTCCCCGTTGCTACGGACCTCGGCAGATCGAGGCCCGGATCGACCAGGACCCGTTCATCTCCCAGCAGCTCTCCCTGTGGAACCAGCGGGGCTCCCAGGTAATCCGAGCGCTCCCTCGTGTATGTGGAGCCGCTCTACATTGCCGCTGAGAAGGGGCAGCTCCCGGAGCTCAAGCGCGTGATCGTCGACTTTGGGGACCGGATCGCCATGGAAGAGACGCTGGACGGCGCGCTGGCTCGGGTGTTCGGCGGGCTGGCACCGCGCGCGGGGGCCGAGGCCCCGCCGGGCCCCCCGGCGGGAGCCGAGCGCTCGGTGAAAACCCTGCTAGATGCCGCGGCCTCTTCCCTCACGCGCGCCAACGAAGAGCTGCGCCGCTTGGACGAGCTGTTGCAGCGATTGCGGGAAGCGGGCGGGCGCTTAGGGTCCAGGGTAGGATTTGAACCCGTGTTTGCGGTCCGCCACGCGCTTTCGCAACTCTGTCAGACAGTTCGGCCGTGTTGAGTCAACTAGGGAATCACTGGGGAGTAGATTCCGTCGCTGGTTTAAATCCCGGGCCTGCACTCACCGATAGCAAAAACTCTCAGCTTTGTTTCGGGAAGCAAGATCTCGTCGACGCCAGAGCGGCCCTCGAGGCGCTCGCGTGACCGGCGCCCCCGGCCGGGGGGGCCACAGTGTCCCCTCTTCTAGGTGGGCATCACGGCTGCAATGATCTGGATCATCCTCGCGGAGTTCGGCAAGTCGCCCGCGGCCGTCGGCGGTCTCATCTTGTCTGTACTGACCTACTTCGCCGGACGGGCCCGCGGGGTACGAGAGCGTGAAGAAGACCGAGCGGTGCGGAGGATGCAGGAGGCGGAGGCCGCCGGACGTGTGCCGCCGCCCTCTGCACCGCCGCCCACGGCCTTACCGACTGCTGGCGACGATCCGCTCCTTGAGGCGCTCTAAACTCGGCTCCCGGAAGGTTGCGGTGAGGCCGTTAAAGCGGCCCGCGAAGTAGGCGTACTTAGCATCGACGCGGAAGATGTGGCCGACGACGCCGTCACTCGACCGGACGGTCCAGACTCCGTCTGCGGTGGCGGCCTCAACGAAGAGAAGGGGCGCGGTTTCAGTTTCCATCATCATCATTGTAGGTTGCGCGGGAGCCACGGGTGGCGCCATTGGACCTTCGTCCAACGCATCTACCGGACGAACCTCGCCGAAGAAGCCAGCGGCGCGGTGTCGGCGGCGCGCTCGCGGCACATGTCGCAGAACCGGTCGCCCGGTGAGGTTGTCCGTCGGGGGCGATCGCACCGAGGCACAGTAGCTGGCGCGGAAAGCGCCGTCGAGCCGGGCGCGCGCGGATAGTCTCAGGCCTCGGGCGACCACCTCGACAACGTATAGAGGCACCACCGGAGCGCGAGCGCCAGCACCCGCGCGAGGTCCATCAGCCGCCGCGCGCGGCCTCGCGCCGCCGCCGACTCCGACGCCGTCGCCGACGATGGGCCTAGTGGCCGCTTCGCGGCCACCAGCGCGCTTCGCGCGCTGCGACTCCCTGCGGGGGCCCTCGACCATCGCGGGGGAGGCGAGGACGCGCGCCGCGACGGACGCGCTCCTCGAAGCGTTGGAGACTGAGCACCGTCGGAAGGAAGACCTCGCGCGAGAGCTCGCGGGGCTGGACGATGCGGCGAAGGCGGCGACGCCCGACGCCGCACGGTTGACCAAGCTGCTGCGGGCCGGCGTCGGCGACGTCCAGGGACTCCTGGTGCCGCAGCGTCCCGCAGGCGCGGCAGATGCTCCGGAAGGTGCTCGTCGGGCGGCCCCGCTGCGAGGGCTTCGTCGAGGTCGGGCGGCACGGCTACCGCTTCGCCGGGCAGGGCACCTTCGGTCGACTCCTGGCCGGCGAAGCGGCGATCACGAGTGGGCGTGACCCCGGCGGGTCACGACAACCGTTGGACCTTCCAGAGCAGCGGCGAGACCACCGCCGCGCGAACCGCCGACAAGGGCTCGCCGGCGCCCATCCTCGCCGTCGCCGGCGGTTTCCGCGCGGGTTCTAGCGCTCGCCGCTAACGCTGACGCGGCTGGAAACCAATGAGGCTGTCTGGCTTCATCGGGAAGAGCCCGGGAGTACTGCGCTGAAGCATATCCCACGTGACAAGGCTGTAGCTCGGTATCGATCCACGAATAGAATCGACTGGCTTACCGACGTGATCAAGGACGACGTCGATGTCGACCCACCAACCGAGCGATGGCGTCTCTTCCATGATCTTGCCGCCAATCGTCCAGCGTACCGTGCCCAGTACCGCGTCCTTGCGAGGATCAACTGCTGCCGCGCGAAGCGTATAGTAGTCCGCCGCGGACATCGTCCAGACCAAATACTTTCCCTCGACCGCCATATGCTCTCTCCCGTTCAACGCGCCATCCCCCCAGCGCCGCCAGCTGCACCGCGCATGGCGTCACCGCCTGCTGGCGACGATCCGCTCCTTGAGGCGTTCTAAACTCGGGTCGCTGAAGGTTACGTTGAGGGCGTTGAAGAGGCCCGCGAAGTAGGCGTACTGACCATCGACGCGGAAGATGTGGCCGACGACGCCGTCACTCGACTGGACAGCAAGCGTCCAGACTCTGTTTGCGGTGGTGGCCTCAACGAAGAGAAGGGACGCAGTCTCCATCATTCATTGGTAGGGTGCGCGGGAGCTACGGGTGGCGCCATTGGACCTTCGTCCAACGTCCAAGGGTGCTCAGCAGCTGCAGCTCCGGCCGCGCGCGGCTCGAGGGCGAGGAAGCCGAGGGTGGCGCGGCGGTCACGTCCCCTCGCCGGGCACTTCTTGTGCTGCCAGCTCGCGATGAACGCGCCCGGCTTCCCCTGCGGCTGCAACGGCGCCGGCTCGACGTTCTTCTCCCGGTCATCCTGATCCGTGACGTCGCGCCCGCACTTCGGGCAGGTCCTCTTCAATGGCATCGGGTCTCCTTCGTCGCGTCAGTTCCACCAGTACAGGAAGGCGAGTAAGGGGCCGCACCGCATGCCGGTTCTCGAAAAGGCTTCTGTGGTGCCCCAACGGGATACGCTCGTGGGACTGTTTCGCCGCTCATGATCCTATTCGAAGTGCTAGCGCTGGCCGCTTGAGCCAAGCTCGCCCACGGGCCCCTGCTGTCGGCGGCGCCGCCCGGCAGGCGTACGGCGCGGTCTCGGGGATGAAGCCTTGTCTCGAGAACGACATACGACGCCTTCAGCACGTCCCCGAAGCCGCTCTCGCTCGTCGAATGCTCCGGCGGCGCGAACTCGCCGCCTCCCCGCCTTCGCGCGGCCACTCCATCAGCGGTGACGACGACGTTCTCCGACCGTCGGCTGTGGCCGCTGTGCCAGAAGGACGTCCGCGATCGAGCACGACGCGTCAATATGGCTGCTCGGATGACGTAGCAACACAACAAATCGGTCGGTTACACGCGGAGCACTATGGCATAGGCCGTGCTCCGCCATGGAATCAGATATGGGTAGGGCACTGGCGGCGTGGCTCCTGGTCGGCAGCGCTCTGGCGGCGCCACCTGCGACGCCGCGCGAGGTCGTGGAGTCGGCAGTGACGCGCGTTGTGAGCGAACTCCACGACGCGAACCTCAACGCCCGCGCGACGGAGCAGACGCACCGACTCCCTGTGCGACGGCGGGCCGAGATCACGCGGCTCGCGGCAGACCTCTTCGACTACGAGGAAGTGGCGCGGCTCACGCTGCCGCGCTACTGGGCCGTGCGAACACCGCAGGAACGCGCTGAATTCGTGCGACTCTTTACGCAGCTGCTCCAACACACGTACATCAGAAAGCTCGAATCCTATTCCGGAGAGAGGATCGTCTACCTCGGCGACACCGTCGATGGTAGCTACGCGACGGTGCGCTCGAAGGTAATCAGCAGTCGACGACGCTCGGAGACGCCAGTCGACTACCAGCTCTACCTGAAAGACGATCGCTGGCGCGTCTATGACGTGCGGATCGAAGGCGTGAGCTTCGTGTCGACGTACCGAACCGAATTCAGCCGCGTCATGCAACGCTCATCATACGAGTCGCTCGTCGACATGTTGCGCCAGCGCACAAATGAAATTCCCGCGGTCGATACCTCGCGCGGCGCATCGACGTCCCCGCGCATGGCGCGCTGACGACCACGGACGATGGGATCTCGGCGACCGCTTGGCTGTGGGCGCCCTTGACATCGGATGCTGTTGACTCAACGTCCGGATCGCCGATCAAATCCCGGGCGCGCACTCACCGATATCAAATGCGCCCAGATTTGAGGTCGACTTGATTTAGCAGCGCGCGCGCGAACCCGTGTTTGAGTCACGATCACGTTTTCGCGAGTTCCATCAACAGCCTGCCCGTCGCCTTCCTCCTGGGGAGAGGACGCGACTAAAACACGGAGCCTTTTGAGCCGAACTTCGCGAGAAACCTTGCCAGGAACCTAAGACCGTGACATCGTTTCCCCGAAAGTGAAACGGCCCGTCACCTCACGGGCGAGCCCTTTCAAGTTGTGGGAAGGGGGTGACCGCAGATGTCTCTGATGTGTTCAATCGCAGCATGTAAGACAAAGGCGGGGATGTGTACGCATGAGAAGGTGGCGGCGGGTGTGATCGCGCTGCTCGTCGTTGGCTTTGTCGTGGCGAAAGGCTTTAGCCTCTTCTAGGGATCCGCGGGGCCGCGGGAGACGCGAGATCGGAAGCGCCATCGGGAGCCACTGACGTTGGTTCTGGACAAGCGCGCGATCACCTGCGTTTCGCGCGTGCTGTGGAACACCCTGAGGGCACGGTCATACAACTCCGGATGATCCCGGCTGATGATGAATCGCCGTGGTGCCCTCACCGTCCAGGGGCGCCAAGAAGATCATCGATTTTCTGACGAGCAAACTGGAATCCGGCCTCCTTCGCCTCGTCCTCCGTTGCGGCCGTTATCTGGAATTCATAGCGGTCGTGCGCGAGCGTGGACGTCGTGGGGTGCGTAAGTAACAATCGAACTGTCCAGCGGTCTTTCCGGCAGCAACCACTGCGACCGCAAAGCCGACGAGCGCGAGGCCGAGTCGGACGAGATCAGTTATAACAACGTCTCGGAGCTGTGAAGGGTCGTTGAGAGCCCGAGCATCCTGAGCGCGACTGCCAAGAGTTCGCCGTGATCGGCACGTCCGAAACCCAGAACACGAGCGTGCTGCCGAAGAGTAGCGGATTCCGCACAAGGGTCCCAGGATGCCACCTCGGGACCCACGGGAGGATCAGAAGCACCGCGGCACGACGCCGACGCTGTGCACCGTTCACGGTATTGCTCGGCCGTCGGTGGAAAGGCTGACCGGCGGGCCGACGACCACCACCAGACCGCCGCCCAGCGCACGGATCACCAGCCACGAGCGATCGAACTCGACTCGCTGCACGCTGAACTTCGGCGCTCGCGGGTAGGCTTGGTGATTGCTGTGAAGACTCTCGCCACCCCTCCAGGCCAGCCGCCGAGTTATACGCCGTGTTCCTGAAGTGTTGCGCTCCGCCCCAGTCACATTGCCCCCACTCTCCGCAGGTCCTGCTTAGGTGGCTGCCTTGGACGTCCGCCTGGACGCCGTCCCAACTCTCGTTGGTCATCTTCGGCGGCCATCGCTACAGGCTGAGTGACATCGGACACGGTCACGGAGAGTCGGATGAGCAGAAATGAGGATTGATTCCGGTCGACCGACTCAAAGCCCCGCACCACTTCAATGATTGCTCCCGCAACTTCATCGGAAGAACCGGTCCAGGCGGATGTGCGACCAACCGCCGAACGCCGGACGGTTGGGAACGCCAGAAAGGCCCGGGCGACCCGGCCTTCCCGCGAAGCCCGGCATGCCTAGCGGCCCGCTCAAGCCTGGTCGCGACGGAAGGTAGCCAGAAGCGTCGGCACAGAAACCGATGGCGAGGCCGCTGCCGTCGTAGAGAACCCTATTCTCGTACCAGGCCACGTGCCTCCCGGAGAGAGAATAGCCGCCATTCCCGCTGATCCATCCGATCACTCTGCCGTCAGCCGAGCGAAAGCAGTCGTCGTCCTCGATAATCTGCGGCGTGCCGTTCCGATCAAATAGCCATTCCGCCATTACGCTGCCCCCCGCTCCCAAGAAGCAACTGCGTCACGAATTCTCGCAGCCATTATCCAGTACCAACGGTCTGCGCGGCGTAACAGCCGAGGACGATTCGGACGCGATGTGTTTTCCGGTCGTCGGCGAGCCTGATGCTGAGATCGCCGTCGAGGGAGACCCTCCAGTCACGACACTCCCCGGGACCCACCCCTGTGTGTTCTTTCACGACGATGTCTTAACGCGCGCTCGGGCCGGACCGTTCTCTGGGGTTTTAACCCTGACGGCACCTTCAAGGGTTTGCCGATAAGACCTTCAGGGTTGATATGCAGCGTCACGAAGCGGTGCGCTCGGAGAAGTCAAGAAGTCCGTGGCGGGTTCCGGCTTGGCGGAACGTGTTGACGATGCTCGCCTCGACCCCCGCGCTGCAGTGCGCGAAAACAATCGACCGAAGGACCGTCGCACCGTGCCGAGCGACGAGCGCGCCGAGGCTCCGATCGAGAAAGGAAGCGCCGACGGACTCGACGTGGGCGAAGTCAAGGCGGACGCGCCTGGAGTCTTTCAACGCTTGGGCGATCTGGTCGTGGACCTGCTGCGCGTGGATACCCGCCCGCACCCGACGGCCATACTCGTGTATCTGAATGACCTGCACCAGGGTGCTAGTCACGGTCGTCTTCCATTCGTCGCATCGCCTTGCGCCGCTTCTTTCGGGCGGCGGCTTGTTTCCGCTTGCGCTTGACGGACGGCTTTTCGTACGCGCCCCGCCGCTTCATCTCCTGGAGCAGGCCGTCCTTCAGCACCTGTTTCTTCAAGGCCCTCAAGGCCGGTTCGATCTGGTTGTCGACGACGATGATCCTTGTCGCCGTGACGGGTCGGCTCATAGACTTCTGACGTGCGAAGTCGCGCGCCTCGACGTCCGAGCATCTGCCCGAGGCGCGCCAGCCATGGCCTGAAGGCGGGCGGCGCCCGATGCCACAGCGGCGGCGATGGTTGGAAAGGTCTCTCGCGACTCTTCAACCATGGCGCCCGTATCGTTGACGAAACGCCAACGCCATGCCGGAACCCATCGTGTTTTGACCGCGGTGACTTGCATCGGCGTCTTCCTGCTCGAAGCCATGGGCGATTGCGGGGCCACGCGCGAGAACGTCGCAGAGATGCGGGTCGGACGTAGAGTAGCACATGCTCTTTTGAGGGTGAGCTTGCTCAGTTCGAGGATCGTCGCCTCCACCCGAGCATACCGTCCGCCGGCGGCTACATGTCTTCGGCGTGAACTCGCTGAGATCCCGGAGCTGAGATCCCGGAGGAGCGCCGACGCACGAAGATCATCCCGCATGCGTTCGGGCAGCGCGCGGTCTTGGAGCTGATGTACGCGGCGGTGATCCGGGCGGTCGACCGCTAGCGCGGCATCACGGTCGGCGAATTCGAGCAGCGGCAGTTGCGCTCGATTCGGGAGACGCTTGATTGCCCTCACGCCGAGCGCGTGCGCCCAGTAGTGCGCCCGAGCGCGAATGCGTCGTCCGTCAGATTATCCAGTAAGAATCGACGACTCCTCGAACTCGGTGTCTTCAAGAAACCGACGATCACACTGTATACGGTGGCCGACGTCCGCGCGAGGCTGGCGAAAGTCGCCGAGCTGGTCCGCGAGCCGGTGAAGACGATCATCTTCTGCGACTCAATCGAATTGGGGCGCCGCATCGCTGAGGCGCATGGGCTCCCGCACGTCCATGGCGAGACGCGGGAACGCCTCGACAAGCTGCGCAAGGCGCCGCAAGCCGTGCTCACCCGGGTCGGCGACGAGGGGGTATCGACCGCCGCGTTTCTTCATGAGGCGCACGAGCACGTTCTCTCCGGGCACCTCACAGGCTGTCTGAGCGACAACCACAGCAGCGGCGAACTCTCCCGCGTCGAGCAGTCTCTTCGCGGCCCCGAAAATGTCGATGTACGGTGGCAGGATCATCCTTTGAGCGAAAGTTGAGGCCGCGATCGTATAGTAGTAGTCCTCCTGTTGCTTTTTCCAGTGCGCCATAAGGATTGGCGGTGCATCAAATCCACGTGGAATCCAGCCGTCGTCGCTCATCAGCTAATGAACCCTCCTCGTACGGCGCGTCCAATGCGCAGCCACGGGTGCCAGAGGCGAGCGTGTTGGTTCACTTGCTCTTCGAATCGTTTGGGTCTAGCGGAATCCCCACGAGTCTCGATACGCAGTCTCGGGAAAGAATCTTCGGAGATAACCACGGAAATACTCCCGCTCAGCGGCTTTGTGTTGCTTACCCTCAACTCGTCGCACTGCCTCATCAAGTCGGTCAATGTACAGGACGAACACCTGTACAGCCTCGTCACCAAGTGTGGCTGCCACGAGATCGGCGTCTAGCATTTGCTTCTCGCACAGCGCACGAAGCCGGAGAAAGTACTGTGACACCTTCCGTCTCGACGCGTGCAGCTTAATCAGGTCTGTGTCCGCTCCTAATCCTTTCGAGAGCCGATGGACTCCCTCTTCATATCTGGTGATCGCGGTCGTGGGGCTGCTTCGCCACCATTTCTGGATTACCTCACGGTCATCGGCTGTGCCAAGATGCTCCTCGAGAACGTATCTCAAGAGCCCGGCTTGATTCGCTTTCCAAGCATTCTCGACGCTTCGGGTCGTCTCTCGTCGTAGGTAGTACGTCTCGACCGTGTACCAGAGAACAGCGATCCCGGTACCGATATAAACGCCTAGCGCGTAACCTCCACCGAGCACACAAGCGAGAACCGGGACGATGATGAAGAGACCGACCGATCCCCAGATGACACGACCCCAATAAGAGTCCCACACCCGTCGCAGTTGCATAGTTCGCTCACTTCCTCTTCGGCCCGCTCGGGTCCACGGTGTCGGGGAGACAGATGAAGATATCGACTCCCTGACTGCTTAGACGGGGGGCCTTAATAGCAGTCGGCTGCCGGTCGAAGGGACCGGCTCGAACGCCCCTTCGATGCAGCGGTAAAACGGGGCTCGAACGATCATTTGAATCCGGCTCGTAAGAGAGGAGACATCTGGAGGAGGCCAGGACACGAACGCGCATTTCAAGCTTGCCCCGTATAGACCCTATAATTCTCCAGCGACTCCTGACGAACCTTCGGATCAGGATCGAGATACTCCGCTCTCGCGGTCTCCAGTAGTGAGTTCAGCACTGCATCCTCGGTAACGAACGTCGCCGGCAGCAGTGCTTCCCGTAGCGTCTCCGGTGCGATCCTGAGCACCCAGCCATCAGGATTCAGTTCGAACGCAACGCCATTACGAGCGCACTTTGCACAGGTCCAATGCTGACTCATATTTTACCTCTCCGAAATCAGCCTATACTACGTCCTCCGGGAGGACGGAGTGTAGGGTGTCGAGGAGACTCGGAGGGTGGAAATGGACAGAGGGGCGGCGATGCTGGCGGTCGTTCTGGATGTATACGAAGGCGGTAAAGACTTGATCCCGGGTTGGATGCTGAAGGAGCACGCGGAGAGCGCATTTGCAACAGGGGCGTCGAAGGGCTCAGGCGGTACTACGAGGCGTGCCTGACGGGTTCGGGCCACCGAGTGAAGACAACCCTCGAAGGCGACAGACGAAAGACTTTGGAATCGGAGCGCGTGCGCTTCATGTCGATGTACCTGGGTGCTGCCCGGTGAGTAGGACGGGAACCCGTCGTCCAGGGCGAGGGAGTTCCGCTCTCGTTGCGTAGGCGGCTATCGAGAGAACAGTACACGGAGGGACGGCAGGTTGGAGAGCGTGCCGCTCGCTCAGCAGTATGAGTCCACATCGGAAATCCCGGCGGCAACCCAGATGAAGCGCCGGATCTTCGGCCTCGACGCCGCGCTAGGCCCTCAACTCTAACCTGAGGATAGCCGTCGCGGCGAGCATTGTACTGCCTTGCGCTGTAGTACGATGGTGCGCCATGTCGGCGCAGCAACGAGCGCAGTTCACCACGCAGAAGATCCGCCGAGGCGGCTTGCCGGAGCCCACGGATGTTCGCGCGCGTGAGGTCACGGCGGGCACAGGGCTGCTGTGCGACGGCTGCAGCGAGACGATTCGTCCGAACGAAAATCTTCACCGGGTTCACGTCCGCGGATTTGTCGAGCTACGTCTTCACGGTGAGTGCTACAGCGCGTACGTAGCGTTCAAAGCACGATGATCGTCGGCTCCGACTATTGCGGCTTCCGGATCGAGATTGTCGCCCAGCTCGTTAACGACGCCTAGAATGCCGCGTTCGAATCCGCCGAACGCTCTCGGAGATGAAGCCGCACGTCGAACAAGTCACCTCCCGTAAGCCGACGTGGTCTGCTCCCTATTCTTCTGCTCACCGCCGAGAGCTTAGCGGTATGGGACTCGAATGCGCGTTCCAGACTGACATCGCGTCCCTCCTTCCAACAACCCTCGGCACGAAGCGACTGGTGCCCGGGGCGATTACCGTCATCCTGACGGCCTGGCTCTTCGGCTTGATCTGGGCTCTTCTGTATAACCGCTGGACGTGAGGATCTCCGGCGGTCGCTGCTGCTCCGGGCGGATCAGGTTGATCGAGGTGATGGACCGGCGGGCGTCCCTTGCTGGTGCGATTGCGGGTGCCGACGCGCCGCTCGCCGCTCACGCGCCGTAGGCAGGGCGAGTCGCTCGCATCGGGGTGCTCTGGCCATGGTCACCGACGGCTGCGGGCCCGATGCTCGGAAGCTCGAAGAGTGCGCCGAGACTCGCCCGCGCATAAGTAGCCGTCAGGTGACTGGCCCTTGACAACCTCGAGGGACCGGCTCAAAGTCTTGGCACCATTCTGACAGTCCGGCCCCGGGGAAGCAGTCATGCTCCTGGATCGGGTCCCTGGACAGCCTTCGAATGCCCTCGTTGATCCACGTGGACAGGCGGCGAGGGAGTTCGTGTGTGCGTGGCCCCCACTCGTCCCCACGCCATCTACGGCAAGGCGCCTGCGGCCCGCAGCCACGGCACGTCGGGGCCGATTACCTGGCCCCAACGTTTTCCGGGGCAAACAACGGGAGGGACACAATGGGCATGTATTGTCTTCGGGCATTGATACCGGTTCACACCGCCGGCGCGGGCGAGATCATGGAGATACTCTGGTCCGACTACTACGGGGCTGTCCTGTTCGGTGAAGGGCGGGAGATTGCTTGCATCCCGCACAAAGGATGCCGGCTCGAAGTCGTGGCGACGGCGCCGACGTCGCACCGCGAGGTCAACTTTCTCTTACCCGGACATGTCATTCGATACACGCGTTCGTTCTTTTTCGTCGATCGCTTCGAACTGCCGAGCGGCACCAAGGTGGGCCTCTGGCACCTCGTGGGTTTCAAACTGCAGCTTGCACCGAGCATGCTTGCGCCGATCGAGGACCTCATGGTCGGGAGGCCGGCACGACGCGTATCGGACCGTGTCACCGTGGGCTAGCGCGCAGAAAAGCAGGAGGACCACATGAGAACGCAGAACTCCGGCCTGAACCAGGGCGCGGTGCTGATGCTGATCGGGGGCCTGGTGTTCATCGGCTACGCGGTGGTGTTCTTATTCCGCAACTTCGTGGGCGGCGGCTTCGAGCTAGGCGTGGAGACGCTCAACGGCATCACCCGGAACGATCTGAATGCCCTCAATCCGGCGATCATGCACTACATCGGGCACCTGCACGTGGCCACGGCTGGGTTCATCGCTGCCACCGGCATCGCCGTGGCCGCACTGTCCTGGTATGGCGTCCGCCGCGGGGAATGGTGGGCGTGGATCGCCGCCGTGGTCTCACCGGTGGTGGGGTTAGTGGTGGCCCTGCCCTACCACTACACCGGGACCTTCAAGTACGATTGGCTCACGCACCTGGGCGCAATCTACGTCGCGACCCTCGTGTTCGTGGTGGGCGCACTGCTGGCTCTGCGCGCGATGACGCGACAGACTCGACTTGCCCCGGTTTCATAGACACTTGGGTGAAGTCGCCAGTGCTGCGTGGTCGCGCCGTGGCTTGAGCGCTCGGGGACTGAGACAGCCAAGGGCCGAATGCCGTCGCTGGCCGTCGTAGAAGAGCTCGAGGTAAATCGAAGAGCTCGGGGAGCGCGAGCGCTTCATGTCGGTGTCATGGGCGTAGGCGGCTATCGAGAGAACAGTACACGGAGGGAGTGAGACGAGGAGCGGATCGATCCCCGCGGGGGTGTCTCTGGGGTGGGGTCATCATGGGTGGTACGCCCCGGAGCACTCACGGTCAGGAGGCCAGGAATCCCGAGAAACCCCCCCTGTCACCTCTTCCGCACCGGCGGAACGGCAGGTTGGAGAGCGTGCGGCTCGCTCAGCAGCATGAGTCCACATCGGAAATCCCCGCGGCAACCCAGATGAAGCGCCGGATCTTCGGCCTTGAGAACGAGTACGGTCTCACCTGCACCCTGAACGGCGAGCGTCGCATGTCGCCCGACAACGTCGCGCGGTACCTCTTCGAGAAAGTCATCCCTGGTGCCCACCACGCGAACGTCTTCCTCGAGAACGGCGCGCGCCTCTACCTCGACACCGGGTTCCACCCCGAGTACGCGACGCCCGAGTGCGATGACGTCGCCGAGCTCGTCATCCACGACAAGGCGGGGGAGCGGATCGTCGACGACCTCCGGCACCAGGCCGAGAAGCGCCTGCAGGAAGACGGCATTGAGGGAAATATCCTGCTGTTCAAGAACAATACGGATTCGACCGGCAATTCCTACGGGTGTCACGAGAATTACCTCGTCAGCCGCGACGTGCCATTTCAGCGCCTGGCCGAGGTGCTCATCCCCTTCTTCGTGACCCGCCAGATCTTCGCGGGCGCGGGCAAGGTGCTCCAGACGCCGCGGGGCTTCCACTACTGCCTCTCGCAGCGCGCCCAGCACATCTGCCAGGAGATCTCGGGCGCCACGACCTCGACGCGCTCGATCATCAACACGCGCGACGAGCCGCACGCCGAGGCCGAGCGTTATCGCCGCCTGCACATCATCGTGGGCGATTCGAACATGTCGGAAGTGGCCACATATCTGAAGCTCGGGACAACGGCGCTGGTACTCGACATGATTGAAGATGGATTCTTCGATCGAGATTATTCGCTGCAATCACCCGTGCAGGCGATACGCGACGTCTCCCACGACCCGACGTTGAGAGAGGCGATCAAGCTCAAGGACGGGCGCACGATCACTGCGCTCCAGATGCAGCTCGAGTACCTCGAGTGTGCGACGCGCTACGTGGACTCGATCAGCCCCGACTTGGCGACGAAGGACGTGCTCGCCCGCTGGGCCGACGTGCTCACGAAGCTCGAATCGGACTTGATGCAGCTCTCGCGCGAGCTCGACTGGGTGATCAAGAAGGCGTGGATCGACAAGTTCATGGACCGCGACCGGCTCTCCTGGCGCAACCCGAAGGTTTCGTTGCTCGACCTCCAGTACCACGACATCCGGCCCGAGAGGGGCGTCTACTACCGGCTTGCGCTCAACGATCAGGTGGACCGGATCACCGACGACGAGACGATCGAGCAGGCCAAGCATGTACCGCCGCAGACGACGCGCGCCCGCCTGCGCGGCGAGTTCATCCGCCAGGCCAACCTGAAGGGCAAGGACTACCGCGTGGACTGGGTCTACCTGAAGCTGAACGACCCGGAACGCGAGACGATCGTCTGCAAGGACCCGTTCCAGTCCCACGACGAA
>Ga0137403_10005000_pt1 | contig 15456 bp, 11 predicted proteins | sample CZOMad2_1_16fung_FD_122057 | JGI IMG/M metagenome (GOLD analysis project Ga0137403, IMG submission 122057) | Vadose zone soil fungal communities from Angelo Coast Range Reserve, California, USA - CZOMad2_1_16fungal (Hybrid Assembly) | ecosystem: Environmental > Terrestrial > Soil > Vadose zone... | reverse complement strand
TCGTATCGCGCGGATGCGATGGAGTTGTGGCTGCTTGACGTCGAGAGCGGCAGGACGCGGCAGGTTACTGTCGGTGGGGCGGTGAATATCGAGCCGCGTTGGTCGCCGGATGGAAAGCGGATAGCGTATGTTTCGACGGCTTACCACGGGCGATTTCATATTTTCGTCGCGGATGTGCGGGACGGAATGCTGGCGGACATTCGGCGAGTGACCGAGGAGACCAAGAGCTCACTGCCGCGGTATTACTACGCGGCTTGCGACACGGAAATCAATCCAGTGTGGTCACGGGATGGGGAGGAGATTTTGTTTGTTTCGAACCGGGGACATATTTATGGCACCGGGGGATTTTGGCGGATGAAGGCGAGACCTGGAGCCGAGGCGCGCGAGATTCATTACGAGGAGACGACCTGGAAGGCGCGGCCGGATTTTTCACCGGATGGAACGAAGATTGTATACAGCTCGTATTTGGGGCGGCAGTGGCATCAACTTTGGATGATTCCGGCGAACGGCGGTGATGCGTTTCCTATTTCGTATGGGGATTGGGACGAGACGTATGCGCGGTGGTCGCCGGATGGGTCGCAGTTGGCGTTTATTTCGAATCGCAGCGGGGTTACGGAATTGTGGTTGCAGCAAATTCCTGGCGGGATGCAGCGGAAGCTGGCGGCGACGGAACGAAAATATTTGCGGCCTCACGGGCGAATACAGCTGCACGCGTTGACCGCGGACGGAAAGGCGACGCCCGTACGCGTGTCGATCACTGATGAGGCAGGGAAGTTTCATGCGCCGGAGACGGCGTGGATCAGCGGAGATGCGGGATTTGACCGGGCGGAGCGGCCGTTCGAGGCGCACTATTTCTCTTCCACAGGAACGGACGAAATCGAGGTGCCGGCCGGTAAGGTTACCGTGGAAGTGATGAAAGGATTCGAATACCGGCTCAACCACCGCACGGTTGACGTGGGGGCGGATCGAACGGAAAAAGTGGCGATGAACGTGGCACCGCTCGGGGACGTTGCGGCGGTCGGGAAAAGCAGCGGGCGGTGGGTGAGCAGCGATCTGCACGTGCATATGAACTATGGCGGGGAGTATCGGAATACTCCGGCGCATCTGGTCTTGCAGGCGGAGGCGGAGAATCTGGCGATCGTAAACAATCTGATCGTCAACAAGGAGCAGCGGATTCCGGACATTGCGTATGCGGGGAAGCAAGTCGACCCGGCGTCGACGGCGCTTACGCTGGTGGTGCATGGCCAGGAATTTCATACGACGCAGTGGGGGCATCTGGACCTGCTGAATATTCGCGAAAATATTTTGGTGCCGGGATATGCAGGATATCCAGGGACGGCAGCTGCGAGTTTGTTGCCGATGGACGCGGACGTGAGTGATATGGGACGCGCGCAGGGCGCGGTGATCGGATTTGCGCACCCCTTTGATGAGGACCCGGCGAATGTTCCGCGCACGCAGGAGGATACTCCGGAAGAATTTGCGGCGGACGTGGCATTGGGGAAAGTCGATTACCTGGAAGTGGTGGGATTCAATGATTACCGATCGACGGCGGCGGTGTGGTATCGATTGCTGAATCTAGGATTCCGAATTCCGGCCGGTGCGGGAACCGATGCGATGGCTAATTTCTCGTCGCTGCGCGGGCCGGTAGGGATGGATCGTGTGTACGCGCGTGTGCCGGAAGGGCCGGTGAAGATCGAGACGTTTTTGGAGGCGTTGAAGGCGGGGAAGACATTTGCGACGAATGGGCCGTTGCTGGAATTTTCGTTGGGTGGGCAAAACGTTGGTGAGGAGTTGAAATTGAATGCGGCGCGGGGGGCGATTCCCTTTCGGGCGAGTTTGCGATCGATTGTGCCGGTGGATCATTGGGAGATTGTTTGCAATGGGCGGGTGGTACGGACGCTCAAGTTGAAGGATGGCACCAGCGGCGAAGAATACGGAGCCATTTCGATGGCGGAAAGCGGTTGGTGTTTGGCCCGGGCTTCCAGCGAAAAGGCTGAGTATCCAGTGCTGGACAACTATGTTTATGCGACGACGAGTCCGATTTACGTGACTGTCGCTGGGCAGAAGCCGCGCTCGGCGGAGGACGCTGAGTATTTTGTGGAGTGGATGGATCGCGTGATTGGGATGGCTGGGCGGTATTCGTTTTGGAATTCGGAGGCGGAGAAAGAGATTGTGTCGAAACGATTGGGAGTGGCTAAGGCGATTTACGAAGGGATGCGGTGAGATGTGGGTGGCGTGAACGATGGTGGAAAACGAATAGGACTTTCCTACATTCATCTCGCCAAGCTGGGGTGAGCAATGCTGCGCCCGTATATGGACGTCGCTGTAATCTCAAGTCGTTCGACACGGCAGGTCTTCCTGCTTACTCCACGTAGAGCATCAGGAGGATGCCCAGGATGACCATCAGAGCGGAGCACAAGACGGTGAAGGCGCGCTGCCAGCGGGTGTGAATTCCCGAGAGGCCTTTGGTGACGCCAATGCCGAAGCCGGTGGCGGAGTAGCTGAAATGCTGGGTCTGGATGCGAGCCATCGTGGCCATGTGATCGGGGCCGACCATGGCGGCGTCGTGGGAGTGGAAGAGCAAAAGAATGGAGCCGGAGATCGCGACTACCGGAAAAACCCATGCGGACCAGAGCGCAGTGAGTTGCTTGCGGGCGCGGGCGAGTTCGATACCGCCGAGTGCGAGAAGAAGGATCGCGAACGTCTTATGTTGAATGACTTCGGGGTTTGAGAGGACGCCGTAGAGCCAGGGCTTAGGACGAATGGCCAAAGCTCCGTATCGCTAAAGACGAGAACGAACAGGCCGGAGAGCAAGAAGCTCAGCGGCCAGACGTAACGCGCGCCGGTAAAGCGCTTGGACAAGTTTCGCTCGGCGAGAATGAAAAGACCGCCGAGGACGACGAAGAATCCGGCGAGATGGTGATTGAATTCGCTCTCACGCTTATCGCTCAGAATCTTGGCCTGCATGGCCGGATCGATGTGGGTGTCCATCGGCATGGACATGCCGGCGTGTTCGTCGTACGAATGCCGCATAGCATTGGCTCGCGGCGACAGCACGATTAGTAAGGTTAGTGACAGCAACAGGAACATCGTGACTACCGCAGGGAAATTTCTGAATCTAGACAGACTCCACCCACAAATCATTTGTCCTAACTCCGCCAGTTCAAGCGTCTTCGCATGTGCCGGGGTTCCATGCGACTTTTGGTTAGATTGGCGAGTACGGCAATTGGATACAAGGATTCTGACGAGTGAAGTTGAATTCGCAATTTCGATTTTATGAAACGAAAATCGTGCCGGGGTTGCAATCGAGTTTCACGGTTGTTTTTCGCGGCAAGCTGGTAGACTCTCGCGCATCGGCGGTGTGCGGCGTATTCGGGAATTTCTGAGGAGAACTCCATGACTGCGAATAAGGCGGCGCGGGCGTTTCGGGTGGGGATTGCGGGGCCGGTCGGGTCTGGGAAGACGGCGCTGGTGGACCGGTTGAGTCGAAGATTGTGGCCGAAGTACAACCTGGCTGTGGTTACCAACGATATCTATACGAAGGAAGACGCGGAGTTTTTGCTACGGCAGGGCGTGTTGCCGGCGGAGCGGGTGCGGGGGGTGGAGACCGGGGCTTGTCCGCATGCTGCGATTCGCGAGGATGCATCGATGAATTTGCAGGCGATTGCGGAGTTGGAGGATGGGTTGCCTGGGCTTGAATTGATTTTTGTGGAGAGCGGTGGCGACAATTTGTCCGCGGCGTTCAGTCCGGAATTGGTGGATGTTTGGATTTATGTGATCGACGTGGCGGAGGGCGACAAGATTCCGCGGAAGGGCGGGCCGGGGATCACGCGATCGGATTTGCTGGTGATCAATAAGATCGATCTGGCGCCGTATGTGGGGGCTTCGCTGGAGGTGATGGAGCGGGACTCGCGGAGGATGCGCGGGGAACGCTTGTTTTTGTTTACGAATTTGCGGGGCGACGTGGGGTTGGATGACGTGATTGGCTGGTTGGAGGAAAAATTGCGGGGGCCGGAGGAGGCGCGGCGGGAGTTGATTGATGCGCATGCGCCCTATATCGGGACTCCGCACGCGCATGGGCCGGGCGGGCACTCGAATGAGCATGGCGAGCACGGACATGATCTGGTGCCGAACTGAAGGTCGGCCAGTATAGAGGCGCGTTCGGGAGTGCGGGCATGGATTCTGAGTTGGCGGAATTGCGGCTTTTGCATTTGGCGGACAGCGCTTTGCCGATTGGCGGGTTGGCGCATTCGTTTGGATTGGAGTTACTGGTGGCGGCGGGGTTGCTTGGTGTGCGGGAGTTGCCAGAGTTTTTGAAGGGATTTTTGGAGGAGGCGGGTTTTTTGGAGGCGGTGTTTTGCCGGGCGGGGTTTCGGCTGGGGAATGAGGCGGGCTTGGAAGGACTTGCGCGCAATTGGTTGGCGCTGAACGAACGGCTCAGCGCGCGGAAACCGGCGAGAGAGAGCCGAGCGGGGAGTGGATCTCTGGGTCGGAATTTTTTGGCGGCGGTGGGCGGACTCGGGGATTTTGCGTTAGTGCGAGAGGCTTTGCGGGCCTCCAAGGAAACGCAGGGATTGGTTCATCACAGCTTGGCGTTTGGACTTGGTTGCGGGGTGTTGGGATTCGAGGAGGAACGCGCGATTTTGGCGTTTTTGCATTCGTGCGCGGCTAGTTTGGTTTCGGCTTGCCAGCGATTGTTGCCTTTGGGACAGAATGCGGCGATGCGGATTTTGTGGGAGTTGAAACCGGTAATTGTCGAGACGATGAAGCGAAGTGCGGGTTGCTCCGTTGATGATGCTTCTTGTTTTATGCCGCTGTTGGATTGGGGCGCGATGGAACATCCCGCGCTTGCGACGCGGTTGTTCATCAGCTGAGATATTGAGGCCGCGCGATGAAGATTGTAGTTCGTCCGGAACGAATTGAGCGTGCAGGCGAGTCCGCGTTGCAGCCGCGGAGCCATGTGGCTGCTTCATTGCGTTTGGATTTCGAGCGCGATGCATTCTCGGGACGAACCTTGCTGGCGGCCAGCCATCAAGAGTCACCTCTGAAAGTGGTGCGGGCGTTTACGGTGGAAGACGGCGCGGCACTGGTCCATTTGCACAATGTGTCGGGTGGATTGCTGGGTGGGGACCGGTTGGAACTCGCGGTGAATGTTGGGGTTGGCGCGGAGGTGCAAGTCACGACGACTGGGGCCACGCGGATTTATCGACCGCGGGTGGATGCGCTCGCGGCCTTGCAGTCGAATGATATTTCGGTTGGCGAAAATGCGTTGCTGGAATATTTGCCAGATGCGGTGATTCCGTTTGCTGGGGCACGACTTTCGCAGCGGACCTCGATTCGGTTGGCGGGTGGCGCGGGATTATTTTGGTGGGAGATTGTGGCACCGGGGCGGGAGGCTCGGGGCGAGATATTTGAATACGAGAGCGTGGAATTTGTGACGGATCTAGTCGCGGCAGGACGAATAGTGGCGGCGGAGCACGTACGGCTGGAGCCGAAGAAGCGGGGATTGGCGTCGCTCGGGAGACTCGGAGCTTATCGGACTTGGGCTACGTTTTATATTTGTCGCGTGGGAGTGCGGGCGGGGGAGTGGCTAGAAATGGAGAAGGAAGTGCGCGAGGTTCTGGGGTTGCTTGGACGGCGGGAAGACGTGCTTTGGGGAGTGAGTACGCTTACGGCGCATGGGTTGGTGGTGCGATGTGCGGCTAAACGAGGACGCGATGTCCTGCCGGGACTTCAGGAAGTGTGGCGGGTAGCGAAGTGGAGATTGTATGGGCGGGGGGCTGTTTTGCCTCGGAAGGTGAATTGATTTTCTGGGTGGGCGGCGGCGTGGCGGAAAAGCACGGACGGTCGCGCCCTTCCTTCGTCAGGATAAACTAAAGCGCGCCTCTACACTTTTTTCAAGTTGGCGAGAGTTCGGTGGGGGCTGAGATGCATTTGACGCCGCGGGAGCAGGAAAAATTGATGATTGTGGTGGCCGCGGATCTGGCGCGGCGGCGACAGGGGCGCGGGTTGAAATTGAATTATGTGGAGGCGGTGGCGATTTTGTCGGCGGAGGTGATGGAGGCGGCGAGGGATGGGAAGAGTGTGGCGGAGATTATGAGTTTTGGCGGGAAGATATTGTCGCGGGAACAGGTGATGGAAGGCGTGGCGGAGATGATTCACGAGGTGCAGGTGGAGGCTACGTTTCCGGATGGAACGAAGTTGGTGACGATTCACGATCCGATTCGATGAGGGGATCGCGGCGCATGTGACGTTGTCGATGAGACTTATCGGTTGAGATCCTTCGGCTACCCTAGTCGGGTACCTCAGGATGACAAGTTCTTGCATACGATTTGAAAAGGCACAAAAGGCAACTCCACCTCGCCGCGACTGGGCGGCCTTACGTGTGCCAACAGATTCACGGCGCCGCAGGGCGTTTAACGTGGAGACGATTGGTACGGAGAATATTGCTATGAAGCCAGGTGAATATTTTTTGGATGAGGCGAGTGGCCCCGTGCAGGCTAATGCAGGGCGACGGGTTGTGCGAGTTGTGGTGCGCAATACCGGGGATCGGCCGGTGCAGGTTGGGAGCCATTATCATTTTTTTGAGGTGAACCGAGCGCTGGGATTTGATCGCGAGGCCACTTATGGAATGCGGTTGAATATTGCGGCGGGGACTGCCGTGCGGTTCGAACCTGGGGAAGAGAAAGAAGTGGAGCTTACGGAGTTTGGCGGGACTCGGGTGATTCACGGATGCAATGGAATGGTGCAGGGGGCTCTTGACGTTGCTGATGCTCGCGAGCGGGCGATCGAGCGTGCGAGGAATGCGGGATTTTTGTTTGATGACGCCGGAGAGAAGCATTGAGCTTGCAGATTCCTCGACGAATGTATGCGGATCTTTATGGTCCGACGATGGGCGACCGGATTCGGTTGGCGGATACGGAATTGGTGATTGAAGTCGAGAAGGATTTTACGCATTACGGAGATGAGATCACGTTTGGCGGCGGGAAAGTGATACGCGATGGAATGGGGCAGAGTAGCGGGGCTCTGCGGGAAGGCGCGGGCAGGGCGCTGGATGTAGTGATTACGAATGCGGTGATTCTGGATCACTGGGGAATCGTTAAGGGGGATATTGGAATTAAGAACGGGCGGATTGTGAAAGTGGGGAAGGCTGGGAATCCAGACACGATGGATGGCGTTGATCCGGAATTGGTGGTGGGGGCGGGAACGGAAGTCATTGCTGGGGAAAATCTGATCGTGACTGCGGGCGGAGTGGATAGTCACATTCATTTTATTTCGCCGCAACAGATTTATGAAGCGATTTCAAACGGGATCACGACGATGATTGGCGGGGGCACGGGGCCTGCTACGGGAACGGCAGCGACGACCTGCACGCCTGGGGCTTGGAATCTGGCGAGGATGTTGCAGGCGGCGGAAGCTTGGCCAATGAATTTCGGATTTCTGGGCAAAGGGAATGCGGCGATTGGCGGGCCGCTGGCGGAACAGGTTGAAGCTGGGGCTTGCGGGTTGAAGTTACACGAGGATTGGGGAACGACGCCGGCAGCGATTGATGCTTGCCTGAGAATCGCGGATGAGTTCGATGTGCAGGTGGCGATTCACACCGACACGATCAATGAGGCGGGATTTCTGGAGGCGACCGTTGCCGCGATTGCTGGCCGGACGATTCATACGTATCACACCGAGGGAGCGGGCGGCGGTCACGCGCCGGATATTATCGCGATTGCTTCTCACGCAAATATTTTGCCGTCGTCTACTAATCCTACGCGACCTTATACCGTGAATACGATTGCGGAACATCTGGACATGCTGATGGTTTGCCATCACTTGAATCCGCAGGTGCCGGAAGATGTGGCGTTCGCGGAGAGCCGGATTCGACCGGAGACGATTGCAGCGGAAGATATTTTGCACGACATGGGCGTGCTGAGCATGATTTCGAGCGATTCGCAGGCGATGGGGCGAATCGGCGAAGTGGTGACGCGGACGTGGCAGACGGCGCACAAGATGAAGGTGCAACGCGGAGCGTTGGCTGGGGATTCGAACCGGAACGATAACGCGCGGGCGAAACGGTATGTGGCGAAATACACGATCAATCCGGCGATCACGCATGGGATGGCGACGGAGATTGGATCGATTGAGCCAGGGAAGCTGGCGGATTTGGTGTTGTGGAAGCCGGCGTTTTTTGGAGTGAAGCCGGAGATGGTTGTGAAGGGCGGGTTTATTGCGTGGAGCGTGATGGGGGATGCGAATGCTTCGATCCCGACGCCGCAGCCGGTGTTGTACCGGCCGATGTTTGGAAGTTTCGGCGCAGCTACGGCGGCGACGAGCATCGCGTTTATTTCTCAGGCGGCGCTTGCGGCAGGGTTGCCGCAGAAGCTTGGGTTAAAGAAGATGACCGCGGCAGTTCGGAATTGCCGACGGATCGGAAAGAAAGACATGGTCCACAACGACGCGACGCCGAAGATCGATGTCGATCCGGAAACGTATGAGGTGCGTGTGGATGGAGAGTTGATCGGTTGCGAGCCGGCGCGAGTTTTGCCTTTGGCGCAGAGGTACTTTTTATTTTGAGTTTTCTAATGTTGGACAGCGTGGAGATTCGTTGACGGTGGCTGCGGGGAGTGTATAGGATGGCTGTCGTTGGTACTGAGGGAAAAACGATGGCCAAGAAAAGTAAGTTGACGCAAGTTGCGGTGAGAATCGGAACGGCGGTTGGCAAAGCGGACCGCACAGCCCACAAGTTCGCGAAAGCGGGATCGCTGGCGAAAAAGGAACTAGACGATATCTCGAAGCAGGTGGACGCGCTGAAGCGTCAACTGCAAAAAACGACCAAGCGACTTCGAAGCGCGCTGCGGTAATGCCGGGGCGACGAGGCGCGATTTTAGCGGGAACAGTACTGCTCCTGCTTTGTTGTTCTTCGAGCGTTTTCGCGCAGTGGAATCCTCTCAATCCTGTCGTGAGTATCAAGCAGCAGGCGGATGGTGTCGTTTTGACGATGCGTGCGGGGACGCTGCGGCTCTTGGTGTGCTCCGACGCAATCGTGCGCGTGACATACTCGCCGGCCACTGGCGTTCCGGACACGCCGCAATATGTGGTGACCAAACAAAGTTGGCCTGCCGCGCAGTGGACACTCCAGGCGAGCGATAGCGAGGTAAAGCTGACGACCACAGCGATGAAGGTGACGGTTACGAAGAAGGATGGCTCCATACTTTTTGCCGATGTTTCCGGGAAGAAACTATTTCAGGACTACGACCGGACATTGACGCCGGTGGAGGTCAACGGCGAGAAGACGTATCACGCGGAAGTGTTTTCCAATTTGTGGGATTCCACGGAGGCCTTTTACGGATTGGGACAACACCAGGCGGGCGTCTGGAATTATCATGGCGAGTCCGTCGAACTGTCGCAAGCGAACACCAACATTTCGGTGCCGATGTTTTTGTCGAGCAACGGATACGGGATTTTCTGGAATAATTCTTCACGGAGCCGCTTCAACAATCGATTTCCCCATGAGCTTTATCTCAGCTCTGAAGTAGCCGATACGGTTGACTACTATTTTCTGTATGGACCTGAGTTGGACCAGATTATTGCTTCTTATCGCGAGATGACTGGCGCGGCGCCGATGTTTGGCAAGTGGGCATATGGATTTTGGCAATGCAAGAACAAGTACGAATCGCAGACTGAAGTACTAGGCGTGGCGCACAAATATCGCAAATTACACATTCCAGTCGACAACATCGTGCAGGATTGGTTCTGGTGGAACATCATGGGCGAGCCGGTATTCAACAAGAACTATCCGGATCCGAAGGGCATGATTGAAGATCTGCACAAGAACAACTTTCATGTCATGTTTTCGTTCTGGCCTTATTTTCGGCCGGGTTCGCCGGTTTACGACGAAATGGACAAGCGGGGATATTTCGTAGACAAGACAAAGGTGAGTGGGTTTCATCCTGCGGGGCAGGCCCTCTACGACGCCTTCAATCCGGAGGCTCGAACGCATTACTGGCGGCTCATTGATAAGGGGCTCTTTCAGATCGGGGCGGATGCGTGGTGGTTGGATACTGATGAGCCGGAGACGGAAGGTCGCGAGACGAGCATTTTGGTGAATAACAAAATTGGGCTGGGCAGCGGCGCGCGCTACGCGAATCTTTATCCTTTGATGACGACGAGCGCAGTGTATGAGGGGCAACGAAAGACTTCGAATCAGAAACGTGTTTTTGTTTTGTCACGCTCTGCGTTTGCGGGGGCGCAGCGGAATTCGATTGCCGCGTGGTCGGGAGACGTGGAATCGAACTGGCTGAGTTTCGCCAGGCAGATTCCGGCAGGGTTGAATTTTGAGCTTTCTGGCATTCCGTATTGGACTACGGATATCGGGGGATTCATCATTGGGAATCCCGACGATCCCGCGTACCGCGAACTTTTTGTGCGGTGGTTCGAATATGGGGCATTTTGTCCGATTTTTCGATTACACGGGACGCGGACTACGAATCAAAACGAATTGTGGTCGTACGGACCCGAAGCGCAAAAAATTCTCACGAGTTACGATCGGCTGCGCTACCGGCTGATGCCATATATTTACTCGCTGGCGTGGAAGACCACAAGTGAGGCTTACACTCCGATGCGGGCGTTGGCGATGGATTTCCGCACGGACACACGGGCGCTGAACGTCGGCGATCAATTCATGTTCGGCCCGGCACTGCTCGTGAATCCCGTGACCGAACCGGGCGCCACAACGCGCCGGGTCTATCTGCCGAAAGCGAAATGGTACGACTTCTGGACTGGACGCGGAGTTGATGGCGGAGTCGCGATCGACGCGGCGGCGCCGCTCGACCGAATGCCGCTGTTCGTGATGGCCGGGTCGATTGTGCCGATGGGGCCAGACGTGGAATATGCGGCTGAAAAGGCGGCTGATCCCATCGAACTGCGCGTCTATCCGGGAGCCAACGGAAGTTTCAATCTGTACGAAGATGAGAATGACAATTACAACTACGAGAAAGGTGCGCGAGCGACGATTCGAATCGATTGGGATGATGCCGGGCGAAAGTTGACGATTGGCGAGCGACTGGGGCAATTCCCGGGGATGCTCAAGACTCGCACATTTGGGATTGTGTTTGTCGGAGAGAATCACGGTACTGGGATTGCGCCCATGGCTCAGCCGGATAGAGTTGTGGAGTATTCGGGAAAGTCGATCACGATCACGAGATAGTTCGAATTGAATGGCTGTATTGGTGCCGCCGTTAGAACGTTTCCGGGCACTGCCCCATAAAACTTCCCCTGGGCTTATTTCGGTTCCTTCACACGTAGGATGTGGTCGCTGTGAATATCCTTCAGTTTCTGCACCGTTCCCGACGGCCAGCGAATTTCGATTTCGTCCACGACCCTCGCAGCGCCCAATCCAAAGTGCACTGGTGCGGCACTGGAAGAAGCATATCCGGCGGCGGTGCTCACGTGATTGTATTGCGTGAAACCGCCCGCCGACACGCGGATGCGCGCACCGATTCCGTCGCGATTACTTTTGGTGCCTTCGAGTGAGAGTTCCAACCAATGATTGGTATCAGGGCTGTCGTTTATCCATATCTCCGCCGGGGAACTGAGGGCGGTAACCACGACGTCAAGTTTGCCATCGTGGTTGAAATCGCCGACCGCAGCGCCGCGATGACGTCTTGGAGGTTGCGCGGCAAAACCCGCTTCGCCAGTGAGCGCGGACCATTTCGTTCCATTCAGGTTGCGAAACACGGTGTTCGGCTGGTCGATCATTTGACGCCCAGCCATGTTGGGAGATTGCACGTGCCCGCGGCTAACGAAAATATCTTTCCACCCATCATTGTCAAAATCAGCGATGTTTGCGCTGTAGCCTGCCATCGGGCTGCTCAGTAAAGCCATTCCACTGTTCGCGGTGACATCCGTGAATCCGGTCTTGCCGTCATTGCGATAGACCGGAAAGGTTTCACTATCCAGCGCGACGAGAATGATATCGGGACGCCCCTCGTTGTTGAGGTCACGAAAATCGACGCCCATGCCGGAGATCACATTCCCCTGTTCGGGGAGAGCAACTCCGGTCTCAAACGCGACTTCTTCAAACAGCCCGTTCCCTTTGTTGTGGAAAAGAAAATTGAAGAGCTTGTCGTTGGCTACAAATATGTCGGGCAGGCCATCTCCATCATAGTCAGCGACGCCTACTCCCATACCCTTCCCCGGATGCGCGCGAATTCCTGATTTCGCCGAAACATCCCGGAATGTCCCGTCGCCGTTATTCAAGAACAGTTGGTTGGGAAGGGGTTTGTACAACTTTGGATGACAGTATTCCGGCTTCCCCTCGGACTTGCAGTCCGGCTCTTTGTTCACATCCCAAGACATATAGTTCACGACGAAAAGGTCCAACAGGCCGTCATTGTTGACGTCCACCCAGGCAGCGCCGACGGACCAAAGCGGGCCGAATTCCTTGTCAGGTTGAGCCAGGCCTGCTTTCGCGGTTACGTCCGTAAACGTTCCATTACCATTGTTGTGATAGAGGGTGTTGCGATGGACGCCGGCGACGAAAAGGTCTTCGTAGCCGTCGTTATCATAGTCGCCGACGGCGACGCCGACGTCGTAGCCGGTTCCGGTTAGTCCGGCTTTTTCCGTAACGTCGGTAAAGGTACCGTCTCCATTGTTTCGGAAGAGGCGATTCCAGTATTTTGGCGAGGATTTTTGCAATGTGACGATGTCCGCGCCATTGGTGAAAAAAATGTCCAAGTTGCCGTCATTGTTGTAATCGAATACGGCGACGCCTCCGGCCATGGTTTCCGGTGCGTGCCGTTGCGGTGTCTCGGAACTATCAAGAGAAAATGGGATGGGGCGGAACGAAAAATGAATTGGCGCCTTATTCTCTTGCGCTGATGCCGTGGGTTTGAATGCCAGTCCGACGCTGGTCAAGAGAACGACTAGCCCCAGCAAAGCGAATGGAATCGATGATTTTGCGTGTCGAGCGATCATTAATATATGGCTATCATAGCGACCCGCGAAGGCATTGCGACCAGAAATCGTCGCGGACACGTGGATTTTCACTGTCTTTTGGAGGACACCGTTTCGCCACGCCTCCAACGATGTACAGCGGAAGGCTTGACTCGCTTCCGCCGGTTGCCGTATAACACGTACGACTCGGTTTTGTATGGGAATCCGGTGCAAGTCCGGAGCGGCCCCGCCACTGTAAGCGCGGAGGAGCGAAGCGAGTAATGCCACTGGCGCAGCGACGCGCTGGGAAGGCAGCTTCAATCCGAAGAAGCGCGAGCCAGGAGACCGGCCGAGTTCACATCGATTCGAATCGACCTCGAAGGAAAGGTCGATGACGATTCCGGAATTTAGACAACTCGTGTCGCCTTTTGGATGAAGCTGGGCCTGCTTGTTTATTTCTGACACAGACCATGTTTTTTCCTTTCGATTCGACGTGAATTGCTTTCGCGATATCGAGGGTTCCATTTTCCAGGCGGGTTATTCGCAGATCGGAGTAACTGATTTCGAAATGTAGTTGCGGTTAGAAAATAAGTAGTTCGCTGGCGAGATGCTCGGGAAGAGCGGTGAAAAGCCGCCACTGCCCTGCAACTGTAAGCGGCCGTTTTTCGACTGCACAAAGCCACTGCCCGTAAAGGGTGGGAAGGCGCAGTCGGTAGAGGTAGGCCGCAAGTCAGGAGACCGGTCCCGCCAAGCTCATGGTCCGCTCTTTCTAGGGCGAAGGAGGACTTTTCATGCTCGTTCCCGTGGTGTATCGCTTTCGATTGGTTCTGTGCTTGGTGTTTCTGACCACGTTATGGGCATTCACCGTAAAAGCTGAATCCAGCAGCTTGCACGGAAGAGTTGTCGATCCGCTTGGCAATCCTGTTCCAAACGCAACAATCATCCTGCTACAAGACGAGCGCGAGATTGTCCGGGGGAAGTCCGACACGGAAGGCTCTTTCGAGTTGAGCGTTCCTGCGAGCGGACGTTACTCCGTGCAAGTGGAGGCGATGGGGTTCGCGACGGAGAACGTGCCGCGAGTCTCTTTGGCGTCAGGGAGAACACAGGAACTGACCGTATCCTTGCGCATTGGTTCTTTGCCTCAACAGGTTGTCGTCTCGGCAACTGGAACGGCCACGCCGGAGAGCCAGGTCGGCGCTTCAGTAATGTTAATCGATTCCATGGAAATCGGATCGCTGAACAAGCTGGATGTATTGGAAGACTTGCGGTTCGTCCCTGGGGCACAGATCGTGCAGAACAGCCAGCGCGGCGGAACCGCATCGTTGTTCATCCGCGGCGGAGAATCGAACTTCAATAAAGTGATGGTCGACGGCATTCCCGTAAATCAAATCGGGGGAGCCTTCGATTTCGCACAACTTTCCAATAACGGTGTCAGTAGTGTGGAGGTCTTGCGCGGCGCAAACAGCGTTCTCTATGGAAGCGACGCTTTAGGAGGCGTGGTCAACGTTACATCGCCACGCGGCACGACTGCGATTCCGGAGCTGAAATACTCCGTGGACGGCGGAAATTTCGGAACTTTGAATCAGGATGTGTCGTTGGGCGGCGCTTTCCATGGGTTCGATTACTTTTCGGAGTTTTCTCGGTTTGATACCCAGGGCAGCTATCCCAACAACTTCTTTCACAACGCTACGGTCAGCGCCAACCTGGGGTGGGATATCGCTCCCACCACGGGGATTCGCGCGACCGTGCGCCACACCACCACCGACCTGGGCGCGCCCAACGGAATCGACTTCTACGGAATTTCCGACGATTCCACATCGAGAAACGAAAATACCTACGTCGGCGTAACCGCTCAGCAGCAAACCAACGTCCGTTGGCACAACTCGATTCAATTTGCGTTCGCTCAATTTACTTCTGTCTTCGACAATCCGTCACCTACGGGAGAGCCCTTCGATCCATTCGGATTCGGGCCCAGTTACCTGGGGAATGTAGTCACCATTCGCGGAGCGAACGGCTTCAGCACCACCGGCCAGGCCATCCTCGATTTTGGCGGAGTCTATCCGGAATCGTTTCCCGACTACGAAGCGCGTCGCTCGGTTTATGCCCAATCGGACTATCGGTTCTTCCGCGACTGGACAGGCGTCTTCGGATTCCGCTACGAGCACGAGGACGGCGAAAAACTCACGCGCAACAATTACAGCGGGTTCCTGGAGGGCCACGGAAGCGTCGCGCACCGTCTGTTCCTAACCGCCGGCGTTGGACTTGAGAACAACGGGGTTTTCGGTTTCGCGGCGTCCCCGCGCGTTTCGCTGGCCTATTATTTGCGCAATCCATCGGGCAACGATTTCCTCGGCGCGACCAAGCTCAAATTTAACTTTGGCAAAGGAATTAAGGAGCCCAGCACCGGCCAGCAAGCGTCCGCACTGTTCAATATCCTTACGCCGGAGCAAATCACGCAATTCGGCGTGTCACCCGTTGGCCCGGAACGAAGCAAAACCTACGACGCCGGCATCGAGCAAAGACTCTGGCATG
>Ga0137403_10004999_pt1 | contig 15460 bp, 11 predicted proteins | sample CZOMad2_1_16fung_FD_122057 | JGI IMG/M metagenome (GOLD analysis project Ga0137403, IMG submission 122057) | Vadose zone soil fungal communities from Angelo Coast Range Reserve, California, USA - CZOMad2_1_16fungal (Hybrid Assembly) | ecosystem: Environmental > Terrestrial > Soil > Vadose zone... | reverse complement strand
CAGGCAGTCTGCTCCGACCGGGCGGGCCGCGTTAGGCCAGTGCCGGCAGCCACCGCGCCCGGCGCGACCGCTCTCCCGCATCGGTGGCAGAAACGGGCCCGCGCCGACAGCTCAGCGCCGCAGTGAACACAGCGCCGAGCTCCCAGGCTCGCGCCGCAGCTGCCGCAGAACTTGGCCGTCGGGGGGGCGGCGGCGCCGCAGGCGCCGCAGCTGATGGCAGACGATCCGGTCAACGCCGCTCCGGCGCTCGGGAATGTCGGGGGCCGAAAGGTAACCCCTCTCGCGCGGGCTGGCAGCCGTTCTTAGCTTCCTCCGGACTCCTTACGTCAGAGGCTGCATGGCGCTCACCCCGGCCCGCCCAGCGCGGGAGACCTTTCCGACCGACCTGAGCGGGGCCGGCAAACGGGACATCCTGGAGCTGGCCGAGCAGTTTCACGTGGACTTTCTCCGGCTCCAGTTCACCGACATCCTCGGCGTCAACAAGAACGTCGAAGTGCCGCACAGCCAGTTCGACAAGGCGCTCGACGGTGAGATCATGTTCGACGGCTCTTCGATCGAAGGCTTCGTGCGGATCGAGGAGTCGGACATGCTGCTCAAGCCCGATCTCACGACCTTCCGCATTCTGCCGTACGACGACGAGGGCGGACGGGTCGCCCGGCTGCTGTGCGACATCCACTCGCCCGATGGCGAGCCGTTCGCCGGGTGTCCCCGCACCACCCTCAAGCGGCAGATCGAGCGGGCCAAGAAGCTCGGCTTCACCATGATGGCAGGGTGCGAGGCCGAGTTTTTCCTGTTCGAGATCCCCCCGGACGGCACGCCCAGCACGACGACGCACGACTCGGGCGCCTATTTCGATCTCACGCCGATCGACAAGGGCGAGGAAATCCGGCGGGTGATCGTCGAGCATCTGGAGGTGATGGGGTTCGAGGTCGAGGCCGCGCATCACGAGGTGGCGCCGGGCCAGCACGAAATCGACTTCCGTTACGCGGACGCCCTCACCACGGCGGACAATCTGGCCACGTTCCGGTTCATCGTGCGCGACGTCGCTCGGCGGCTCGGCTTCCTGGCCTCGTTCATGCCAAAGCCGATCCAGGGCCAGAACGGGAGCGGCATGCACACCCACCAGTCTCTCTTCAAGGGTCCCAAGGACAACGCATTCTACGCCCCCAACGCCGAGCACCAGCTCTCCAACGTCGCGCTCTCGTATATCGAGGGGCTGCTGCATCACGCGCGCGGCTTTTGCGCCATCACCAATCCTCTCATCAACAGCTTCAAGCGGCTGGTGCCCGGCTACGAGGCGCCGGTGAACGTCGCCTGGTCCATGCGGAACCGGTCACCCCTGGTCCGGATCCCGGATCGCCGGGGCCTGAGCACCCGATGCGAGCTCCGCATGCCCGATCCGTCGGCCAACCCGTACCTCGCTTTGACCGTACAGCTCGCGGCCGGGCTTCACGGAGTCGAGGAAAAGCTGCCATGCCGCGAGCCGGTCAACCGGAACATCTTTCGGATGAGCTACCGCGACCGCCGGAAATACCGGATCGACGAGCTCCCGCGGGACCTTCACGAGGCGCTGGAGTACTTCGAGAAAGACGACGTCATCAAAGACGCCCTCGGCGAGCACCTGACGGAGCGCTTCCTCGAGGCCAAGCGCGAGGAGGTGACTCAGTACAACCTCCAGGTGAGCCGGTGGGAGATCGACAGCTACCTCGGCCGCTACTAGGGGCAGCCGCCTTTCTCCTCGACCTCGACGGCACCCTGTACAGCCATGGCGCCGCCGTGCCGGGGGCTCCCGAGACCGTGGCCGCGCTCCGGCGCGGCAGAGTACCATTCCGCTTCGTCACCAACACCACGAGCCGCCCGCGCACCGAGCTGGTCTCGCGCCTGCACGAGTACGGCTTTGCGGCGGAGCCACACGAGATTCTGACACCGGTCACCGCTGCGGGGCAGCTCGCGCGGGATCGCCACTGCACGGTGCTGGCGCCTTTCCTTCCGGCCGCTTCGCTCGTCGACCTCGCCGGCTTCGAGCTCCGCGGCGGCGTTTCAGGCCGGCGAGCAATCGACCGGCCCCAGGCAGTCCTGGTGGGCGACCTCGGCGAGCAATGGACCTACGCGCTCATGCAAGAAGCGTTCGGATACGTGCTCGACGGCGCGCTCCTCGTGGCACTGTCGCGGGACCGGTACTGGCGCCGCGCCGATGGTCTGGCGCTGGACGCCGGCCCCTTCGTCGCGGGCCTGGAGTATGCCACCTCCCGCCCGGCCATCCTGGTCGGCAAGCCCAGTCCCGAGTTCTTCCGCGCGGCGGTGGCCGGGCTCGGGCCCCCAGTGCCCGCGGGCGAATCGCTCGCCATGATCGGTGACGACTTGTGGTCGGACGTCCGGGGGGCGCAGCAGGCCGGCTATCAGGGGTGGCTGGTGCGCACCGGAAAGTTCCGGGAGGACGCGCTGCGCGACAGCGGCATCACGCCGGACCGGATTCTCGACAGCATCGCCGACCTGCGCGAAGCGGCGGAGGCGCTCGCCGCGTGAATCACTGCCGGCTCGCGGCGCTCGGGATGCTGCTGGGCGCGGCGCCGCTCCGCGCCCAGTCGCGGGCCGACTCGATCCCGACGCCCGCCGTCCGCGGCATCGTGATCGACCCCCGTGACATCTTCGAGCCGGAGGAGGCGAAGGCGAGCTCGCTGGTGCGGTTCATGAACCGGATCCACACTACGACCCGCCGGCGGGTGATCGCGCGCGAGCTCCTCTTCAAGCCGGGCGACCCGTTCGACTCCGCGAAGGTCGCCGAAACGGCCCGGAACCTCCGGGCGCTCGGCATCTTCCGCCGGGTGATCATCGACAGCGTTCACACCGACTCGGGCACGGTGCTGCGGGTGATCACCAAGGACGGGTGGAGCACCCGTCCGCAGTTCGACTTCAGCAGCACCGCGGGGCAAACCGCGTGGGGCATCGGGCTCGAGGAGCTCAATCTCTTCGGCAACGCGACGTATGCCGCGATCAACTACGCCAAGAACCCCGACCGCAGCGCACTCACCCTGCAGTTCCGGCAGCCGCGGCTGATCGCCGATCGGATCTACGTCACCGCCAGCTACCAGCATCGCTCGGACGGCAGATCGCTCAGCGGCGGGATCGGGCTTCCGTTCCTGAGCCTCGCATCACGCGCCGCCCTGACCGTGGGGGCCGTAGACTTCGACGGCGACGTGCTTCGGTTCTTCGAAGGCGACCCCGTCGCGGGCCAGGTGCTCCGCCGCCGCTACACGCTGGTCCGGGCCGATGGAGCGTTGGCGCTGGCAGCGTCGTCCGCCGGCTTTGCCCGCCTGGGCCTGCTCGCCCAGGTTCGGCGAGACAACTTTCTGGACACTGCACTCGTCGCCTCCACCCCGTTTCCCCACAGCACGACCGGCGCGATAGGGCCGTACTTCTGGGTCAGCCGGGCGTCGTTTCTCGTGGTCCGCAACTTCCGCAGCTTTGCCCGGGAGGAAGATGTCGACCTGAGCTCGACGTTCCTGGTCGGGGCTTACGCCGCGCCGAAGGCGTTCGGCTACGATCGGGATGGGCTGGGCCTCCAGGGGAATGCGGGCACCGGGCTGCGCACACCGGGGGGGTTCGTGACCCTGCGGGCGAACGCCACCGGGCTGGTGAGCTCCGCCGGCCTCGACTCGGGAACGGTTCGCCTGACGGGCATGTGGCTGGCGCAGCCGTCGCGGACCCACGCCCTGGTCGTGCTGGGCCAGGTGGGATGGCAACGGGATCCGGTGCCGGGTGAGGAGTTCGATCTGGGCTTCAGCCGGGGCCCCCGGGCCTTCTACGCCCATGCCTTCACCGGCGACCGGCTGGTGAACCTTCTGGTGGAGTATCGCTGGACCGCAATCGAGAACTTGTGGGAGGTGCTGGGGCTGGGATTCGCGGGCTTCGTCGATTACGGAGGAGCCTGGTACTCCGGCTTCCGTCGGCGGACCGGAACCGACGCCGGGTTCGGCGTCCGGTTAGGGCCCAGCCGCAGCACCGACGTGGACGCCGTGGTCAGCATCGATGTCGCCCGCCGGTTTCAAACCGACATTCAGCGGGCCGGATGGGCGGTGGTGGTCCGGCGAGGCGTCCGGTTCTAGGTGGCACCCGAGCGCCGCCCTCGAGCCGTCTCGACCTGAAACGGTCGAGTGCAGCGGCGGCGCGAGCATGAAGCCCAGGTGTCTTGCCGGACCCCGGACCGAACGTCATATATAGACCAGGGATGCCGCCAGACAGCAGGCCGGCGGTTACGCCTTTTTCAGTCGACAAATCCATGCGACTCACTCTGGTCGAGTCCGATCGCCGATTCATTCAAACGGCTGAGTTCGCGGCCCTCAGCATCGTCGCCCACGGCATGCTGGTCTGGGGCGCGGTGACGATGACGGCCGGCGGCCGTGTGCTGCCCAATAATTCCCGTGAAGCCAGGGTTTTCTTCCTTCTCCCCCCCGATCGGGTGGATACCCGTTCGCGGCAGATGGACGTCCCCCGATGGGCCAAGCTGGGGAGCGACATCGACAACGGAAGGAATACGACGGCAGACGCCGCGGGTTGGCTGCTCCGGGCCAGGGTGACCGGGAAGCGGGGCGGGGAAGACAAAGCCGGCGCGCGAGGGCAGCTCCCCCCGGGGCCCGCGGTGGTTCAGCCGGACACCATTTTCAGTGTGCTGGAAGTGGACTCGACCGTCGAGCGCTACGAAGCGAGTGCGGCGCCGGCCTATCCGCCCGACTTGCTGGCTCTGGGCACCGAAGGCATCGTGTACGCGCAGTTCGTGGTCGATACCACCGGCTTAGTCGACACCACGTCCATCCGGGTGCTCAGCAGCGCCCACCCGGCATTCGAGCGATCGGTGCGCGACGCGTTGCAGGCCATGAGATTTCGCCCGGCGAAACGCGGCGCTCACAGAGTCCGCCAGCTGGTCGAGCAGCATTTCCGATTTACTATCAGCATGCCGGCTCAAGTCGCCAACAACAAGCAGGTGACCTGAATCGGCTCCCCCGATCCTGGTCTGCGGCAGCCGGCTCAGCCGCAGCCGTCATCTCCCCCCGCACCGACGCCCCGTAGCAGCACTGCTGTCGCCGCGACTCCCAGCCGCTCGGCCGAGATGGTCAGCGGATCGATTCCTCGGAAGACGCGGTGTCCAAGGGCTACGCCCATGATCATGTAAGGCACCACCGCCGCGGCCGCATCGATATCACAGGAGGGGATCTCCCCCAGCTCGATGCCGCGCACCAGGGCCTGCTTCATCGTCCGCCGCCCCCGCTCCATCACTTCGTCGAACAGAATCCGGCCGACTTCGGGAATCTTGGGCAGCTCGTTCATGGCGAGGATCGCCAGCTCGATCTGCCCCGGCTGCTGGTAGTGCTGCCACGCTCGAGCGAGGAGCTCCCGGAGAATCTGCTCGCGAGAGCCGGTGGCGGTAGCCAACAGCTCTTCGCCGGCTTCGATGTGGGGCAGAATGCGCTCCCGCAGGAGCGCGATGAAAAGCTGCTCCTTCGAGTCGAAGTAGTGGTACACCGCGCCCTTGGTGACTCCGGCGCGGTCGGCGACGTCGTTGAGCGTCGCGCGGCCAAATCCGAGCTCCGAGAACACGGCGAGCGCGCCTTCGAGGATCTCCTCGCGCCGTACCTCCGGGGGGAGCCGGCGGCGGCTCCGGCCATCGGCCGGCTGTTCGTCTGGCACCGGATCTCCTTTGTGGGCCATCGGATACCTGCTTGGGGCCAGGTCCGGCTGGTGAGCTGGAACTTTGCCCTGGGGGGTTCGGTTCCTAGGTGACGGTCGACATACCTACCGGTAGGTATTTATGCATCGGCCGGCCATTAGGTCAATACAAGGCGAACCGAACTCAAGGATCGAAAACCATGTTGACTCGTTCGACCATCGCGGGCCTGCTCGCGCTTCTCCCTGCCCTGGCATCGGCCCAGGCTCCCTTCGCGCCGGCCTCGACCCGGCCCTCGCTGATCCTCTTCGCCAACGGCGGCGGCAATTCCCCCATCACCAATCTGAACGAAACCGGCAGTGCAGACCTCAAGACAGGGTGGACCCTGGGTGGCGGTGCTGGGGTACAGGTCAACCGGTATCTCGCCGTGCGCGGCGTGTTCGACTTCGCGCGCGACAAGGGAAGCGCGGGCTCGACGGCGTTCGCAGGCCAGCGGTTCAACCACTACTTCTACGGCGGCGACGTCCAGCTTCGCTATCCGACCACGGGCGGCTTGGCTCCCTATCTCCTCGCCGGTGCTGGTGCGGTCACGATCGATAACAAGGACGACGCCACGCCCAACAAGACCACCAAGTTCGCGGGCAAGGGCGGGCTCGGTGTGGAATATGTGTTCCCGGGTAACGGCTTCGGCCTGTTCGCCCAGGGCGCGTCCTACGTCTACAAGTTCGACCGTGGCGGCTTCAACAAGACCCAGTTCGACGTGCTGTGGACCGGGGGGCTGAGCTACCGATTCCAGCTCTAAGCGAAACTTTTTTGTCGGATCGACCGAATGAGGAACCCGGCGCGGCGCGCGCCGGTTTGGGTTGGGAGTAAACAGTCGCTTTGTGTGCATTGTGTCACAGCTCTCGGGGTCGAAGCCCCCGTGATGGAGGAATTGCATGCCAGCCAGGGTATCAGCCGGGATGGCCGTAGTCTTGGGGTTGATCAGCGCGGCGTGCGGCGGCGGGGCACCCCCTCCGCCACCGCCGCCGGGTGTAACGGTGGCGCCGGTCCTCGAGCGCGATATCAACGATTGGGAGGAGTTCACCGGGCGGCTGCAGGCAGTGGATGCCGTCGAGGTGAGACCCCGGGTCACCGGGTACATCGAGAAGGTGACGTTCACCGAAGGTGCCGAAGTCCGGAAGGGCGACGTCCTGTTCGCGATCGACCCTCGACCCTACCAGGCGGCCCTGGCCGGAGCGGAAGCCGACCTGGCCCGCGCGCGCACGCGGTCGGGACTCGCGAAGAGTGAATTGGACCGGGCCGAACGGCTGGTTGCCGTGCGCGCCATTTCGCGGGAAGACTTCGAGACCAGGACCAGCACGAACGCCGAGACCGAGGCGGAGATCCGGGCCGCCGAGGCAGCCGTGACCACGGCTCGCCTGAACCTCGAGTGGACCAAGGTGCGCTCGCCGATCGCGGGCCAAGTGAGCCGCGCTGAAGTCACCGAGGGCAACCTGGTGCAGGCGGGCCCTCCAGAGGCGACGCTGCTGACCCGGGTGGTCTCGATCGATCCGATCTACGCGTATTTCGACGGCGACGAGCAGACCTATCTCGCCTTCCGAGAGCTGGCCCGCTCGGGCGACGGTGGGGGCTCCCAGCACGCCCGGATCCCGGTGTTCCTCGGCCTGGCGAACGAGCAGGGCTTCCCCCACCAGGGATACGTGGACTTCGTCGACAACCAGCTCGACCCCAGAACCGGCACTATCCGGACCCGGGCCGTTTTCCGCAACAAGGATCGTGCGTTTACGCCGGGGCTGTTCGCGCGCATCAAGCTGGTCGGCAGCGCCCACCGGCCCACCCCGCTGATCCAGGACCGCGCCATCGGCACCGACCAGGACAAGAAGTTCGTCCTGGTGCTCAAGCCCGACAGCACGGTCGATTATCGCCCGATACAAGTCGGTCGCCTGGTTGATGGGCTCCGGATCGTCGAGAGCGGGCTCAAGCCCGGCGAGCGGATCGTGATCAACGGCCTGCAGCGCGCCCGGCCCGGCACCAAGGTCGCGCCCACGCTGGCCGCGATGACCCCCGATTCGACCATCACGACCGCGACCACGGGCGGATCCGTGGCCCCGAGGCCTTAAGGTGCGCTTCTCCCGATTCTTCATCGACCGGCCGATTTTCGCCGGCGTGCTTTCCATTGTGATCTTCATTGCCGGCGCGATCGCCATGTTCGCGCTGCCGATCAGCGAGTATCCGGAGGTCGTACCGCCCTCGGTGGTCGTGCGGGCAGTGTATCCCGGCGCGAATCCCCGGGTGCTCGCGGAAGCGGTGGCCACGCCGCTCGAGGAGCAGATCAACGGCGTCGAGAACATGCTGTACATGTCGTCCCAGGGGACCGCGGACGGCGTGCTTACGCTGACGGTCACCTTCCGCATCGGGACCAACGCAGACATGGCGCAGGTGCAGGTGCAGAACCGGGTGAGCCAGGCGCTGCCCCGCCTTCCGGACGAGGTGCGGGCGCAAGGCGTCACCACGGTGAAGAGCTCGCCCGACCTGACGATGGTGATTCACCTGGTATCGCCCGACAGCCGCTACGACATGGTGTACCTGCGGAACTACGGGCTGCTCCAGGTGAAGGACGTCCTGGCGCGGATTCCCGGCGTGGGCCAGGTGAACATCTTCGGGGGCGGGGACTACGCCATGCGGGTCTGGCTGGACCCGCAGAAGGTAGCGGCGCGGGGATTGTCCGCGGGTGACGTGGTAGCGGCTATCCGGGAGCAGAACGTCCAGGTAGCCGCGGGCGTGGTGGGGGCGCCACCCATGCCGGCCCCGGTGGACTACACGCTCAGCGTCAACGCGCGCGGCCGGCTGCTCGACGAGCGGGACTTTGGCGACATCATCATCAAGACGGGGACGGACGGCGAGATCACCCGGTTGCGGGACGTGGCCCGGCTCGAGCTGGCGGGCGGTGATTACGCGTTGCGGTCCCTGCTCAACAACAAGAACGCGGTCGGCATCGGAATCTTCCAGTCGCCGGGCTCCAACGCGCTCCAGCTGGCAAGCACGGCCCGGGCCACGATGGACGAGCTCAAGAAGACCTTTCCCCAGGGGCTGGACTACCGGATCGTCTACGACCCCACCGTCTTCGTGCGCGACTCCATCCGCGAGGTGGTGAAGACGCTGCTGGAGGCCACCCTGCTGGTGGTGATCGTGGTCGTACTGTTCCTCCAGACCTGGCGGGCCTCCATCATCCCGCTGGTCGCGGTGCCGATTTCGATCGTAGGGACGTTCGCGATCATGCTGGGCTTCGGCTTCTCGATCAATACGCTGTCGCTGTTCGGCCTGGTGCTTGCGATCGGCATTGTGGTAGACGACGCGATCGTCGTGGTCGAGAACGTCGAACGCAACATCGAGGAGGGGTTAGCGCCCCGGGACGCGGCGCACAAAGCGATGGACGAGGTCAGCCGTCCGATCGTGGCGATCGCGCTGGTGCTCTGCGCGGTCTTCGTGCCCATCGCGTTCGTGAGCGGCCTCACCGGCGAGTTCTACCGGCAGTTCGCGCTCACCATCGCATTCTCCACCGTAATCTCGGCGATCAACTCGCTCACCCTGTCTCCCGCCCTGAGCTCGATTCTGCTCCGGCCCCACGGCGCCGCCCCGGATCGGCTGAGCCGGATCATCGATCGGCTCTTTGGCTGGATTTTCCGCCCGTTCAACCGAGCATTCGGCCGGGGATCGATCGGTTACCGCACGACCGTGCGGCGGCTCCTGGGTCACCGCGGCATCGCGCTCGCCGTCTATGCCGGATTGATCGCGCTGGCCGTGTTCGGCTTCAAGCACGTACCGACCGGGTTCGTACCCACCCAGGACAAGCAGTACCTCGTGGCCTATGCCCAGCTGCCCGACGCCGCGACGCTGGACCGCACCGAGTCCGTGATCAAACGGATGTCGGAGATCGGCCTGAAGCAGCCAGGAGTGGCCGGTGCGGTGCAGTTCCCCGGGCTCTCGATCAACGGGTTCGTCAACGCCACGAACGCCGGCATCGTGTTCTTCACGCTTGCGCCATTCGACGAGCGGAAGTCCAAGGAAGAGTACGGCCTGACCATCGCCGACGCGCTCAACCGCAAGTTCGGCGGCATCCAGGACGCGTTCATCGCAGTCTTTCCGCCGCCGCCGGTCCAGGGCCTGGGCACGGTCGGCGGGTTCAAGCTCGAGCTGGAGGATCGGGCCGGGCTGGGGGAAGCGGAGCTCTACAAGGCCACCCAGGCCCTGATGGGTAAAGCATATCAGAATCCCAAGCTCGCGGGCCTCTTCTCGAGCTATCAGATCAACGTGCCGCAGCTCTTCGCCGACGTCGATCGCGAGAAGGCCAAGCGGCAGGGCATCGTGCTCACCGATCTGTTCCAGACGCTCCAGATCTACCTGGGATCGATCTACGTGAACGACTTCAACCGCTTCGGCCGGACCTACCAGGTGATCGCCCAGGCGGACGCGCCGTTCCGCGCCACGGCCGACAACCTCGCGCAGCTCAAGGTGCGCAACGCCTCCGGGGAAATGATCCCGTTGGGCTCGGTCCTCACGGTGAAGCAGTCGTTCGGGCCCGACCGGGTGCTGCACTACAACGCCTACCCGGCGGCGGATATCAACGGCGGGCCGGCCCAGGGTACCAGCTCGGGCGAGGCGATCGCGATCATGGAGCGGCTGGCAAACGACGTGCTGCCCAACGGGATCTCGCTGGAATGGACCGACCTGACCTACCAGGAAAAGCTGGCGGGCAACACCGGGTACTTCGTCTTTCCGCTCTGCGTCCTGCTGGCTTTTCTGGTCCTGGCGGCGCAGTACGAGAGCTGGTCCTTGCCGCTCGCCGTGATCCTGATCGTGCCGATGTGCCTCCTGTCCGCCATCACCGGCGTGTGGTTGAGCCGGGGGGACAACAACATCTTCACCCAGATCGGGCTGGTGGTGCTGGTCGGCCTGGCCTGCAAGAACGCGATCCTGATCGTCGAGTTCGCGCGGGAGATGCACCTGCAGGGGCGCGACCCGGTGAGCGCCGCCCTCGAGGCCTGCCGGCTCCGGCTGCGGCCGATCCTGATGACCTCGTTCGCCTTCATCATGGGCGTGGTCCCGCTGGCCACGTCTTCCTCCAGCGCCGGCGCCGAGATGCGGCGGGCCATGGGGATCGCGGTCTTTTCCGGGATGCTCGGCGTCACGTTCTTCGGTCTGCTGCTGACGCCGGTGTTCTACGTCACCATCCAGGAGCTGGTGGAGCGACGACGGCGGCGTGCCGCGGCGGCTGAGATCGCGGCTCCGGCGCAGGAAGAGGAGGCCCATGCGTAAGCCGTTCCTGCCGGCGCTGGCACTGCTGTCCGCTGCCTGCGCCATGGGCCCGACCTACCATCGCCCGCCGGTGGATCTCCCCCCGGCATTGGGCCGCTCGGCCGATTCAGTAGTCGCGCCCGAGTCCCCGCGCAACGCGTTCTGGGATCAGCTGGGCGATACCACACTCACGCGGCTCGTGGCGGAGGGACTGGCCTCCGGCTACGACGTGCAGGTGGCGGAGGCGAGGGTGCGGGGTGCCAGGGCCGCCCGGACGCTCTCGGCGCTGGACCTCGCCCCGACGGTCACGGTAAGCGGCGGCTACACCCGACAGCGCCTCGCCGCCGCGACCTTTCCCGGCTTCGGCTCGAGCTTCCCGGATCAGGATCTCTGGGACGCGGGCTTCGACGCTTCCTGGGAGATCGATGTCTTCGGTGGGCTGCGACGTAACCTGCAGGGCCAGACGGCGCTGGTGGCCTCTTCCCGGGAAGACCTGCGCGACGTCCGGGTCTCGCTGGCTGCCGAGCTGGCGCGCTCCTACTTCGAGCTTCGTGGCGCTCAGGGTCAGCTGGCCGTGGCGCAGCGCAACGCCGACAACCAGCGCCGCACCCTCGAGGTCGTGCAGCAGCGGCTCGACGCGGGCCGGGGCACCGCCTTCGATGCCGAGCGCGCGCGGGCTCAGCTGGGCCTGACGCTCGCCGCGATTCCCTCGCTCGAGGCCCAGATCGCCGCGGCCCAGTACCGCATCGGTACTCTGGTCGGGCGGACGCCCGAGCGGGTGGCAACCGAGCTCGCGGAAGCCCGCGACCTGCCGCCGCTGCCACCGACGGTGCCGGTGACCAGCCCGGATTCGCTCATCCGCCAGCGCCCCGACGTGGTCAGCGCCGAGCGGCAACTGGCGGCTCAAACCGCATTTGTGGGCGCAGCCAAGGCGGATTACCTCCCGCGGCTCTCGGTGGAGGGCACCGCGGGCTTCACCTCGGCGGACCTGAGCTCGTTCGCTGGAACGGGGACCTCACGCTACGCGGTCGGGCCGGTGATCTCGTGGCCGGCGCTCAACCTGGGGCGAGTGAAGGCGCGAGTAGATGCGTCTCGCGCGCTCGAGGCGGAGGCGAAGGCACGCTACCAGCAGACGGTGCTGCGAGCACTGGAGGAAGCCGAGGCCTCGCTGGTCTCCTATGCCAAGGCCCGGACCCGGCTGAACCGGCTGGAGGACGCCGCCGGCGCCAGCGAGCGCGCCGCCGACTACGCCCGGCTCCGATTCGAGGGCGGGGTGGCGGACTTCCTCGAGGTGCTGGACGCGGAGCGCACCACGCTCGATGCAGAGAACCAGCTCGCCACCGGCCGCACCGACGCTACCACCGCGTACGTGGCCGTCTACAAGGCGCTGGGCGGGACCTGGCCCGTGGGACAAGGCGCACAGTGATCTAGCGCCGCATATCGGTGCTCGCTACCTTCCCGACCGCCGTGCCTGGGGCTCACCTCATGCGCGGCGGTCAACTGCTGTTCAGTAGTCCATCCCCGCTGAGGTCCGATGCACCCCTACCAATACGGGTGCGCGGCAGCGCTGCTGCTGGCACTCTCTCCCAGCGCGTTGCCCGCGCAGGACACGATCACCATCGCCGTGCGCGGCGGCACCCTTCTGCCGATCACCGGCCCCGAGATTCGGAACGGCGTCCTGCTGATGGAGGGCGGCAAGATCACTGCAGTCGGGCCGGCCGATCAGGTGAAGATCCCCGCAGGCGCCAAGGTCGTCGACGCCACCGGCAAGGTGGTCATGCCCGGCCTGATCGATACCCACTCTCACATCGCTGACGCCGAGTGGGCCGACAAGGCCTCGCCGATTCAGGGTGACGTCCGGATCCTGGATGCGATCAACCCGTTCGCGGACGGGGTCAAACGGGCCCGAGCCGGGGGCACCACCACGGTCAATATCATGCCGGGCTCGGGCCACCTGATGAGCGGGCAGACGGCATACGTCAAGCTCCGCGACGCGACGCGCATCGAGGAGATGCTCATCTGCTCCGATCCGCTGACGCAGATCTGCGGGGGGATGAAGATGGCGAACGGCACCAACTCGCGGGGCGAGCCACCATTCCCCGGCTCCCGCGCGAAGTCGGCGGCGCTGGTCCGGGAGAAGTTCGTCAGGGCCATCGAATACCGGGACGCGCTCAAGGCGGCGGAGAAGGATTCCACCAAGCGGCCCGCCCGCGATCTCGAGCTCGAAGGCATTGCCCAGGTGCTGGATGGGAAGCGAGTGGTGCATTTCCACACCCATCGGGCCGACGACATCGTGACGGTGCTCCGGCTGCAGCGGGAATTCGGGTTTCGGGTGGTGCTGCACCACACCAGCGAAGCCTGGAAGGTGGCCAAGGAGATCGCGGAGGCTGGGGTCCCGGTCTCCCTCATCGTGATCGACTCCCCCGGCGGCAAGCAGGAGGCGATCGACTGGCATCCGGAGAACGGAGCCGCCCTGGTGCGGGCGGGCGTGCTGGTGGGATTCCACACCGACGACTGGATCACCGACTCCCGCTTTTTCACCCGGGAAGCGGCCATGTCGGTGCGCGCGGGTATGCCGCGCGACAAGGCGCTGGAGGGCCTCACCATCGCCGGGGCCAAGATCCTGGAGCTGCAGGACCGGATCGGGTCGCTCGAGAAAGGGAAGGATGCGGATTTCATCGTCCTCTCGGGCGATCCGCTGAGCGTGTACACGCGGGTGGAGCAGACCTGGATCGACGGCAGAAAGCTGTTCGACCTGCACGATCCGGTGCAGCGGAACTACGCCACCGGCGGCTACGGGTATTCCCGCGACGATCGGGTCGAGATCGACGAGGACGCCGGGTCGGACGACGAGGCGGGCCGATGAGGCGGGCGAGGAGCGGGCGGCCGTTCGGACACGCCCTGGTCACGGCCGGCCTGGTCTCGCTGGCCTTCGCGAGCGGAGCCCGAGCGCAGGTAGCGGTCCGGGGCGAGACGGTGTACACCATGGCCGGCGCGCCCATCAAGAACGGCGTAGTGCTGGTAGGGCGGCCGGGGACAATCGAACGGGTCGGTCCGGCCGGCAGCGTGTCGATCCCAAAAGGCTATCGAGTACTGACGGCCAAGGTCGTGACGCCGGGCCTGATCGACGCCCACACGGTGGTCGGCCTCTCGGGCAGTCTGAACGCGCCGTTCGACCAGGACCAGCTGGACAAGTCCAATCCGATTCAGCCCGATCTGCGGGCGGTGGATGCCTACAATTCGCGGGAGCTCCTGGTCGGCTGGCTCCGGCACTACGGCATCACCACCATTCATACCGGCCACGGACCAGGCGCGCTCATCAGCGGGCAGACGATGATCGTCAAGACCCGCGATGTGCTGCGGCCACGGGACGTCCTCGACTCGACCGCGATGGTGGCGATGACCGTCGGTCCCGAGGTGGAGAAGACCTTCGCGCGCAAGTCGCCCGGCAGCCGAACCAAGGGGATCGCGATGCTGCGCGAGGAGCTCGTGAAGGCCCAGGAGTACGTCAAGAAGCGCTCGGCCGCGACGGCGGAGAAGCCGGTCCCGCGCGACCTCGACCTCGACATCGTCGCCGACGTGCTGGCGGGAAAGATCCCCGCGCTGGTGACCGCCCAGAGCGCGCGGGACATCGAGACGACCCTCCGGCTCGCACGCGAGTTCGGTTTTCACCTGGTGCTCGACGGCGCGGCGGAGAGCTACCTGCTGCTGGACCAGCTCAAGGCGGCGCAGGTTCCGGTCATCATTCACCCCACCATGGTCCGGAACGCCGGCCTGATGCAGAACGCCACCGTCGAGACCGTCGCGAAGCTGCGGGCGGCCGGGCTCACCGTGGCGCTGCAGAGCGGGTACGAGGCCTACGTGCCCAAGACCAGGGTGGTGCTGTTCGAGGCTGCGATGGCGGCCGGCTGGGGCCTTCCGCCGGACCAGGCGTTGGCCAGCATCACCATCGACGCCGCCCGGATCCTGGGCGTGGAGCGGCGGGTGGGCTCGCTCGAGGCCGGGAAGGACGGCGATCTGGCGTTGTTCGATGGGGACCCGCTGGAATACGTCAGCCATGTCTGTGCCGTGGTGATGGATGGAGACGTGGTGGAGCAGGGTTGCCACTAGGCTCACCCCCCGGGTGTGAATTCCGCAGGCCCTCGCCGGCGTGGTCGAAGCACGGGGGGTGGGGAAGTACTCTCGTCCATAGTCCCTCTTCGTGGCCCGCGTAAGGCTCCGATAGCGACATAGTATGTCCGACGCACGCCCTAGCGGAAGTCGGAAAGCCGCGGCATCGTCTAGGCTACTATTGCCGGGTTCGCTGTATCACGTGGTCATGGTTCGGTCATGATCTGGGCGTTGGCGCCGGTCGCCGACGGCCCTACTGCGCGGCCTCGTCGCTCCGAGGGGCGACATCCCGCTCGATCTGTAGAGCACGCTGGGGATCACCGGCCGCAAGGAGAGAGGGTGCGGCATGAGCGCCCGCCAGGTGCAGTCCACCGCCAGAGCGCATACCAC
>Ga0137403_10004998_pt1 | contig 15462 bp, 15 predicted proteins | sample CZOMad2_1_16fung_FD_122057 | JGI IMG/M metagenome (GOLD analysis project Ga0137403, IMG submission 122057) | Vadose zone soil fungal communities from Angelo Coast Range Reserve, California, USA - CZOMad2_1_16fungal (Hybrid Assembly) | ecosystem: Environmental > Terrestrial > Soil > Vadose zone... | reverse complement strand
CACCGTGGTACATCGACGTACCGATGCCCGGCCAGACGCTGGTCACCCCTCTGGGGGACATTCGTCGGTTCCTCGCTGAAACGGGCCACGCGGAGCTGATTCTCGCCACCCCGCGTTGACTCGCACGTCGAGGTGTCGAACCGGTTCGCGTTCGCCTCGAGTCACATGTGCTCGGCTACGCAGCGCGTCTCGCCACCGCAGGATCGATCATGATCCGGTCCTCGAGGCGATAGGTCCTGGCGCTCTTCGTCGCCTCGCGCAGGGCCAGCTCCAGCGCGGCGTGCCGAAGTTGTGACCGCGGGACCGAGCCCGTCATCGCGATGACGACGGGCGAGCCCCGCCACAGCGGAATACTCACCGTCGGGGCGACAGGGAGGCTTCCGAGCGACGGATCGGCAAGGAGAGAATCCGAAATCCTCGACTCGAGCGAAACTGCCAGCGCCTCCCGCTTCCGGCTCAGGTCGTACGCTATGCCCACCAGGATCGTGGCCGCGAGGAGGACGACCAGCGCGGCGGCCACGAAGAGCCCCGCTACATTCGGCATAGACAGTGGCGGCAGGGCCGGCGACATCGTCGGGCTGGAAGAAACCTGCGCCCAAGCAGTACCCGTACCGTACATCATCGATGCTATGCCGTATCCAAGCATCAATCTGAGGGCCAAGTTCATGACAAATACCTCCTGACCCCCCTGTTGCATTCATCGTGCCGTACCCCGGACCGCGGAGCCTCGCGCGATATTCGCAACCGGCACGGCTGAAAGCCCCCCTCCTTGTCGAGAATTAGGATTCGAGGCCGCCCAGAAGCTGCGGGAGAGGGTCGCGGTCGACATCAAAACAATGCTCGCGAGAAAACAACGTTCGCGAGCACGCACACGAAGGATATCTCGCTCGCCGGGGCGTTGCAACTAGAGGCGATCGCCGTCTATGGCGAGCAAGCCACGGGCTGGATCACCTGACGCCTGAGCGGGCGCACGTATCAGGCGAGCCTGGACAGATACTGGGCCACGAAATCGGTGCCCACGTAATCGACGTACGCCTGGGTGATGCGCTTGGTCACGGGACCGGGCACGCGGCCGTCGCCGATCATCTGGCCGTTCACCGAGCGAACGGGACAGATGCACAGGCTGGTCGAGGTCAGGAAGACCTCGTCGGCGGTGACCGCGTCGTAGACGTCGAGGTCGCGCTCCTCCGCGGTCAGGCCGAGCTGCACGGCGAGCTCCATCGCTGTCCGGCGGCTCACCCCGGGCAGGACATATTTCTCGCGCGGCGTGTAGACGCGCTCGTTGCGCACGACGAAGATATTGCTGCCGATCCCCTCGCACAGGTTGCCGTTCTCATCGAGCAGCACCGACCACGCCTGCGGCTGGGCGGCCTTGACTTCCTTGTCGGCGAGGATGAGGTTCAGGTAGTTGTGGGTCTTGGCGCGCGGGCTCAGCATGGGCGGTGGAATACGGCGGATCGAGGGCACCACCACGTCGATGCCATCCCGGAACTGAGGCGCCCGCGCCTTGAGGGGGAGCGGTGTGCAATCGACGATGACCTGCGGCCCGGTATGCGCCCATCCCTCGTCGCCGATCGCGTCGACGCCGCGGCTCACGCGCTGGGCGAGCCACCAGTCCCCCGCGGCGGCGCGGAGATGCTCGTTGCGCAGAACGACCTCCTCGCTGATGGCCACCACCTCCTTGGGCTCGAGGCCGATGTCGATGCGCAGATAGCGGAGCGATCGATAGAGGCGCTCCACGTGCTCCGCGAGGCGGAAGATGCGCCCGTCGAAGGTGCGCGTCATGTCGAAGCAGCCATCGCCGCGATTGAAGCTGCGGTCGCGGTAGGGAATGACCACCTCGGTCTCCGGCACGAATTTGCCGTTGAAGTAGGCGATGCGCGTCATGTGAAGTCTCCCTCGGTGTGAGTGCCTACCTACCGCAGCACGCCGCGATTCGAGAACCGCGTCTCCTGACTGGTAATGAACTCCAGCAGCGCCGCCTGCCCGCCCTCGGTGGCCTTTCTCGCTCGGGCGAAGGCGCCCGCGATGTCCTCGGGCCGCTCCACCCGCTCGCTCCATCCGCCCATGGCGCGCCCCAGGTCCGCGTAGCGCCCGCCGATGTCGCGCGTGCCGTACTTGTCATGCGACACGACGAGGTGCGGGATCTCGATGGCCATGCTCGAGTTGTTGAGCACGACGGTGAGGATGGGGATCCCGCAGCGCACGGCCGTCTCGAAATCGAGCCCGGTCATGCCGAAGGCGGCGTCACCCATGAAGTTGACGCAGAGCTTGTCGGGGGCGGCGAGCTTGGCCCCGATGATGAGGCCGAGTCCGGTGCCCAGCGCATGCGACTTGCCCCAGCCGAGATAGCTGCGCGGCGGGACGGCCCGGTAAAAGGGCAGGAGCTGGTCGCGCGGGCTCCCTGAGTCGTGCGTGACGATGGCGTCGCGCGGGTCGACCGCGCGCATGAACTCGGCGATGACGCGGTAGGGGCTGATCGGGACCTCGGCCGAGCCGAGCGTCGGCGTCCACTCCGCCAGCCACGCCGCGCGCACGCGCTCGAGCTCCGCGCGCACGTTTTCGCGTCCGGCGGGGCGGCCTCCCTGACTCTTGACGGCCTCGATGAACTGGCGGAGCACGAGTCGCGCGTCGCCCAAGAGTGGGTAGTCGGCGGCGTAACTCTTGTTGAGGTCGCGCTCGTCATTGGTCGCGTGGATGAGCGTCTTGCCTGGCGGTATGGTGGCTGCCATTCCGTGGCGGGTGAAGCTACACCCGATGCCGAAGACCACGTCGGCCTCGCGGAGATAGTGCAAGGTGTGTCCGGTCACGACCGGGCCGCCGGTGCCGAGGGCGAGCGGGTGATCCTCGGGGAAAGCGCTCTTGCCTTCGAGGGTGGCCATGACCGGCGCCTGAAGGAGCTCGGCCAGCTCGATCAGGTCATCCGAGGCCTCGGCGTACAGCACGCCCTGCCCCGCGTGGATCACCGGCCGCCGCGCCTCGCGGAGCACGTGGGCGGCCGTCTCGACGTCGCGCGCATTGGCGCCGGCCGCAGTCACCTTGACCGGCCGGTACGCGTTGATCAGGGCCTCGGGCACCTCCTCGTTCACGACGTCGGCGGGGATCTCGACCATCGCCGGGCCCGGGCGGCCCATGCGCATCAGGCTAATGGCCCGGCGCATGACGTCCGCGACCTGGCTGCCCACGGTGATGGTCTCGACAGACTTGGTGACGGACGCGAAGGTGCGCGCCGAGCTGAACAAGGGGAATACCTGGGCACGGTCGCGCTGATGTCCGAGCGGCAGGAGCAGCATTGGCGTGGAGTCGGAGTACGCGGTGGCGACGCCGGGGAAGGCGTTCTCGGCCCCGGGGCCGTACTGCATGCAGAAAACGGCGAGCTTCTTGCCGTTCATCACCCGCGCATACCCGTCGGCGATGCCCACCCCCACCCGTTCCTGGCGGCAGAGCACGGGCCGGATCTCGGCCTTGGCCGTGGCCTCGATCAGCGGGGTCGTCGGATAGGCGCTCAGAAACTCGGCGCCCTCGATCTTGAGAATGCGGGCGATGGCATCGATGACTTTCACGCTGGGCCCTCCTTGGGTCCTCGGGATTGCCGGCCACTTGCGCGAACGAGCGGCCGGCCAGCGGCCCGGCGTTGACTATACCGCAGAAGCGCACAGGTTCGGTCAGCCGAGGGAAAACTCCTGCGCTCCGGCGGCGAGCCTCGGCCAGCTTTCTCGCTCGCTCGAGCAGTGACGGCGGAATCGTGAGGCCGAGGGTCCCCCGGCACGGGCGGAACGCCGGGCTTCGCTTGACAGCTTCCGGAGGCGGCGCTAGCCTGACGCGAGGATGAGAGGAACGTGGAATGTGCGACACAGCATAAGCATCAGTCACGTTCGGTCCGGAGGTCCCTCGTTGCTTCATCCATCAGCCTTCCGCCTTCTCGGTCGCGGAGTCTTCTGACCAACTGATCCGACGCGGTACGGCGGGCGCCTCGCGCCCTGCCCCAGGCGGAACCGCTCCTGATCGCCGCGATGCGTCGCTCCTGGACGGTACGCCCTTCGTTCGATCACCTGTAGTTAAAGAGAACGAGCGCTTCAGACGATGATCCCTCTGAGGAGGTGAGCGATGCCTCAGTCCCGTCCCACGGAGATCCCCCGCGAGACCATGGCGGCCGAGCAGGAGCGCCACGCTGGAGGTGGGCTTCTCGAAGCGACCGCCGAAGGCGAGCACGACCGGACCTACGGCATGGTCGGGACCTCCAAAGCGATGCTCGAGGTCTATGAAATGGTCGCGCGTGTCGCCCCGACCACGAGCACCGTGCTCATCCAGGGCGAGACGGGGACGGGAAAGGAGCTCATCGCGCGGGCCATCCACTCGACGAGCCGCCGCGGAGAGCATCCGTTCGTGACCGTCGACTGCAGCGCCCTCGCCGAGAGTCTCCTCGAGAGCGAGCTGTTCGGTCACGTCAAGGGAGCGTTCACCGGCGCCCAGACCGACAAGCGGGGGCTCATCGAGACGGCGGGCGGCGGCACCTGCTTCCTCGACGAGATCGGGGAGATCAGCGCATGCGTGCAGGCGAAGCTCCTGCGGGTGCTCCAGGAGCGTGAGGTGAAGCGGGTAGGAGGAACCGACAGCGTCAAGGTCGACGTCCGGGTGATCGCCGCCACCAACAAGGACCTCGCGTCGCTGGTCGCCGACGGAAGATTCAGGGAAGATCTCTTCTATCGCCTGAGCGTCGTGACCATCGTCCTGCCGCCGCTGCGGGAGCGGCGGGAGGACATTCCGGCGCTCGCCGGTCACTTCCTCCAGGTTTTCCGTGACGCGAACGAGCAGGCGCCCTGCTCGATCTCGCCCGAAACCCTGGCATTGCTCGTCGCGTACGACTGGCCGGGAAATGTCCGCGAGCTACAGCACGCCATCGAGCGGGCGGCTGCCCTGACCACGAATGCGGTGCTCCTCCCCGCAGATCTGCCGCCAAAGCTGGTCGGCTCCGTGCGCGAGGCCGCTTCGCCCGCCGGCTCAGCCCTCGGGCTCACGGGCGTCGTCAAAGACCACATCCGCCGCGTATTGAAGGTGGCGGGATGGAACAAGAAACTCGCCGCCGAGCTGCTCGGCATCCATCGGCGCACGCTCTATCGTCTGACGAAGCGACACGGAATCCCCCTCAGCAAACGCGACTGAGGCGATCGGCCTCACCCCGGCTTCGACGAGCACACCCCTCTAAGCTGCCGAACTTCCTCTCCTCTGCCGAAGGCTCGGCGATACGGTGTGGCTGTTCGGCACGTCATCGAAGCGCCGCGATCCCGAGATCCTCGCAGAACAATTTGCGAAGCGCCTTTGTCGGAGGGCGCTTACAGCAATCTTCAACCGGACAATCCGTGCGCCCGCTGGCTGGCAAGAAGGTTGCGTCATAGGCTCGCGTCTGGGCCGCGGGCAGAGACCGACGGACCACCACGGTGTCGGATTCAGCCCAGCCCGTGATAGCGCGTTCCGGATGAGACCGTGGTGGCAAGACGAAACCCATTGGACCAGGAGGCCGAGATGATGGTCGACACGCACGCGTATTTTGGGCAGCCCGGTGTGTTTCCCCAGTTCCAGCCGCAGACCTTTGTGCCGCAAAACCCGTTCGGGGCCGCGCCGGGGCAGTATGCGCAAGCGTTGGGACAGCTGATCGCCGGATGCCTGGCGCAGCAGCAGCTCGCGGGTCAGCTCGGTGCCGCGATGGGGCTGCCCGGGCGCGTCTCGCCGTTCGACAGCGGGCTCCAGATGCTGGCGGCCTTCTCGCCGTACGCCGCTTTCACCGCTCTCCCGGGCCAGTATGCCCCGCCCATCGGGCAGACGACCGCCGGGTGGCAGGGCTATCCACAGCCCGGCGCCTTCCCGACACAGACACTGTTTGGAACTCCTCAGCTCGGCGGCTATCCGGGCCTCGCCGGCAATCAGCCAGGCCACTTCGGACTGCCGATCGGAACCGTCGGTGGATGGTTCGGCCGGCCTCACAGCTCCGGCTTTGGGCCTCAGGCAGGTTTCCCCAGTCTGGGGGGGCAGTCTCTCGGAGAAATTTCTGCCTGGCAGCCCCAGATCGCGAGTCAGCTCCTTGGGGCGCTGGGGCGTAGCTTCCAGCCATACCAGATGACATCGCCCATGGCCTACGCGGCCTGAGCGGGCGGGACGGACGCCGAGCGTGCGTGACAGGGTGGACGGTTTTCTTTCGCCGTCCACCCTCGCGCACGAGATGTGCATCGTCTTCACGACAAGCCTCGAAGGCTGACCGCCGATGCGGGGCGCGCCGCGACGACACACTATTGCTCACAGGAGGAAGCCAATGGGCGAGGAAAGCAAGTCCCCAGGCGGCGCGCCGCCGCCCACGCGAAATCTGGATCAGGGAAAGCGACAGTTCATCATCACGCCTCGTCGCGGAAGTCGGGCACTGAGCGCCGGATTCCGGCCCATGTCGGCGGGAGCGGTGCGCGCTACGCTGGGGCAGCTCCCCGGCGTGGAGCTCGTGCGCGTGCTGCGGCCACGGCGGCCCTTCTCCGCGCTGTCCCTGGCCCCCGACGAGGCCACCGAGACGTACGTCGCCCGCATCGACCCCAGTCGCACGGAGCTCATCCGGCACATGGTGCCTCCCCAGCTTGTCGTGGAGGAGGACGCAGCGCTCGAATATGGCACGCCGGCCGGCCTCTCCCGGCCTGCCCCGACCCGGCTCGCCTCCTGGAGCTTCGGGGGCGCCTTCGAAAACCGCCAGATCCGCTTCCGTGTGATCGGCGAGGGTGGCAAGCCGCTTGCCAGCGTCGGCGTGAGCCTGGCCGGCGAGGGATTTCCTCAAGAGGGCCGCACGGACAAGCGGGGCGAAGTGACGCTCCCTCTCGCTACATTGCCCGGCCGGCGCGCGCGCTCGCTGTTCGTGAGCGCGCCGAACAGCTACTGGGACCAGTTTCTCACCGAGCCGGACCTGATCGATGGCGACATGAACGTCATCCACCTGCGCGCCATCGAGGAGACCATCGCCGGCTTCCCGGAGCACTTCCGCTATGGCTGGGGCCAGCTCCAGATGGGGCTCCATCGCATTCCGGAGACGCTCACCTGCAGAGGGCTCAGGATCGCCATCGTGGACTCGGGAGCGGACACCAGCCACCCGCTGCTCCACCACATCCGCCTCGGCCTCGATCTCACCAACAGCGCGGACCCCCAGGCCTGGACGCTGGACGTCATCGGTCACGGGACGCACGCGGCCGGCATCATCGCCGCCCGCGACGAGTCGGGAAAGATGCTGCGCGGCTTCGCACCGGATGCCGAGATCCACGTCATCAAAGTCTTCCCGGGTGGACAGTTCAGCAACCTGCTCGAGGCTCTCGACTACTGCGTCGATCTCGACATCGACATCGTGAATCTGAGCCTCGGCAGTGCACAGCCGTCGGAGGCGATCGAACAAAAGCTCGAAGAGGCCGCGCTCCACGGGATCGCCTGCGTCGTGGCGGCCGGCAACTCGGGTGGCCGGGTGCAATATCCGGCCTCGTCGCGGTACACGTTGGCCATCGGAGCGGTGGGGCGCCTCAACGAGTTTCCGGAGTCGACGTGGGATGCCACGACGGTGCTGCCGAACCTCGTCGCCGGTGACGGGATCTTCTCACCGGGCTTCAGTGCCTTCGGCCCCGAAGTAGCGGTGTGTGCACCCGGAGTGGCTGTCGTCTCCACGGTCCCGGGTGGCTTCGAGCCGCAGTCGGGGACTTCCACGGCGGCGCCCCACGTAACCGGCCTCGCCGCGCTCCTGCTCGCCCATCACCCGCTCTTTCAGGGCCCGCTGCGGAACAGGAGCCACCAGCGAGTAGCTGCGCTTTTCAGTATGATCCGATCCCTTTGCGTTCCCTACGGCTTCGGCGCGGAGCGTGTTGGCGCCGGCCTTCCCCGGCTGCACGGGCTCGAACAGCTCCTCCAGCCGGAGCCGCAGCCGGGAGAGCCGACGACCGTCTCCCGCGGCAACGGCCAGACTGCTGCGTCTCCGGCCGCGGCCGCGCCGGGCATAGCGTATCGCACGATGGGCGGTGTCACGGACCCGATGGCAGCCTCCGTCGCCCCGGTCTTCGGCATGCCCGCGTTCTCTCCGCAGGACGCGGGTTCGGCGCAGGTGGCCCCGCTGTACGTCCATCCGCTCGTCGCCCAAGCTTGGCCGGTCCAGGCATTGCTCGAGTCGTTACGCCGCCAATACCTGGGTGTCTGAGTCTCGCTCAGAACGGGTTGCCCCGCCGCCGTCCCGGGCGGGGCGCCCGCCGTCGTGTACATCAAGGAAATGCTCACGGGCGTCGCTGCGTCATCTACAGAACGTCACTCGGGCCCAGAGATCCTGCCCACAACGTCGACTCCCCGCTCCTTGCCAGGCTTGGATCTGAGCACCACGGTCTCGGCCTGGCCCGGCAGGATACCGACCAGTGATTGAACCGTCAGACCGTGAGTCACCAGCACGAGCGTGCCCGGCCCGCGCCACCCGGACACCATCTCCTTCAACGCAGCGAGCCGTTCCGGGCTCTTGTCGGAAGCTGCCACGGCCCATGTACCATCGACCGGACCGAGCGCCATCAGCCGTGCCGTATCCAGGCAGCGGCACCATGGCGAGGAGAGGATCTTGTCTACGCGCACGCCGTGTTGGCGGAACGCCTCGCCGAGCGCCCTGGCTTGCGCCCGTCCTCTCTCATCCAGATTGCGCTGGGTCGCGCAGTCGTCGATCTTGAAACCGGGCGGGTCGCCGTAGCCGGGTGACGCGTTGCCATGGCGGATCAGCGCGACATGACCGCCATTGACGAGTGCGGCCCAGGCTTCCCGGGGATCATCGGCCGCTACCGGCGCGGCGATCAGCAAAATGGCAAGAGGGGCGAGCGCGAGCCGGCTCATGCGCGCCTTCCGACGATCACCCGCATCTCTTAGGCCGCTCACGTGCTTGCCTGCAGGTTATCGATAGTCGTTGCGGTTTGCCTGGAGCCCACGGTCGCGGATCTCCTCGATATATCGCCAGATGTCGGGCTGTGAGCCGTCGAGGTCGGTGAACCCATACTCGCGTGCGAGTTCGCCGGAGCTGACCGACTTCTTGTTCCATCTGGTCCGGTCGGGATCCGATGCCAGCGCAACGATGGCGCGCCCGACGTATCGAGGCGACTCAGAGAGAGCGAAGTCGGCGGGGGCGGCAGGCTGGTCGTCATCGGCGGATGTCCGACCGAGGGCGTCGCGCCAGTTCTCCTCGGAGACACCGAAATTGAGGTGAGTGTCAATGGCAAGCCGGAGTATTCGGAGACCCTTGTCGGGGTCGTGCTTCCATATGGGAGTGTTCCATTCAGCTGGGCCGCCTTTCAGCAATTCCCCACCCCAGATGTCGTTGACGAGCACGTCGATGTGGCCGTGGTTTGTCCGGATCTGCTCGGCCAGGGTCTTCACCTGGCCGGGGTCGAGATGGTCGACTGCGGCCGCAATACCGGTCCCGCCGAGGTGCGTGACGACTTCGGCAGTCTCTTCGATTGTCTCGGCCCGGTTGTAGTCGGACCGAGTTGATCTCGTACTGCGACCTGTGCAAACCACCGTTGCGCCAGCTTCGCCCAAGGCAGCCGCGATGCCACGCCCGGCACCTCGGGTCGCCCCCGCCACGACGGCCACGCGACCACGCAATGCGTTTCGGTTTGGCGACCATTCCATAGCTCGAGTCTGCCAGCTCTCCTCGAAAGCTTCAAACGGCCGCCACTGGCCTCGTGGGTCTGCCAACGCCGTGCACTTCGGGCCGAGGTAGGCTCCCCGCATGGCGTCCAGGGATCCGGAAGGGCGCCGGGGCTGATTCCGGAAATATGTGGTAGGCGCAGAGAGCGGCACCGAGGGCGCCGCCCGCGTCGCCGGCGGCCGGCACACGGTTTAGCCTAGGTCGCCAAGATGAACGAGGCATGAACGACTCCAAGATGGTGCGTTGCTTCATCGGCCCCACCCTGCCGGCGGGCTGACTATACTGTCGTCGTGCGTCTCCTCCTCGTCGAAGACGAGCACCGGCTCGCCGATCGTCTCGCCCGTGGCCTCCGCGAAGAGGGTTTCGCGGTGGACACTGCGGGAACGACCGCGGTGGCGCGTGAGTGCATCGTCGAGACGGACTACGACCTCGTCCTGCTCGACCTCAAGCTGCCGGATGGCTCGGGGCTCGATCTGCTTGCCGAGTGGCGCAGCGAAGGCGTCACGGCGCCCGTCCTCGTCCTCACGGCTAAAGACCTGCTGGCCGACAAGGTCAACGGGCTGGACGCTGGAGCCGACGACTACCTGACTAAGCCGTTTTCGTTCGAGGAGCTCCTGGCGCGGATCCGAGCTCTCCTCAGGCGCCGCACCGCCCCACCGCAGGACGTCATCGAGATCGGCGACCTGCGGATCGACCGCACGGGGCATCGAGTCGCGCACGGGGGGACACCCGTCGAGCTGACGGCCAAAGAATTCGCGCTCCTCGAGCTGCTCGCGCTGCATGCAGGCCAAGTGCTCTCGCGGGGGGCGATCGCCGAGCACGTCTGGGATGCCGCGTACGACGCCCAGAGCAACGTGATCGACGTCATCGTGGGGCGACTGCGCCGCAAGCTCGGTGCGAGGCCCAACGATCGGCTGATCCACACCGTCGCCGGTGTCGGCTACGTCCTCCGCACCGGCAAAAACATCCCGTGAGCTCGACGGGCCTCCTCCGCACGAGGTGGGTCTTTGCCGGCGCGTTCAACGACCCGTGGAGGCGCGATGCGCCCAAGTCCCGTGGTCCCCTAACGGTGCTCGCTACTCCCCCAGTCGAAGCGGTAGCCCAGGATCATCTTGACGATGAGGCCGTCGGTGCTCGAGGTCATCCCGAAACCCACGCCGAAGTTGAACTCCCACTTGGGGCCGAGTTCGAGGTCAATGACAGGGAAGATCTGCTGCTGCTGGTCGCTCCACCGGTCGAGGTGCTTGACCGGGCCCAGCGAGGCGTAGTACTCGAGGCCGAGCGCAACCTTCGGCGTAACGCTGTAGCTGACCTTGGCGGACGGGGAAAACCCGAAGCCCTGAGAGCTGTTTTGGCCCTTGATCGACAGGTCGAACACGGGATTGACCGCCAGGTACCAGGGACCCCATTGCTTGTCGATGATCGGTCGCAACTCGAACGTCCACGTGTCGGTCGAGAACTGACGCTGCTGGTAGCCCACTTCCGCCGACAGACTGAGGCCCATCGGGAGGTTCCAGCTCTCGGGGGCCCGCACCCGCGGACGGATATGGTCACCTACCCACTCCCAGGTGGTGTCGGGCTGGATGCTGGTGAAGACGTAGAAGCCGGTTTCGAACCAGCTCGTCCAGCCCTGGGTGATCTCCAGGGTCTCGTGAAAGGCGCCCTGGGATCGGAGCACCCCGTCGGTCGTGCGCGTGGTCCCTTGGGCAGCCACGTTGCTGTGAAGCTCCACCATGGTGGTCCACGGCGCTACTGTCTCTGAACCGTACACTTGGATCTCGTAATTGTTCTGTGCCTGGGTGGGGCCGGCTCGCACCAGCAAGCACGCCGCTCCCACCAGCGCCGCCAGGATTGGGCGCACTGGACGGCCCCTCATCCCGAGCCACCTTAAGCTCAAGTGTCCGAGCCCCACCGCCGGGTTTGCGACGAAAACGTCATCGGTCGACGGCATGTCCGTACCCCCAAGCAGCGCATCCCCCGGCATCTTAGTCCACATTTCGGATTTGGAGCGTGAGCTTCCTGGGCCGCTCGTTCATCGCCCGTTCACACGACCGGGGTATATGCCAAGCGTCCCGAGCGGAATCGCGGGGCAGCCCGCTCGTGCGAAAGGGAAGCGCGTGACCAGATGGAAGAGCGTCCTCGTAATCACGGCGGCCGTGCTCGCTCCGCTCGCGGCCTCGGCGGAGGAGCGTCTTCTTACCCTGCGGCCAGAGAAGACGAGGGTGACGTTCAATCTCAAGGTGACGGCCCACGAGGTCAATGGCGTCCTCGCGCTCGAGGCAGGTCAGATTCGCTTCGACTCGGCCACGGGCGCGGCCTCTGGGCAGATCACCATCGACCGGCGCCGCGCCGAGACCGGCAACAGTCTCGGCGACCGTGAGATGCACAAGACCGTGCGCGTGAGCGCCGAGGTCACGTTCGGCGTGCCGTACGTCGAATGGGGACTGCACAATCCGAGCTTCCTCGTGCTCCGCGTCGCGCGGAGGGCGTCCTGAGCTCGATCTCCAAAGTTGAGATGGCTCTTTGCTGCGCCCGGCTCGGAGCGGAAGTCACCGCTATCGACGTCACCGAATCGATGCTTCGGCGGGCCAAGGAGAAAACCCGCGGGCTGCCGATCCGCTTTCACCTCATGGATGCGCGCCGCCTCGAGTTCGACGACGGGGCGTTCGACGTCTCCGTCCTCTCCTTCGCCGTACACGACGGGCCCAGGGCGGCGCGCATAGTAGCCCTGCGCGAGGCCGCGCGGGTGGCGCGGAGAGCGCTGGTTATCCTCGACTACGACTTCCCGCGCCGCGAGCCCTGGCGGGCGATGGTGGTCGGGCTGGTTCGCCTGTACGAGACCGCCTACCTTCCGGACTTCGCACGACAGGGCCTCCCGCCTGTTCTCGCCGAAGCCGGCCTCGAGGCATCAACGGTCTCCTATCCGCTGCCAGGGTTCTGCGCGATCCATGTCGTGAGGCGGGACGAGCCGGCCTTCGGCAAGGGGCATGGGATGCGCCCGGAGAGTCCGATGAGTCGTTGATGTCGCGAGCTTGGGTTCGAAATCGGGCGAACGAGAGAGGACGCTGTATGCGGACATGGGTAGGATTCTTCATCGCCGCCGTCGCTTCGCTCGCCCCGGTCGCGGCGCGCTCGGAGGAGCTGATCCTCACGCTCGTGCCGGAGAAGACGCAAGCGACATTTCGGGTGAGAGCAATGCTCTTCGACATCGACGGAGTCCTCGCTCTGGGCCTCGCGCAGATCCGGTTCGATCCCGCGACCGGCGCCGCATCGGGCCAAATCACCGTCGACCTCCGGGAGAGCAAGACAGGCAGTCGGCTCCGCGACTGGGAGATGCACAAACGTGTGTTCGAGACGGAGCGCTATCCGCTAGCCGTCTTCCGCGCGGACCACATGCTGGGGACGCTGGCGCCGTCCGGAACCTCAAACCTCGTCCTTGCCGGCATCGTGACCATGCACGGTGCCGAGCATGCAATGGTGGTGCCGGTGAGAGCCACCGTATCGGGCGATACTTTCTCGGCCGAGGCACTGTTCGAGATCCCCTACGTTGCGTGGGGGCTCCGCGATCCGAGTCTGCTTTTCCTGCGAGTCGCGCACGTGGCCGTGGTTTCCGTGAAGGTGGGAGGGGACCTCCGCGCCGACCATGAAGTCTCCAAGGATCACATGATTGGGAGGCGCACCGATCCGACGACCAGTCTTCGGGGACCGAGGCAGTAGGTGCCGACGGGGCCCCTAGGGCGACGGATTCCTTCCTGCAGGAGCCCAGGTCATGCGGTTCCGTGGAGAGGTTTCCGAGGAGAGGCGCCCGTCGCTCGCGGAGGAGGAGCCGAATGATAGCCTGGCGGTCTTTGGGGCTCGCGTGCACCGCGCTGGGCATCGTTGCCTCCACCCATGGCGCCTGGGCAGCGGGCGCCGCCGAGCAGGTTAAGAGCGCCATCGACCACGTTCTCGCCACAGTCAGCGATCCAGCGCTGAAGGGCGATGAGAAGAGAGCCGAGCGTCGGGAGGCAGTCCGGAAGATCGCTGACGGGATCTTCGATTTCAAGGAGATCGCGCACCGCTCCCTCGGCCGCTACTGGCTCCCGCTTTCGGATGCCCAGCGCGCGGAGTTCGTGGATCTCTTCGCGGACCTCCTCGAGCGCTCGTATATTCCCAAGATCGAGCCCTACGGGGGTGAGAAGATCATCTACGGCGGCGAGCGCGTGGATGGTGACGCCGCCACCCTGAGCACGAAGATCATAACGAAGAACGGCAACGCCGTGCCGATCGACTACCGTCTTCTCAAGCACGGCGAGCGGTGGATGATCTACGACATCAGGGTGGACGGCATCAGTATCGTATTGAATTATCGGACTCAGTTCAATAAGATCATTCAGGCGAGCGGCTACAATGGCCTCGTTGAGAAGATGAAGAGTAAGCGCGGCCAGCTCGCCGAGGAAGACACTCAGAAGCAGAAAAGAGAATAAGAGCGTCACGTCGGCATCAGCGGCACGGGGGTTGTTTGCGACGGGTCTACCGCTACTTCACAGACCCCGCCCGGAGGCGGGGCCGACTATACTGTCGTGGTGCGTTTCCTATGGGTCGAAGACGAGTACCGCCTCGCCGTTCGTCGCGCGCGCGGCCTCCGCGGAGAGGGTTTCGCGGTGGACACTGCGGCGACGACCTCGCTGGCGCATGAGCGGGTCGTCGAGACGGACTGCGACCTCGTCCTGCTCGACCTCAAGCTGCCGCGACTGCGTCGCGAGCTCGGGGCGACACCCCACCGCCGGGTGATCCACACGATCGCAAGGGTCGGCTGCGTCCTCCGCGGCGGTGGAGAGATCCCGTGAACGCGGCGGGCTCCCTCCGCACGAGATTCACTTGGTGGTTTGCCGGAACTCTGCTCCTTCTCTACGGCGTGGCCGCCACGGCAATCTGGCTCCATTCCCGCACGAGCGATCACCACGCCGCCGTGCTGACCCTAAAGGCGGAAGCGGAGGTCGTCGCCGCCTATCTCACGACAACCGGCCGGGTTGACGCGCCGGAGTTCAGGGCGCCCGAAGCCACGCCCTTCTCAATCTGGTTCCGCCTGATTCGAGGAGGGCGCGTCATCGTCCAAACTCCAGGCTCGCCTCCGATTCCCGTGGGCAAGGGCCTTCCCACGAACGACGAGATCCTCACCGAGTGGTCGCCGATCCTTCGGGGGCGCTATCTTGTCGTCTATCACATGGTCGGCGGGGCACTCGGAGACGCCATGCTCCAGGTCATCGCCCCCACCGCCTCACTCGTGTCGGCAGACCGGCGGCTCGCCTTGGCTCTGGTCGGCGTTGGTCTCGTGGTCATTCCCCTCGCCGCGCTCGGCGGACGCCGCCTCGCCCAGCGGGCACTCCGTCCGCTGGACGGGCTCGTCACCCAGATCCGCGGGCTCGATTCGAGCCGGTTGGGCGACCGCCTCGAGCTCCCCGGAAAATCCGTGGAGGAGGTAGTAGTCTTTGCCGGGGCGTTCAATGAATTGTTGGGCCGGCTCGAGACGAGCGTCGACTTGATGAGGCGCTTCACCGCGGATGCCTCACACGAAATCCGGAATCCCTTGACAGTCATCCGAACGGGCCTCGAGGTCGCGCTCCGGCGAAACCGCCCGTCCGAGGAGTACCGCGCGCTCATGGAAGAGAATCTCCAGGAGATTCGGCGCCTCCAGGCCGTTCTCGAAGGATTGCTTGCCCTTGCGCGCGAAGTGCCCGGCTCTCCGTATCCGGGGGCAAAGGTGGCTGTCGACTTCTCGGGACTCCTCGAGCAGACCG
>Ga0137403_10004997_pt1 | contig 15463 bp, 14 predicted proteins | sample CZOMad2_1_16fung_FD_122057 | JGI IMG/M metagenome (GOLD analysis project Ga0137403, IMG submission 122057) | Vadose zone soil fungal communities from Angelo Coast Range Reserve, California, USA - CZOMad2_1_16fungal (Hybrid Assembly) | ecosystem: Environmental > Terrestrial > Soil > Vadose zone... | reverse complement strand
TTGGTCGGGATCGAGCGCGGTGCGTAAGTAAACGGTCATGCCGGTGACGTAACGGCTCGAAAGGTAGGGAACGTACGCCTGTTCGGGAATCTCGTCGCGCAGGTTTGTGTACTTGATATCCTTCACGACGCCGATGATCTCCATGTCGGTCTTCGTTCCCGGATCCATGCCGAAACCGATGTGGCGGCCAATGGGGTTGCGGCCGGCGAAGTAACGCTTGACGAAGGTCTGGTTGACGATGATTTTGGCGGGCACCCAATTTTCTTCGGGGTCAACTGAATCGCCGTGCTTCACTTCCTGCGTGTCTTGGATAGTGAAGTCCCGGCCGGCGATGATCGGGACATTCAGCGTGGCGAAATAATTCGGGCTGATCTGATTCATGTAGGGCTCGGGATGATCGCCGGCACGCGGAGGCGTGTAACCTTCCACGGTCACCGAACTATCCCACTCGTTGTCCTCAAGAATCCGCACCGCCGCGAGGCCTGCCGATTGTACGCCCGGCAAAGCACTCACGCTGTCGGTGAGACGCTGATAGAAAAGCTTCGTGCGGTCCGGCTTGTAGCCGTTGAGCGATGGGTCCAAGTTAAATCCAATCAAACGCTCCACCGGAAAACCCGGTCCAAGATTGCGCAGATTGTTCAGGCTCTTCACAAACAATCCGGCGCCGATCAGCAGTAGCAGGGAGAGCGTGACCTGCGCCACGACCAGCGCCTTCCGCAATCCGACATGGCCGCCGCCAAGCACCGCGCCGGCCTGATCCTTTAGCGTGGAAGCAACATTCGGCCTGGATGCCCGCAGCGCCGGCGCGAGGCCAAAAAGAATTCCGGTGAGGAGGGTCACGCCGAGGCTGAACAGCAGAATGCGAATGTCGGGCGCGGTCGAAATCTTCAACCCCTGAGAATCCGACGGCAGGTAGGCGGTCAGCAGCAGTTTGTCCGCCCAAAACGCCAGTGCGATGCCGGCCACACCGCCCAGCGAGGCAAGCAGCAGACTTTCCGTCAGCAACTGCCCGATGATGCGGCGGGCGCCCGCGCCCAGTGCCAGCCGCACGGCGATTTCTTTCTGGCGTCCCGCGGCGCGCGCCAGCAGCAGGTTCGCGAGGTTGGCGCACGCGATTAGCAATACGGTACCGGTGATGGCCATCAGCACCCACAGCGGCGTAGCAAGCTGTTGCCGGAAGTACGAGCGCCCTTGCGATCCCGGAAGCACATCAATGGTGCATTTCAGGAACTCCTGCCGCGTGAAGGCGGAGGCGTTGCGGAATGCCGGCTCCTGTACCTCGAGTTCCAACATCGAGTGCATGTACGGCTGCAGCGACGCTTTGGCGCGAATGGCGCTGATGCCCGGTTTCAAGCGTCCGAACGCGTTAACCCAGCGTTGCCGACGGTTCTTTAGAAACTCTTTTTGGAGCGGCAGCACGTCCGGCTGCATCATCGTCGGTACGAAAATTTTCGTGGCGTTGCCTAGTTCCACGCCGTCGAATCCCGGCTGTGCCACGCCGATAATCGTCATGCTGTTGTTGTTGACAATTACTTTCTTGCCCACAATTCGTGGATCTTGAGCGAAGCGCGTCTTCCAGTAGTCGTAGCTCAGAACCGCCAGAGGATGACCGCTGGGCGTGCGATCGTCGTCCGGAGTGATGGTTCGTCCGATCGCGGATCCGACACCCAGCACGGTAAAGTACGTTCCCGATACCAATTCTGCCTGCACGCGCTCGGTCTGGTTCTCGAACGTGAGGCTGGTGCTAAGCGGGAAACGGCAGAACATGCCGGTGAACACCTCGTTGTGGTCCTTAAAGTCGCGGTACATGGGATAGGAGATCGCGTTGCCGCCCCAGTTGCTGCCATAATGCTGCCCGCGCATGGTGAGTAGCACGAGCTCGGCCGGCCGCTTTACCGGCAATAGACGCAGCAGGATCTGATCCAGCAGGCTGAAGATCGCCGTATTGGCGCCAATGCCGAGCGCCAGCGAAAGGACCGCCACACCCGTAAATACAGGGGACTTGGCAAGTGTTCGTAGAGCGAAGCGCAGATCGGACACGAGGTTTCGCATGTACTTTATACTGCGCTCGGCCGAAATGGTTACGTGAAAAAAAACGCGTGTTATTGAACTTACATTGCGACCATAACGGCGCTGCGGCCTTCAATCAGACTGCCTGCCTAGCCGAACAGCGTCAGCACTTCGCCATAGAGCTTCTCGACCTGCTGCTCGCTCTTGGCCTCCGCGGCCACGCGCAGCAGCGGTTCGGTGTTGGACGCGCGCACGTGGATCCAGCCTTCGGGCAGCAGTAGTTTGAGGCCATCGGAGCGGTCCTTCAGGGCCGCCGGGAATCGCGCTTCGAGGCTCTGCATCAGCGGGCCAAGACGCCCGTGCTGGAAGGCCACTTTTCCGTACCGGCGGAAATACTTCGGCAGGCGCCCGGCCAGCGTCGAGATCTTTTCACCGGTTTCGGCCATGCGGTCGAGCAGAAACGCCATGCCGGTGTAGCTGTCGCGGCAAAGATGCACTGCCGGGAAAATGATGCCTCCGTTCGAGCCCTCGCCGCCGATCACGGCGTTCACCGCCTGCATGGTTTCGACCACGTTAGCTTCACCCACCGGCGTGCGGTACACGCGCCGGCCGTGCGCGGACGCCACGTCGTCGATGACCGATGACGTCGTCAGGTTCACGACCACATCGCCAGGCAGCCGCCGCAGGGCTGCATCTACGGCCAACGCCAGTACGTCGTCGTTATCCAGGACGAAGCCGGTCTCATCGATCACCGCCAGGCGGTCGCCATCCGGGTCCTGCGCAAATCCGATATCGCGATGACAGCGGCGTACCAGTTCCGCGATCTCGCCCAGCACCTCGGGACGCGGCTCGGCTTCGCGCGGAAACGGCTTGGTGGGATCGACGGAGATGGCTTCGAGGTCGCAGTTCAGTGTGTCGAGCAGAAATCCGGGCGTGGTGACGGCGCCTGCGCCATTCACGGCATCGAGCGCGACACGGAACTTCCGTTGGCGGATGCGCTCGGCGTCCACGTGGGCCAGCACTTTGCCGAAATGCAGTTTCGGCGCGGACTCATAATCCGTGATCACGCGCCGCATCTCCTCATTGGGCGCCTGGCGGAAATCGCTCTGGTGATACAGATCGAGCAGCTCCGCGCGCTCGTAAGTGTTGAAAAACAGCCCCTGCGCGTTGAAGAGTTTCAGCGCGTTATATTCCGGCGGATTGTGAGACGCGGTAACGGCGATGCCGCCTTGCGCGCGCGTGGCGGCGACATACATTTGAATCGTAGGCGTGGGCAGAATGCCGGTATCCACCACCTCGCATCCTGCCGCCAGCAGGCCGCAGGCCACTGCGTGCATGAGCATCTCGCCCGAAGCGCGCGTGTCGCGGCCCACCACGACTCGTCCGCCGCCCACATACGTTCCAAACGCCTGCGCGAAGGAACACGCCAGCGATGGCGTGAGGAACTCACCCACCACGCCGCGAATACCGGCTACGCCGATTTTCAGCAGATGTTCGCGCGGCGGCATTATGCGAAACTCCGCACCTGTTCGATCACCGCGTCATGCAGCTCCCGCGGGGCATCGCCGCGCCGCTCGCTAATAATGCGCACTACCGGCTCAGTCTGGCTGACACGCACATGAAACCAACGGTCCGGCCAATCCACGCGCAAACCGTCCACCACGCTCGCGCAGCCATCGGCGTAGGTCTCGCGAAGCGCAGCCAGCAGCGCCGGCATGCGATGCGTCACCAGCGGGACTTGTCCTTTCAGAATGGAATATTTTGGATACGCGCCAATGATCTCAGAGAGCTTGCGGCCCCGTTCGCGCATCATTGAAAGCACGGCCAGCATGGAAACGATGCCGTCGTAGACGAAACGGAATTGGGGCATCATGATCGCGCCGGTGCCTTCGCCCGCGAGCGCGATCTGCTCGGGCCGGTAGATCGAGAGCGCGTCAATGGCCGCCTGCCGCCCCACCGCCACGCGCACCACTTCGCCGCCGTGGCGGCTGGCGATCTCATCCACTAAGGCCGTGGTCGAGACATTGGTGATGATGAGTTTGCCCTCGCCGCGCGGCAGCTGATAATCGGCCAGCAGCGGCAGCACCATCTCTTCCGACACCGGCGTGCCATCTTCGGTGGCGAAGGCCACTCGGTCGGAATCCGCGTCGAATAGAAAACCCGCATCCGCACCGAGCGGCTGCATCAGGGGCGCAAGCTGCAAGCCCACCATGTCTTTGTTCGTGGCCGGCTCATGCGCGAACGCCACGCCCTGCATTTTTTCATTGATCAGGATGAAGCTGAAACCGAAGCGCTCATTCATCCGCCGCAAAATTAGCGCCGATGTCCCGCTGCAGCAATCGACGACTACGCGAAACCCACGCAGCGTGTTGAAATCGAAAACCTCCGCCAGTTCGTCCAGGTACGGATCGAGCGCGTTAGCTTCCTTGCGCAGCTTTCCGATTTCGTTCCACTCGACGAAGCTGAACTTCTTCAGGTGATAAATGTCCAGCAGCTCATTGGCTTCCGCGGTTGAAAGATAAATGGCGTTGCGTCCGAAAAATTTCAACGCGTTCCACTCGGCGGCGTTGTGGCTGGCGCCAATCGAGATGCCGCCCGCCGCGTCCATACGGCGAATGGTGTGCTGGATGACGGGCGTGGGCGCGATGCCAAGGTCGATCACATTTCTTCCGCAGGCCAGCAGACCCGCCACCACGCCTTCGCGAATCATGATGCCGCTGGCTCGCGGATCGCGGCCGATGATCACTGCCTTGCCCGGCTCGAGGAACGTGCCGAACGCCGACGCGAAATCGAGCACGTGCGCCGCCGTCAGACCGCCGCCCACCACGCCGCGCAATCCCACCTGAGATATGCGCAGCGATTTGACTGCTTCTCCGGCCATTACTCCGCGAGCCTCATGCGCCCGAATGCTTCGGGTACGTGGAAGGTTTCAGCGTGCGTGGCTTGCCAGGCAATGTATTTGCGTTGCGGGTCTGCTCCCTGGCAGCGGTAGAAGTTGATGCGCATTTCGAGACCCGCCGCCGGCGGACGCTGATCGATACTCTTCAACGGAATGCGCATCTCGCCGTACCAGATTTTCTTCGCAGCATCCACGCGCGCCTTCACCGCGAAGCTCGAGTTCCACCGCCAGCCGTCCTCCGGGCGCGGGCTGTCGCGATCGATATCCAGATCTACCCATTCGCCCTGGGGCGACATCTCGAATTCCTTGTACTTCCGAATGTGCGCGAAATCCGTGCCCACGAAAACCTCCGCCACATCCCAGTCCCAGAGCTTGTTGGTCTCGCTCGTCTGGCGCGGGTTCGGATGCAGATGCAGCGCCTCGTACGGGCAGACAAACAGAAAATAGACGTTGTCTTTGGTCCAGCGCGAACGCACTTCCGTGCGATGGTCGGGCACGGCCTCGCCTTTCGGTCCATGGTCCATGAGAATTCCGTTGACGCCTTTCCATGGCGCGGCGTCCGGATCGGCTGTCAGCGCGAAGTCCGCGGCAGCTCGATGACTCTGGATGACGCCAGGCGACTCCGCGAGCGCCAGCGCCGTACCGGCAAGCAGGGTGAGGCACAACCGTTCGATCAGCATGTTGTTCTTCTAATATACTGTCCAACATGGCCAAGCTTCATGCGGTCGCACTCGTTACGGCGCTGAGCCTTCCCCTACTGGCTCAGGATGCCCGGCCAACAATCCCCGATTCGGTCTCACTCGAAGCCAACATTCCTTACGGCGAGTATAAGGAGACCGTGCTGGATATTTACCAGCCTAAGGCTCCAGCCAGCCAAAAGCGGCCTGGTGTCATCGTGATTCACGGCGGCGGCTGGGTGGAAGGCAGCAAAGACGACTACGGCGTGCGCGTGTGCTCACGTTACGTCGAGAAGGGCTTCGTGTGCGCCAGCGTCGAGTACCGCCTGGCGAAGGTAGCCACCGCACCCGCCGCCGTTACCGACGTGTTGGACGCCGCGCGCTGGTTCGACAAGAACGCGAACAAATACCACGTGGACACGAAGCGCATCGTGGTGACGGGAGGTTCGGCAGGCGGCCATCTTTCGCTGATGGTGGGGATGACGCCTGGCTCCGCCAAACTCGGCCCACCCGCTAAAGTGGAGGCCGTCGTGAATTTCTACGGCATCACCGACGTCGCCGACCAGTTGAGCGGACCGCACATGCAGGACTATGCCGTAACCTGGGTCCCCGAGCAGCAAGGCCGCCTCGCCCTGGCCGAGCGCGTTTCGCCCATGACCTACGTCCGCAAAGACCTACCACCCATCCTCACGATTCATGGCGACGCCGACGATACCGTCCCTTACGAGCATGGCGTGAAGCTCACCAAAGCCCTGCGCGATGCCGGCGCCGACGCCGAGCTTGTGAGCGTCCCGCAAGGTGCGCACGGCTTCCCGCAAGCTAAAGAAGACGAGATCTACGAGCAGAGCATCTGGCCGTTCTTGAAGAAGCACGGCATCTTGCGGTGAGCGCCGCCGCTACAATGAAGGCATGAGCGTCTACGACGAGCGGCGCGAAGAGCTCGAAAAACACCAATTCATGATGGGCAAAGCGCGCGGACAGCTCGCGGTCACACTCGACGTCTTGACCGACGCACTGGTGCTGGTGGGCCAGCATGGTGTCTATTGCCACAGCGCGCGGCACCCCGGCAAACCGGCGATGGACATTCAGTTGATTACCAAGTCCATCACCGACGCCAAAGAGCTGATCTCCGGCGTGATGACGGAGATCAAGAACGCGAAAGTCCCTGTAGAAAATGGTTGAACTGCTTCTCGCGGCCGATGGTAGTTGTTTCTCCATGGCCCGGGATCACGATCGTGTCATCCGGCAGCGGCAGCAGCTTGTCGTGAATCGAGCGCAGAATCTGGCGCCCGTCGCCGCCCGGTAAATCCGTGCGGCCGATGCTGTCGCGAAACAGGGTGTCGCCGGCAATCAACTTGTTCTCCGCGGGAATCCACAGGCTGATGCTGCCTTGCGTGTGGCCCGGCGTATCCAGCACTGAAAACTCGGTGGTCCCCAGCACGAGCTTGTCGCCTTCGCGCACTGGAGTATCGATCGTGACCTTCTCAGGCGTTTCCACGCCCAGCCACCCGGCTTGCACGTCGAGCATGTCGCGCAGCAATGTGTCGTTCGGATTCATGTAAACCGGCGCGCCTGTGGCCGACCGCAGCTTGTGAGCGCCGCCGATGTGATCGATGTGCGCGTGCGTGATGACGATGGCCTTGACGGTGAGCCCGTGCCGCTTGACGATTTCGAGAATCTCGGGAATGTTGTCGCCGGGGTCGATCACGATAGCGTCGCGCGTCTGCTCGTCGCCGAAAATGGAGCAGTTGCATTGCAGCACGCCCACACGCAGGATCTCGTGGATCATGACTGAATTGTATACTCGTCGGTATGACAGACGCGCTCAACGTACTCATGCGGTGGATGCACATCACTTCGGTAGTCGTGCTGGTTGGCGGCGTGCTCTATGCCCGCCTGGTGATCGTGCCCGCGATCGGGTCGCTGCCGGCCGATCAGCAGGATTCGCTCGGCGATGCCATGGCCGCCCGCTATCGCTCGCTCCTTTATCTGGCGATGCTGCTGCTCACCGGCACCGGCATCTACAACATGGTCATGAATACCGGCCGCGGGCCGCTCTATCAAGCGATACTGGGGACAAAGCTGCTGCTGGTGCTGCACGTGTTCGTTGTTGGTCTTCTCATGGTGAAACCCAATAATCCAAAACGCGCGCGCCAGATGACCGGCATCGCCATCTCCGGCGTCATCATCATCGCCATGTCCGCCGTCCTGCGCCAGCTTCACTTACACTAAAGGTAGGACAGGCATTTCTGCCGGTCGTGGCCCAGGTATGGAAACCGCTTCCCAAAATCCATCCGCCGTTACGCTAGTCGGCTACGACGCCTTGCGCTCCACCGCCGCCTGGCTCGATCTCTCCTCCCGCGGCAAAATCGTCGTTACCGGCGAGGACCGCGCGCGACTGCTACACGCCATGACCACCAATCAGATCCAGCAGCTCCAGCCGGGCGAAGGATGCTATGCATTTTTCCTCAACGCACAGGGCCGCATTCTGGCCGACGCCAATGTGTTTTGCCGACAGGATGATTTCCTGCTGGATGTCGAGCCGGAAACGCGCGAGCCGCTTCTCCAGCACCTCGACAAGTTCATCATCGCCGACGACGTGACGCTCGACGATGCCACTTCTCGTATGGCGACGCTCGATCTCGAAGGTCCGGAAGCGGTCGCGCTCGCCGCGCGCCTGGGCGTGACCGCGCCGAAAAAACCTTGGACACACGCGGCATGGGACGAAATCATGGTGGCCCGCGTGAGTTTCACCGGCGCACCTGGTCTACGCTTCTTCATGCCCATTCAGCAGAGGCCGCGCTTGATCGAGCTGCTGCAAAACGCCGGCGCCCGCGAAGCCAGCCTGGATGCCGCGCGCGTCGTGCGTCTGGAACATTTCAAGCCGCGATTCGGCGAGGACATTTTCACGACCACGCTCTCGCAAGAAACTCAGCAGATGCACGCCGTGAATTTTAACAAGGGCTGTTACATCGGTCAGGAAATTGTCGAGCGCGTGCGCTCGCGCGGCCTGGTGCACCGGCTGCTTGCCGGAGTCGAGATCGATTCCACCGAAGTCCCCGCGCCTGACACGCGCCTGTTGCAAGGTGAGGAAAATGCCGGCAAGGTGGCCTCGGCCGCATTCTCACCGGCGCTCGGCAAAATCGTAGGACTGGCCTACCTGCGACGCGAGCTGGCCGAGCCGGGCACAGCCCTCACTGTCGACGGCCACGCTGCCGTGGTGCGCGCTCTACATAGCCCGTAAACGATCGAGCACCGAGCGCGGCACATTTAGATTACCCTCAAAGCCGCGCCCAAGCTCGATGCGCGGCTTGTTGGCGCCGTGAAAATCCGAGCCGCCCGTCACCGCGAGCTCGAAGCGGCGCGCCATATCCAGAAAGCGCGTGACGTCTGGCGGCCTATGATCGCTGTGGAATACTTCGAGCGCGCCTAAACCCATTTCACGCAGCTCGGCCACCGACTGGTCCAGGTCATCGTGTTTGGTGTGGCTGTCACCGCGCTCCAACCGGCGGCTCACGCGAATCGGGTGCGCGAGCGACGTGATCCCGCCGGTCTTCTTCACGCGCTCGATGCCCTCGTGGATGGGCACTTCCTCGCGCTGCACGTAGCCTTTGGCGGACTCGTCCAGATACTGCTGAAAGGCCTCGTCGATCGTCGCCACGTAGCCTTTTTCGATTAGCACTTTCGCGAAGTGCGGCCGCCCCGTCAAGCTGCGGCCCTTGGCCTGCACTTCTTCGAGCGAGATCTCCACGCCGAGCGAGCGCAGCCGGTCGATCAAGCGCCGGTTACGGTCGCGCCGCGATTCCTGCAGCCCCAGTAGCCATTCGCGGAACTCGCGGGCGGGTGGTTCATGCACGAAATATCCGAGCAGATGCACCGAGCGGCCGTGGAAACGCGTGGAAAGTTCGATGCCGCAGATCAGATCGAGCCCGGCCGCGCGCGCCACTGGTTCGGCGCCGTCGTACCCGGCGAGCGTATCGTGATCCGTAATGGCCAGCGCCTCGAGACCTGCCGACACCGCGGCATTCACCAGCTCCGCGGCGCTGTAGGTCCCGTCAGATTCGTTGGTATGGGTATGAAGATCGATCAGAAGGAAATCAGCCCCAGAGCTTTCAGTTTAGCCCAGACTTTCTCGGCGCTCTGTTCGGGCGTCTCCGCATCGGAGCGTATTATGACCTCCGGACGAAGCGGCGGCTCATAGGGATCGGAGACACCGGTGAACTGCGGAATCTCGCCCGCCATGGCCCGCTTGTATAGGCCCTTGACGTCGCGGCCAGTCACCACTTCGAGCGGGCACTCCACGTAAATCTCGACAAAATTCGGGATGCGCGCGCGAATTTCCTCGCGCACCGCTCGATAAGGAGAAATCGCCGCCACCAGCGCGATCACGCCGTTGCGCGAAAGTAGTTCGCAGACGAATCCGATGCGGCGGATGTTGATGTCGCGGTCTTCCTTGCTGAACCCCAGGCCCTTCGAGAGATTTTCGCGCACCACATCGCCATCGAGTACTTCCACTTTAGCCCCGGCATCGCGCAGCCGTTGCTCGATGATGGCCGAAATCGTGCTCTTGCCGGCGCCGGACAGCCCCGTGAACCAGAGCGTGAAACCCTGATGGGTCAAGGAATTTTGCGTCAAGCCCGGCGCGCCTCGAGAACTTCGCTCAGCAGCACATCGAGTTTCCGTTCCGCTTTTCCTTCGGGCGAGAAATGAATCCCGCACTCCTTGCTCCCATCCAGCTCCCACCACCAGCGGCCCGCGCGCTCGTCTTCGCCTGCTGCGACCGCGCGTGTGCAGGGTGCGCAGCCGATACTCCGGTAACCGTTGGCGTAGAGCGGGTGCACGGGCACGTCGTGCTTACGGATGTAGTCGCTGACATCGGCGGCGGTCCAATCAGCCAACGGGCTAAGCTTCAATTTGCCTTCGATCCCTTCGATCTTGCGCACATTGGCGCGCGACTCGTTCTGCCCGCGCCGCAATCCCGCCACCCAAGCTTTCAATTCACGCAGCTTACGCTCGAGCGGCCGCACTTTGCGTACCTCGCAGCAGAGATTGCGCAGCGCCACCTCACGATAGAACAGGTTGGGACCGTGCAGGCCGACCATAGCCTCGACCTCGCCGGTATCCGGAGCCATGGTCTCTACCGTGACGCCGTAACGCTCGCGCACGGTCTCGATCATACGATACGTTTCTTCCGGAAGCCGGCCCGTATCGAGCGTGAATACGCGAACCGCCGGCGAGATGCGCGCTGCGATGTCGAGGATCACCATGCCTTCCGACTGAAACGCGGTAGCGATGGCGAGCGAACTGCCGAACTCGCCTAGCGCCCATTGGAGCAGGGCCGGCGCACTGGCTTGCTCCAGCCGCGCCAGCTCCGCGATATCAGGAAGCGCGCTCACGCAATCTCAGCCCTCCACCTTGCCGACGAGAATCACGGAAATGGGTGCGCCGCCGATCTTCCTGGTCAGCACCCAATCGTTCTCACCCTGCTTCGCGAAGCCCGCCGGATCGCTAGCGCCCGCGCCCCACATGCTCAGCACCACGGGGTGTGGCGTCCCCGAAGCCTTGCGGCTCATGGCCATGAGAGCATCGAAATTGGGAGCGGCATTGAGATCTTTATCGTCGCCGGCGGGAACCAGGACGAGAAAATCGCGCTGTGGCGAAACGCCAAGATGATCGCCGTTCAACGGCTGAAGAGCGTAGCGAAGCGTGTAGACGCCCGGCTTGATCGGCTGCCCGCGCCGGTCGGCGCCCTGGGCAGGAAATCGAATCGCGCCCACGAGCGCGCCAAGCGGAATTGCCGGCAGCGTTACACTTTCTTCCGAAGACTTGGGACCCGAAGGCAGAGAGGTGCGGAACCAGACCTCACAGAACACTCCATTGCTTCCCACAATCTTGGTCCCTTGCTGTTCGAGCGCCTGGCTGATGGCCGGCGCGAGCTCGGCCGGCGGCGCTCCCGCGGCCTCGCTCTTGTACTGGGCGAACACCGCGCTGGCCGCCAAAATTGCCAAAATGAAACACAAACGTAATTTGCGCATAAGAGCTAAAACCATTCTAGATGGTGACGCCGGGGAGGATACGAATGGAGCGGGAGACGGGATTCGAACCCGCGACATCGACCTTGGCAAGGTCGCACTCTACCAACTGAGTTACTCCCGCTCGTTTTAGGAAACCCTCATTTTCCTTCACTTCCGCGGCACCTGTCAAACCTGCTGCCTACTGGATGCCTCAGAGGGCCGAAGCGTTTCAGAGGAAAGGATTTATAATGTTGTATCCATACTGTGCATTTGTGCTAGACTGTGTTTTCTGTTCGGGGGGCACAGCCGGACAGAACTAGCAGAATTTCTTCCCTTCCATTCCTGGATCGAGCGCGAAATTCGGAATTTCCATATCTTGTGGAAAAGCTGTGTGAAAGCTGTGCCTGGGTGGCTCACAAGACTTTGCAGATGAATCCTTGGGAACAAATCAAACAACAACTTGAGACGGCGCTCAACCCCGATAGTTACCGGAACTGGGTTAGCCGAACCACCTTCGGGCAACTCGCGGGCGGCGTCCTCCGGGTCAGCGTCCCAAGTGTGGAGAGCAAGGCGTGGATGGAAACCGAGTATGCCAACCAGGTAGGCGCGATCATTCGCAAGCTCAATCTTCCCGTTCAAGACGTGCTGTACGAAACCATGGGCAATCCACAGGGGCAGGACACGCCTGGTCAAGAGCGTGATGCTGAGCCAGAATCGCCGGTGAATCAACTGAACCCGCGATTCACGTTTGACAATTTCGTGGTAGGCGCGTGCAATCAGTTCGCACACGCCGCCGCGCGATCCGTGGCCACAAATCCATCCCGCAGCTACAATCCACTCTTCCTCTATGGCGGCGTGGGCATGGGAAAGACTCACCTGATGCACGCGATCGGCCGGGCGCTGATGACCAACAGCGTGGGCATGCGGATCATCTACACCTCGAGCGAGCGCTTCACCAATGAAGTGGTATCCGGCATTCGCCTGGAGCGCATGCCACAACTGCGCCAGCGGTACCGCTCAGCCGACGTGCTGCTCATTGATGACATTCAGCTCCTCGGTAATAAAGAGCGTACCCAGGAAGAATTTTTCCACACGTTCAATGAGCTGCACGACAGCCAGAAACAGATTGTGATCTCGAGCGATTCGCCACCCAAAGATATTCCCGGCCTGCTCGAGCGTCTGCGCTCACGGTTCGAATGGGGGTTGATGGCCGACATCCAGCCACCGGATCTCGAGACCAAGATGGCTATCCTCGACAAGAAAGCCGAGATCGAAGGCCTGCGGCTGCCCGAAGATGTACGCACGTTTATTGCGACCAAAACGAAATCTAACGTCCGAGAATTGGAAGGCGCGTTAGTGAAGCTGATGGCATACTCTTCGCTCACCAGCGCGGCGATCAACCTGCCAATGGCGCAGCAGGTCTTAAAGCATTTGACTCACGCGCAGGATCGCCGTGTAACCATTGACGCCATTCAAAAAGCGGTTGCTGAAAAGTACGGTATCAAGCAGTCACAGCTCAAAGAAAAGAGCAACACCAAGACCATCGTAGTGCCTCGCCAGGTGGCCATGTATCTGGTCAAAGAGCTCACCACCGCCTCGCTTCCCGAGATCGGCCGGGCCTTCGGCGGCAAGCATCACACCACCGTCATTCACTCCATAACCAAAATTGAGCGCTTGCGGCAGTCCGACCCGGATTTGAACAGGCTGCTACACAGTCTAATGGACTCATTACAATGATGTTATTCGTATTTTCCACAAGGGGTCTCAGCTATCCTTGCGGATGTCTGTGCAAGTTGGGTGGCAACGCGGCCTTTTCAAGGCTTACGCGCCCTCTTTCCACAACGATCTTGAGCGGCAAGTCTTAGAATTTTGTATAATTTAGGTAGAATTCAACATTTTGACAGACCCCATGAATACGATTCTTCTAAGCAAGAATCCATATAAGCCATTCAGAAGAGGAGTTCTGCCCGATGGAATTCACGGTTAGCAAGAATGATCTGGTACGGGAGCTTGGTCTCTCCCAGGGCGTGGTCGAGAAGAAGACCACGATTCCGATCCTCTCCAATGTCTTGATTGAGGCGAAGGACGACCGGATCATTCTGACCGCCACAGATCTGGAATTAGGAATCCGCTGCTCATGTCCGGCGAAGGTGAAAAAAGAGGGGGCGGGAACGATCCCAGCGAGGAAGTTGCTCGACTATACGCGGCTGCTTCCAGATGGCGACTTGAACATGAAGTTTCTGGAGAATCATTGGGCGAGTATCACGTGCGGGCGATCGCGCACGAAGATTGCCGGGATGTCGCGTGAAAGCTTTCCGGAGCTTCCACAGATGCCGGAGGCGATTTCGGAGATCCCGGTAAAACTGCTGGCCTCCATGATTTCGCGTACAGCGTTCGCCATCTCGATGGAAGAATCACGGTTCACGTTGAATGGCGCGTTGCTGTTGTTGAGCGGCGAGGGGATGACGATGGTCGCCACTGACGGGCACCGACTGGCTTACGTTGAGGGCAGCATGAGCGCCAATGGCAGCTCTTCGAAAGGCTTTCGCGCGCTGATTCCTAAAAAGGCCATGGGTGAGATTGTGAAGCTGGCGGAAGAAAGTGGCGCGGATTCAAAAGTTGTCTTTGCCGGCGATGACAATCACCTGTTTTTCCGCTTTGGCGAGCGGCTCTTGATTACGCGCAAGCTGACCGGCAATTTTCCCGATTACGAGCGTGTGCTGCCCAAGGACAATACCAACATCGCCAAGCTCAAGAAAGAAGAAATCCGCTCCGCTATCGAGCGCGTTTCCCAGTTCGCGGATGAGCGTTCGCGCGCCATTCGCGTGCAGTTCGGCCAGGGTGAAGTCAAGGTCTTCTCTTCCTCGGTAGAAACCGGAGAAAGCGAGGAGAGCGTCCCCACTGAGTATGCGGGGCCGGATCTTGAGATTGGATTCAATGCGCAATACCTGCTGGATTTTCTACGTGCCGTTTCAGGGGATGACGTCTCATTTGCTTTGAAGGATCAAAAGAGCGCGGGTGAGATGCGGCCTGGAGGCGAAGAAGCCAAGGATCGCTACCGCTACGTAGTGATGCCCATGCGCATTTGAACGGGAGTACATTCCAACTTTTTGACAGGCGCAAATTCAGTTGCGCGCGGTTGACAGTGAAACTATGGCCAACGATGTAACGCAGGAAGTTTACGACTCCTCAAGTATCAAGGTGCTGGAAGGGCTGGAAGCGGTGCGTCTCCGGCCGGCGATGTATATCGGCTCCACTGGTGAAATGGGGCTGCACCATCTGGTTTACGAAGTCGTCGACAACTCCGTAGATGAGGCGCTAGCCGGCTATGCCACGCAGGTGGATGTCACCATCCATTTGGACAATTCCGTGACCGTGGTGGATAACGGCCGCGGCATCCCGGTAGACATGCACGAGGAGGAAGGCGTATCCGCGGCGCAGGTCGTGATGACCAAGCTTCATGCCGGCGGTAAATTTGATTCGAAAAGCTACAAGGTTTCCGGCGGCCTTCACGGCGTAGGTGTGAGCTGCGTCAACGCGCTCTCTGAGCGGCTGGAGCTCGAGATCTGGCGCCCGGAGGGTGATAGCGGCCCCAGCTATACCTGGCAGCAGGAGTACGCCTGCGGCGTCCCAAAGGGGCCGCTGCAAAAGACTGGCAAAGCCGGCCGCAAGACCGGCACGCGCGTCACCTTCAAGCCCGATGTCACCATCATGGAGGCGACCAAGTTCAATTACGACACGCTGGCGCAACGATTGCGCGAGCTGGCGTTCCTGAACAAAGGGCTCAAGATCACGCTCATCGATGAGCGCGAGGAACCGGTGAAGTCGCACGAGTTCCTTTACAGCGGCGGCATCGCGGAATT
>Ga0137403_10004996_pt1 | contig 15464 bp, 14 predicted proteins | sample CZOMad2_1_16fung_FD_122057 | JGI IMG/M metagenome (GOLD analysis project Ga0137403, IMG submission 122057) | Vadose zone soil fungal communities from Angelo Coast Range Reserve, California, USA - CZOMad2_1_16fungal (Hybrid Assembly) | ecosystem: Environmental > Terrestrial > Soil > Vadose zone... | reverse complement strand
CCCGCGGTCATCAGCGAAATCGATGGCGTGGTCCGCTACGGCGATATCGCCAAGGGCATGCGCACGATTTATGTCGACAGCGACGACACTCGCAGCTCCGCGAAGACCAGCAAGGAATACTCGATTCCCCGCGGCACGCACATCAACGTGCAGGAAGGCGATCACGTCAAGGCCGGTGAGGCTTTGATCGACGGACCGCTCAACCTTCACGATTTGCTTGCGGTCCTCGGCGAAAAGTTCACGCAATCGTACCTGGTCAACGCGATTCAAGAGGTTTACCGCCTCCAGGGCGTGAACATCAACGACAAGCACATCGAAACCATTTCCCGGCAGATGATGCGCTGGGTCAAAGTCGAAGACGTCGGCGATACCTCGTTTCTTCTGGAAGAGCAAGTGGACAAGTTCCGCTTCCGCGAAGAGAACGATCAGGTCATCAAAGACGGTGGCCGCCCGGCGACGGGCCGTCCGCTGCTCCTTGGTATCACCAAGGCCTCGCTCTCGACCGACTCATTCATCTCCGCCGCCAGCTTCCAGGAGACCACGCGCGTTCTTACCGAAGCCGCCGTTGCCGGCAAGGTGGACTACCTGCGCGGCCTTAAGGAAAACGTCATCATGGGCCGGCTCATCCCCGCCGGCACGGGTCTCGAGCACTACCGCAGCATTCAGTTGCTGACGGAAATGCCAATCCCCGCGCCAGTCGAGGACATTCCGGAAGCAGCCGAACTTACGGCTGAGGAGGCCGCGGCCCTGGACTTCCTGCAGAAGGATCCTGAAGCCGACGCCGCGACCGAAGTCTAAAGTCGAGTCATCGGGCGGGGTTAACTCCAGCCTGCTAAACAACAACCGTCGGCGCCTTCGATCTTGGTCGGAGGCGCCGATGTCTTTGTATGCAATGGGTATCGGTATCTATTCCGGCACTTCCGGCAATCCTGTTGTTGCTGGCGGGTTTCCCGCGTTCCTACAATGGATGGTATTGCCGACCGGTTAGCCAGAACCGGGAACCCAAGTCTCGCGGGAAGTCATGCCAGAGAACAGGAAACAAGTGCAAGGCACCCCGACGAGTTCTTCGCCAAGCAGTCCCCAGCGTTCCGCGATTTCCGATCGTCTCGCGCACTTCGAGAAACGCCAAAGCGAGCTCTGGCGGCTCACCTTTTTCCTGCTTCTCGTGATATCCATCGTTTTCGCGGTGGTCTCCTGGAATAACATTCGCTCCTTTGCGCTTCGGTTCGAGGCGCTGCCGATCGGCTTGGTCATTCTCGTAATTCTTTTCGGTTGGTACACGTGGAAGCGGACCCGGGAAATTTCCGAGTTGCGCGGTTTGGTTCGTGGCCTGGAGCAGCGCGATACCGAACCTCCCAGCGACCGGCAGCTCGATCAACTGTTCTCCGTAATCGAGCGCTCCCAGCAGGGTTACCGCGACCTGATCGATTCCTTCGATGACGTTCTGCTCGCGCTCACTCTGGAAGGAAACGTCCGAGCCGTCAACCGCAGCTTCGCCGATCTGGTCGGCCTGTCCTTCCAGCAAATCATCGGCCGGCCCCTGACCGATTTCATGGAAGAAGCCACCGGAGACGCGCGCGGCCTTATCGACCGCGCCATGCCGCGCTTTCTCGAGCGCCGGCATTGGACGGGCGTCATCCAGGTCCGCCTCAAAAACCAAAACGCCATTTTCTACTACGATTGCGTCGCGCACGCGATGCTGCGCGGCGATCAGGTGCATGGTCTCACCATACTGGCGCGCGACATCACGTCTTCACGCAAAAACGAGGCGCGCTTCACCGAACTTTTCGAAACGCTGCAGGAAGGCATCTACATCGTCACGCCGGATGACCGCATCCTGGACGCCAATCCGGCGCTGGTGCGCATGCTGGGATACGATTCCAAAGAACAGCTTCTCACGCGTTCGCTTGCCGATCTTCTACCCGATCCAGAACAGCGCCGTCTCTTGCGCCAGGAAGTCGACACCCAGCCCATGCTTCAGGGTCGCGAGATGACTCTTTTCCGCAAAGACGGCAGCCCCATCATTTGTTTGAACACCTCCGCGGTAGTGCGTGACACGATGGGCAAGGTGGTGCGCTATCACGGTGCGCTCATGGACATCACCGAGCGCCGCGAAATGGAGCGCCGCCTCTACCAGCAGCAGGAATTTGCCCGTCGCCTGGTAGACAGTTTTCCGGACCTGATTTTCGTCCTCGACGCCGCGGGCCATTACACCTTTACCAGTCCCCGAGTGAAAGAAATCCTCGGCTACGAAGCCGAGGATTACGATACACAAGAGCTAGGCGAACGCACGCACGTCGAGGACCGCCCAGGCCTTCAGGCTCTTTTTGCCGAAATGTTTGACGGTCGTCAGTCGTTTGCGTCCCTCGAAATTCGCGTCCGCCACAAACAGGGAGAATGGCGCCGCATCCGCTGCCACTTCAGCCCGCTCTGCGATGAGACCGGCAAGATCGACGGCGTAATCATCTCCGGCCGCGACGTAACCGATCTCAAGCGCCTGGAAGAGCAGCTCATCCAAGCCGAAAAACTAGCGGCCATGGGACAAATGCTCGCGGGCGTCGCGCACGAGCTGAACAATCCCCTTACTGCCATCCTGGGCGTCACTGAACTCTTGCGCGAGCGCGAAGGTTTCGACGATTCCACCAAGCGCCAGCTTGACCTCACCCATCGCCAAGCGCGCCGCGCCGCCCGTATCGTCCAGAATCTTCTCGAATTTTCGCGACCGGCGTCGCCTCAAAAGAAACCCGTTGACGTCAGCAGCTTGATTGAGCGCACGCTTCAGCTGCACGAACACTCCCTGCGTCGTAACAACGTCGCGGTCGAATTCCAGCCCCAACACGTTTTGCAATCGGTCATTGGCGACGCCAACCAGCTCATTCAAGTGTTTCTCAATCTGATCAGCAACGCAGAGCACGCCATCCGCGAGGTCCGCGAATCCGGCCGCATCCAGATCCGCATAGGGCGTATCGGCGGGAACGTTGCTGTCACCGTCCAGGACGATGGCGTCGGCATTCCTCCCGAAGCTCTACCGAAACTCTTCGACCCGTTCTACACCACCAAGCGCCCCGGAGGGGGCACCGGTCTGGGCCTCAGTATTTGTACCGCCATTGTCCGCGAGCATGGTGGTACGATCGACGTAGAAACGTTGCCCGTCGGAGGATCGGCGTTCACCGTCTTTTTACCCGTGGCCACGGAGGGCGAATTGCCCGCTCCAATTGCGGACGGCCTTACGCCGGCTTTTCCGCAGTTGCGGAGTCCGAGTCCGGATCTCTTGAAGGGCCGCTCCATCCTGGTTCTGGACGACGAGGAAAGCATCCGCATGCTCCTCGATGAAGGCCTCACCGCCTTCGGATTGCACGTCGACTGCGCATCGACTCCGGCCGGTGCCGTGGAATTCGTCGGCCGCAGCTCCTACGACATCCTGCTCTGCGATTTGAATCTTTCCGCGAATGGCTTCTCCACCGGTGGCCGCGAAGCCGCGCAGCAAATTTTGGCCGCGGCTGGCGCAAAAAAGCCTGCCGTCATCTTCATGACCGGCGACCTGGTGGATGCTCCCGATCCCCATTCCCCTGAGCCTCCCCGCTTGCAAAAACCCTTCCGCATTTCCGAAGTGCTCGCGATGTTCCGCGACCTGTTCTCCAAAAGTCCCGCCGCAAAGCGCTGAGTCCCATTCTGGGACTTCCGTATGAATCGTAGACTCGCCTAATCCATCCTAAACGCGACTCGAACCTTCGCAGCCTCTTCGCCATCCGTATCAAGCCCGTTACGTGAGTAGGGGTACGACCCCGTTACCTTTAGTTGACACGTCCTGTTTTCCATTCGACGGACCTCACCCATCGTAAGAAACTGATTTGTATAGATATATTCGCTCTGAGGCGAAATATGAAGAACCCCCTTCCAAGGAGCGGGCGTTTTGCCGCTCTCCTATTGATCCCTGTCGGCTTGCTGCCCCTACTCTTCGGGGGACAACGATCGTTCCAGCACGTCCCCTCGCCAAGATTCCACGATTGGACCACGCGCCACGTCGTATATTCCCAAACTGGGACTTCCGCCGCCCTCGAGGCCGCCCGCACCGATCCTAGAGCCATCTTCCGCTGGCGCGAGGTGGAACAGCGCCAACTCGTTCGGCGCGACGTCCAGATGCAGCAATTGCGCAGCTTCCTCAACTTTAGGTTTGGCCGAGACCCCCGCCGCTTTCCGGTTCGCCAGTCCGCCACGATGCAGCGCGATTGGAGCATTAACCTCGGCACCGCGGGCACCGCCAACGCCATGTATCCTGCCAAGTTCAGTTTCGACACGACTGCCGCTCCGAACTGCGCCAACGATTTCATCGTGTTTCCCGTGAATGCGGTGGGTGGCGCCGCCCAGCCCAATATCGTCGCCTTCAACAATCTCTACAGCGGTTCAATTGCGGCAAATGGTTCAACTGGTATTTGTAATCGCGGGGCTACGGGTAATGATACCGGGATCGCGGCTACGGTGCTCTGGTCCTACAACGTGCACGCCATCGCCGCTGGCGCTGCGGTTCCGACCTCTCCGGTGCTTTCGTTGGATGGTAACAAGGTTGCCTTCGTCGAGTCGGCGGCTGGCAATCCAGCGCATTTCCATGTGCTGGCATGGAAGAGCGGTGATGGTAAGGTGGCCAACGTCCAGAGTGTATTAAGCCCCAAGGCAATCGTGGCTCCTTTCTCGGCCACGGCTCCCGCAGCGGGAAGCGGAACTGCGACGGACCTGTCTTTCGGAGCTACGATCGACACGCTCTCTTCTCCTTACATCGACTATGCCAACGATCTGGCGTACGTCGGCAACGACGCAGGCGTTGTCTACCGCATCAAAAACGTTTTCTGCACGACTGCTTCGTGTGGGACTGCGGTACCCAGCTTGGATACCACATGGGGAACCGCGGGTGCGGTGACAATTGGAGGTACTTGCACTGGAGCCAGCGGAAAACTGACCGGCCCGGTCCTCAACTTCTTCAATTTAAACGTCTACGTCGGGTGCTCCGACGGCAAGCTCTACGCCATTTCTCAGGCGGGCGGGGTCGCGTCGTTAGCCGTCGGCGACGGCGTCAGTTCCAAGGTGTTCGGCGGCATCGTCGATCCACCAATTGTGGATGGCGTAAACGGCTTCATCTACGCCGTCAGTGGATCGGCGAACAATGGTGCCAATGGAGTTTTGGTGCAAGCCAAAGCCAACTTCAGTTCGTCCGTGGCCGTGCCCATCGGCAATGGCAATCAGTGCAACATCCATGCACCCACGGTGAACAACGCTTATTTCACGAACCCGGCATCGGCCAACTCCCTGATCTATGTCGGTGGCGTCACCGGCACCGTTGGTCCTTGCACTGCGGCGGGTGCCACCGGCGGTAAGGCTGTACTCTACGGCGCCACGTTTGGCGCTGGCGGAGTGCTAAATGCGGGCGCGCCGGCCAACTCCCTCATTAGCGGCAGTCCTGTGGGCAGCGAGTACGCGCCCATAGGTGAGTTTTTTAATGCGACCACGGGCAATGATCTCGTCTTTGTCAGTCTTCTTCGCAACAATAGCAACGGGTTTTTAAACCTCTACTCCTTCCTCGCAACAACCGGATGGAACGCCGGCATCCAAAAGTCGATCCTGGAAGGCCTTGGTGCCAGCGGGATGGTCATCGACAATTCCTCCGCATCCGCGCAGGCCTCCAGTATTTACTTCAACGCGCTGAACGAGGACGCGGCATGCAGCAGTCCCCAGGCGGGCGCGAATACCAACGGTTGCGCGGTCAAGCTGACACAAGCGGGTTTGCAATGACCGAAATCCGCAACGATCGACCTGCAAAGAAGCGCGAGCCCGCGGGCTCGACCGCCAAATGTAAGCGCACCTACAAAAAACCCGATTTTCAGCACGAAAAGGTATTCGAAACCATGGCTCTCGCTTGCGGCAAGCTCTCTCCCACGCAGGCCCAGTGCCGCTTCAACCGGAGGAACTCCTGACCCGCTCGCTCAGCCACGCGGAAACTCCACAATCGAAGCAGGAAGCTCGCCTCAACCTCGCCGCCGAAGTGCTGCAGCGTTTCGGCGAAGTGCGCTTTGTCGCCCACGGCGGCAGCATGATCCCCGCGATCTATCCCGGCGACCTCCTGACGGTTCGCTCCGAGTCGGTCGCCAACGCGCGCTGCGGCGAAATTGTTCTCTTCTTGCTGGGCGGCCGCTTCTTCGTCCACCGCATGATCCGCAAATGGCCAGAGCGCAATCGTGTCGTCTTCTCCACCCGCGGCGATGCTCTGACCCAGGAAGATCCCTCGGTTGACGGCAGCCAACTGCTCGGCCGAGTCACCTCCGTTCTTCGCCGCGGCCGGCTCGTAAAGCTTGCCGCGCACGCCAACCCGTGGACCAGGTTCCTGCGCTGGAGCGTCCGGAACTCCGCAACCTTTGCAAAAGCACTTCTCGCCACACACTTATTGCGTTCGCGAATCCTCGGCAAAAACCCATCTCAAGAATTGGCCGGCAGCCAAGCCGAGCAGCTCCAGGAGTACGCGTGATGGGCGCCGCCATCGTCACACCCGAATTGTTTGAGGCCCCGCGTCCGTCGCCGCGCGCCGCGCAATCGGTCACCGTCGAAATTGGCGACATTCCCATTCTTCTCCGGCCCAACGACCGGAAATTTTGCGATGTCCTAAAAGACCGCTATGCTGGTTTCACAAATCCAGACGCCGATCCCGCCTGCCGATTCGATATTCAGCTCGACCCCAAGGGCTGCCCCTCCGATGAGGATGCCAAAGTAACCAGGCACGGCGCTCTCTGGAGCTTCCAGCGCGGTGATTTCCGCGCCACCTGGGACGCCCGCGCGCGCCATGGCCGCATTCGCCAGTGCCCGAATCCGTATTCCATCGACACCGTGCTGCGCATCACCCACTCGCTCGTTCTCGCCGAAGAAGGTGGGTTCCTCGTTCACGCGGCCAGCGCCATTCGCCACCGGCGCGCATTTCTCTTCGCGGGAGTCTCTGGTGCGGGCAAAACCACCATGGCTCGCCTCACTCCTCCCGATGCCACCGTCCTTACCGATGAGATTTCCTACGTCCGCCGCATCGGCAACCGCTACAAAGCCTACGGCACTCCATTTGCCGGAGAACTGGCCCGTGTCGGCGTCAACACTTCCGCGCCGCTCGAAACTCTTTATCTGCTGGTGCAAGGCCCGGAAAACCGCATCAACCCGGTCTCCAAGATCGACGCCGCCCGCGCGCTGATGCGTCACGTCCTGTTCTTCGCCGTAGAAAAAGAAATGGTCGCGCAAGTTTTTGATTCCGTTCTGGCATTTGTATCTTGTGTTGAGGTTGCGCAACTTGTATTCACACCAGACGCGCGCGCCTGGGAGCTGATCGGATGAACGATATTTATATTGCTCGAAGCACTGCCGTTGCTGCCCGCGAAATGGCCGGCGAAATGATGATCATGTCCGCCACCGACTCCACCCTCTTCAGCCTCAACGAAACCGCCACGCTCATCTGGCAGGCTGCCGACGGAAAAACCTCGCTCGCAGACATCGTCCAACATCGCATCTGCCAGGAATATCACGTAGATCCGGATGTTGCCTATCAAGACGCCGCGGACCTGGTGGGAGAACTCGCCAGCCTCGGTATCCTCGTGCTGTCCCACCAACCTGTCGGCAACGCGCAATTCGAGGTCACCCAACAAGCATGAGCCTGATGTCCAAACTCAATCAGAAGGCGCTCCGCCAGGGTGTTCCGCTAAGCGTGCACCTCGACGTAACCTACCGCTGCAACGAGCGCTGTGAACACTGCTACCTCGATCACGAAGGCGACGGCGAAATGAACACCGCCGAGATCAAAGCGCTCCTCGATCAGCTGGCGGCGGCAGGCGTCTTTTTTCTGACCATCAGCGGTGGCGAACCCCTGATCCGTCCGGACTGCTTCGAAATCATTGAGCACGCCCGCAAGCTCCGCTTCAACGTAAAATTCAAGACCAACGCTGTCTTGATCCGCGAAAAACAAGCCAAGCGCCTGCGCGAGCTCAATGTCGAGCAAGTTCAGATCAGCGTCTATTCCCATCGCGCCGAAGTCCACGACGGCATCTCAAAAGTCCCCGGCTCGCTGAAACGCACCATTAACGGCATCCGCCTGCTGAAATCTCAGGGCTTGAAGGTAACCATCGCGAATGTTTTGATGAAGGGAAACCTGCAAGACGCCGAAGGCGTCCGCCAGCTAGCCGTCGAAGTCGGAGCCCACTACACCCTCGACCCCACCATCACCCCGATGATGAACGGAGACACGTCGCTCCTGCGCCTGCGCATCTCGTCCGACAGCCTGCGAACGGTCTTTCAAAATCCCGACCTGGTAGGAAACGTCGAAGAATTTTGCGCCCCGCCGCCACCGGTAGACGAAGATGCCCTGGAAGGCTATCCGTGCAGTGCTGGCCACACCGCCTGCTACGTCTCCCCGCGCGGCGACGTCTACCCCTGCGTCCAATTCCCCATCACCTGCGGCAATATCCGCGAACAGGAATTTCTCGATATCTGGCAAAACTCCCCGCAACTAAAAGAAGTCCGCGCCATCCGCGGCAAACACCTGACAACGTGCTCGTCGTGCAACCACCTCGGCACTTGCACCCGCTGCCCGGGCCTGGCCTACATGGAAGGCAACATGCGCGGCCCCTCCACCGCCGACTGCGAGAAATCCTACGTCCGCACGGGCATCATCTCCGCAGGAATGCTGGCCCGTGCTAACTCCCCATCGGCCTCTAGCCTGATCCAAATTCGCCCTTACGTAGCCTAGCGGCGGGCGGCACACGCTTCAGAGTCTGTGTGAGAACTCCGGTTTTTTTCAGGGCACCGCTTCAGCCGTGCCGTAACTGATGCCGAATCAACAAGGCTCTAGCCGCTGAGGGTTTTGTCTCTCAGTTCTCACCCAGACTCTTCCGCTTGTCCGCTTCACTGCTGAGTTTCGCTCCACGTTGCATCCGCCAGAACCACCGACGTTTCAACCTGCCGATCGGGTATCGTCCAATACTTCTTCAGCAACCGGTCCTTCTCCTCGGAACCAACTATCCGAAATCCATTCTTTTCATAAAAGCGAATCGCCCAGACTGCATCCGCCCAAGTCCCGATCAAGACTGACCCCTTCGCCGTCCCCCGCAAGTGAGACAGCAATTCCGCTCCAATCCCACGTTTCTGGCTGCTAGTGCGAACATACGCATGCCGGATCAAGGTCACGTCCTGGACCTGCTGAATCCCCATCACGCCAGCCAGCGATCCGTTTTCCTCGTAGCCCCAGAACACAACGCTTTCGTTGATTTCGCGCTGAAGCTTCTCCCGAGACATATATGGTTCGGTCCAGCGATCGGCAGGCATGACACCCTGATACGCCCGAGCGCCATCGTTGATAATTTCCCAAATCGATTCAAAGTCGCGGTCGTCACAACGGCGGATCATAAAAGTGTCCCCACCAACTGATCAACGATGTCAGCGCTTTTTGGATTGCGGCCCCGTTGCCTTGATCAGGACCCCGATTTCGAATTCCTGCCTCGATTTTTATTTCTTTTCCAGCGCCTCTAGTTGGCTCCTGGCTTCGGCGTTCTGAGGATTGAGCTTAAGACATTTTCGATACGTCTCAATCGCAAGATTTTTCTGCCCGCTTCTTTGATACGCATCCGCTAGAACGCCGCACACCCCGTCCGACTTGGGATACTCTTCCACATTCAGTTTGAAGATCGTGATCGCGTCGGCGGTTCGATTGGCCTTCATCAGTTGAAAGCCAAGTCGAATCAGGCTCCCTTCGCCAAATTCGTATGCCTCGGGCTTGTCTCCTTTTAGCTCGCGGTACTGTGCGACTCCCGCGTCCACGCCTCGATGTACAATCGTGTCACCAAGCACGTCGGCCAGCGGAGTCTTTGGCGGAGCCGGTTCTTTCCCGAAGAGTACAGCGCGAATTCCTTTCGCCATAGCCGAAAGGTCCGCGTTCGGTGTGTTGTTCAGAAGCACAATCAAGTCATGCTCGTCTACTAGTCGTACTTCCACCGTGTTGAAGCCGTTGATTCCTCCCCCGTGCGAGATCATTGTTTGCCCTGCAGCAGGATCGCCGGCCGGCAGCGTCTCAACGTTCCATCCGTAGGCGTAGTGCTCCAGTCCAGGTGTGAAGAGTTTCTTCTTCAGTTCGGCGCTCACCAGCTTGTCCGAATACAACGCTTGGTCCCATTTATAGAGATCTTCCACGGTAGAGTACAGCGACCCGGCTGCGTATGGCAGAGACATGTCGAGGTACGGGGCGTTGATCACTTCATCCAGACCCACTTCGTATCCACTCGAACGCTTCGGCAGGATTTCAGGAGAACGATCGTACCCGGTGTCCTTCATTCCAAGCGGATCGAAAATCTTTTCCTTCAGTAGTGCTTCATAGGATTTGCCGCTAATGTGTTCCAGGATCGCGCCCAAAAGGAAGTATCCCGAATTGTCATAATGAAACTTCGATCCGGGCTCGAACTGTAAGTCACCGCTGCAAAACTTCTTCACGAAATCGTCCACCGAATAGTGATTTCGCGATTCGTCTGGAAAAAACTTCGGGTCGTCCGTATAGCTCGGAATGCCGGACGTATGGTTCAGCAATTGGTGAATCGACACCTTAGATCCAGTGTCTTTGCGGTAGTCTGGCAGATAGTCCGAAAGGTGACTGTCCAGCTTGATCGTTCCTTTCTCCACCTGCTGCATCACCAACATCGACGTGAATTGTTTGGTGATCGATCCGAGCCGGAATTTTACATCCGGCGTATTGGGGATTTTCCACTCGCGATTTGCCAGGCCGTAGCCCTTTTTGAAAATTACCTGGTCATGCTCAGAAACCAGGACAGTGCCGTTGAACGCGCAGCAGTCGGCGTATTGCGACATCAGTTTGTCGATCTTGGCCGACTTGTCGGGTGGGCTCGCAGGCAGTCCGAAAGCAGCGGCGCACACAAGGACCAGCAGGAGACCGGGCCGGTGAGATCGTTTCATTGCAATACTCCTGGCTGAAACTAAATTTGGATTTAGCTCGGGAAGCGGGAAGTATTGTACGCCGAATTTGATCGAGTGGTTCCTAGTGCCCGGCAGGTTTGGCGCCTTGAGGACCATCCACGCCAAAGTCCCAGACAAACAAGTTCAACCCATCGGGCAGGATCTCCGCCAGCGCATATTCCCCGGGCGGCAATGGCTGGCTCAAGGTGTATCGATAGACGGTCTTCGCCACTTCCCACTGCTGAATTGAAATCGTCTGGCTTTCCCGCCCGACCTCTTCCCCAAACATGCTTCGCACCGACTGTAGAATCCGCTTGTTGCCCTTGACCGTGGCGCGAATCAATTGCACGTCCGGTCCGGACGTCCCCTGGCGATGCGTGCGTTCCAGCGCGGAGTCCTTATCGTAGTCTGGCTGCACTTCACGCAGATAAAACTCCGGATTTTGCGAATTGATCCGCAGCGTGGCGTGGCCTCCTGGAATTTCCACATTTTGTTTAGCTGGAATAATCGGAATCGGAGTCAGGATCCGCTTAATCTGGTTTTTACGGTCGTTTTTGATTGCCGAGCCCACCTGCGGAATCGGAATCACCGATTTCCCTTCAATTGCGAACATGCCCTCGCCCGGAGGCAAAAAAACGCCGCCGGCCACCTGCAGACTGGCATCGACATCCAGTGTCGTTTCGATCTTGGTGGCTTCTTCTTGTTTGTGTATCTTGCTGACCAGCGCCTCGTCCGCCTTCGCAGCCTCACGCTCGGTCTTGGCCGTAGCATCCCAGTCCACTAGTGCCGCTGGAATCTCCTCCCAATCCCCGCGTTCGATGCTGAAGTAGCGAACCCGGTCGCCTTTGCGTTCGTAACTCCGCGCTAGCTGAAAGCTCCCATCCTTCAGCACCAGCTTCTTCCCCCGAGTGATCCGCGCATCTGCTGGGGCGTCTTGGGCCGCCGTCGTCTTGATCTCGGCACCCGCTGCCGCCGCCTGCGAATTCACAGATAGACCAGGAGCATCGCCAGGCCGCGCCGAAGCAGCCGCGCAGATCCAGCAAACACTGGCAACGCAGAAGAAACCGGTAGATATTCGGGACCGAGTCATCGGGATCGTAAGGATGCGATGCCGCCCACACTGCTGCGGGTTTGCCGCCACTTCGAGGATAAGCCACGTCTGATGCACCCGCAACCGCTTACGTCAGTAAGCCTGTCGGCCTTGGTAGGGCAGCGGCCTGTTCCTCCCAGCTTCAGCCCAGCAAAAGCCGCCAAGCTGCGAAAAGTGGATTTCTTCTCTGTTCGACTCTCTGGAGTGATGAAAAACTCTTGAGGAAATTGACACTGATCAGTTCTGGGGTTGCAGCGCTACTTCGAATTACGAATAAAACTCATCGTCGCCTCTGGCGAGGGCACCGGCAAAGGATTCCTCTCGGTGAACTGCCGCTGGTGCCAGTAAGGATAAATCGGCATCCGCTCACTAGCCTGGTCCAGCTTCGCAATTTGTTCAGGAGTCAAATTCCAACCCACCGCCTGCAAATTCTGCCGCAACTGCTCCTCATTCCGCGCCCCCACCACCACGTTCACCACAGTAGGCCGCTGCAAAAGCCAATTCAGCGCAACAACCGGCACACTCTTCCCGGTTTCCTTAGCCACCTCATCCAGTGCATCCACCACGCGATACAAATACTCATCCTCAACCTGCGGACCATAATCCGCCGTCTTGTGCAATCGGCTTTGCTCCGGGATCGGCTGCCCGCGCCGAATCTTCCCCGTAAGCCGGCCCCAACCCAGCGGGCTCCAGACGATCGTCCCCACCCCCTGGTCCAATCCCACCGGCATCAATTCCCATTCGAACTCCCGCCCCACCAGCGAGTAATACGCCTGGTGCGCCGCGTACCGCGTCCAACCATATCGATCTGAAATCCCGAGCGACTTCATCAGGTGCCATCCCGAAAAATTCGAACAGGCGATATAGCGCACCTTGCCGCTCTGCACCAGGGTATCCAGTGTCCGCAAGGTTTCCTCAATCGGCGTCAGCGCGTCAAACCCGTGCAAGTGATAAATGTCGATGTAGTCTGTTCCCAGTCGGCGAAGGCTGCCTTCGCAAGCCTGGATCAGGTGGTACCGCGAAGACCCCACGTCATTTGGGCCTTTGCCAACCCGGAATGTCGTCTTCGTAGAAATCAAGAGATCGCCGCGCCGTCCAGCAATGGCTTTTCCCAGAATCTCTTCGGAGAGACCGTTCGAATATATGTCCGCAGTGTCAAACAAATTGACACCCGCCTCCAGGCACACGTCCACCAGCCGTGTAGCCTCGGCGACATCACTCGCGCCCCAAGCCTTGAAGAACTCGTTACCCCCGCCAAAGGTTCCAGTCCCAAAACTCAGAACCGGCACTGTTAAACCAGACTTGCCAAGTTGTCGGTATTCCATGCCGGAATAGATGCTGCAACCAGAAAATGGGTGACGCCGGGAACCGATGCTGGTCGTGCCAACCAATGGACCAATCGGCGTTCGAACACAAAAAAAGCCCTCCGGACAATCCGGAGAGCACAATTCTACCTTCGATTTTTCCGAGCGCGATTAGTGCGTGCAGCGCGGGAACAGGGTAACAAGAACCATCAGGTCGGAAATCGTGAACAGCCACTGGTCTGCCTGCAGGCCGGCGCGTTCCGCTGCTCGCGCGATGAACCCCAAATGGCGGCTCTTCGCGAAATTACGCAGATGGTCCACGCAGATCCCGGTCAGGCTGGCGACTTCCGAATCGGTGAATATTTTCTGGCTGGCTTTGACGGTTACCATGGCCTTGGGCCTCTCTATGAATCGCGGCTTTTACGATCACATCCAGTAGGATGCTGTGAGTATCGTATTAGCTGCAACCAATCTTGAGCAATAGTAGTTCCGTTCTGTTATCCGAAAACCGCGCGTCTAGTACTTTCTACAGGAAACCCTGTAAAAACAGGCATTATCGGCGAAAAACAGGCGAAATTCGGCGTTACCAAAAGGACCAGAATTGGAACAACGTGAAGGTAAAAACGTCCCAGTTTTGCAATCTTGCTATGGCTTTCGGTAGGCGTCGGCTATTTCGCGCATCTGTTTTTCGTGTCGAATTTCGTGGCACGCCACCATCTGAAACCATTCATACATATTCAGCGTTCCCAGAAATGCGTGACGCCACCGGTACTTACTGAGATCTCGCCCCTTGGTTTCGTCGACAAATGCGAGCGTACGCTCCCGCACTTCGCGTAGTTCCGCGAGCATCGTTTCCTTTTCCCGCACAAGTTCGGGGTCGAGCGGAATCGGCGTTTTTCGGCGAATCAACCGGGCTTCCACCATCGCGAGAGGTAGATGAAATCTTTTTAACAATGAGAAGTGTCTCGGGGCGTCCTGCATAACCCGGTCGGCACTGCCCAGCACTGCTCGCTCCACCATGATCACGTGGGCGATCACTTCCCCGGCGGACCATCGACCCTTGTTAGGCCTCTTTTTCCATTGATCGGCAGGCACCGAGTCGGCAGTGCTCAGCATGCGGCTCTGGGCGTGAGCCAGTTTCTCCAGGATGGGATCGAGCCTGGTCACGAAATGTTGAGACGGAATTTCCGCCCGACCGGTGCGCTGCAACTCCAGGTTGTGAAGATCGAGACCGAGTTGCGACTTCATACCGAAGCGCCGCCTGCTTGCTCGAAAGCGTGCGCAAGTTGCAGTACGCGGGCTTCCCGGAATGCCGGGCCGAAGATTTGTAAACCGACCGGGAGCTTACCGCAGATCTTTCCGCAGGGTACCGAGATTCCCGGGATGCCTGCGAGCGATCCTGTAACTGTATATATATCAGCGAGATACATCTGAAGCGGGTCGTCCGTGCGCTCGCCCAGCTTAAACGCAGGAACGGGCGAAGTCGGGGTCACAATCGCGTCGACTTTCAGGAAGGCGTCGCGAAAATCCCGCGCGATCAGCGCGCGGACTTTCTGTCCCTTCAGGTAATAGGCGTCGTAGTAGCCAGCGGAAAGCACGTAAGTGCCGAGGACGATGCGGCGCTTTACTTCCGGGCCAAAACCGGCGCCGCGGGTTTTTCGATACATCGAGAGCAGGGAATCGTCATTCACGCGCAGGCCATAGCGGACGCCGTCGTAGCGCGCCAGGTTGGAACTCGCTTCCGCGGTCGCGATGATGTAGTAGACGGCGATGGCGTAGCCGGTGTGCGGCATCTGGATCTCGACCATCTTGCAGCCGAGCTTTTTCAGTATCTCGATGCCGGCTTCGACTTTCTTGCGGACGCCGCCGCCGTCCAGCAAAGATGAATTGGTCGTCGGCAAGATAGCGCGGTTGTTTCGGCGGAAGGGTCACGAGTATCTGTTCGAAGCCGCCCCGCGAATTGTGGAGGCCGTGCCGAATGTGAAATTCCTGTTGGTCGGCGACGGAATTTTGCGGGAGCAGTTAGAGCGCCGCGCGGAGCGGATGGGGTTGCGGGACCGGTTTGAGTTTGCCGGCTTGGTGCGGCCGGAGGAGAT
>Ga0137403_10004995_pt1 | contig 15465 bp, 15 predicted proteins | sample CZOMad2_1_16fung_FD_122057 | JGI IMG/M metagenome (GOLD analysis project Ga0137403, IMG submission 122057) | Vadose zone soil fungal communities from Angelo Coast Range Reserve, California, USA - CZOMad2_1_16fungal (Hybrid Assembly) | ecosystem: Environmental > Terrestrial > Soil > Vadose zone... | reverse complement strand
GGGGATCGCGAACCCGCGCGTCTTGTAGGCAGAATCTGACCACAACGGGCTGTTCACTTCGTAGGGGATCACGGCCGGTGCGAACGTGGTGGGGTTGGTGGCGTCCATGCAACCGGTCATGGTCAGCCTGGGAACGGGGCAGTAGATGTTGGCGGGTGCGGTGCATTGTCCGCGCGCCGTCGGAGCGACGCAGCCACCGGGGGGAGCATCGCGCGCTGCTTCCACCGCTGCATCCCCACGCTGGTCCGTCGGGGCATCGATCGCGGAATCAGCGCGCGCGTCCGCTCCGATGTCCGCGGCCTCCTGCGAGCCGTCGACCTCGACGTCGATGGCGGCGTCTTGTCCGCCGCCGTCCGCGGGGGTCTCTTTGGTGCCCGAGCAGGCCATCGCGCCGAGCGCGAGCACGGCGCAGAGCTCCGGGAGACGTCTTCTTTGCATGAATGCGTTCCCGGCCATGTGCGCGGCGCTGCCGAGCGGGTGGATGGCTACTGGAGCTCGCCGTAGACTTCGAGCTCGGTCTGCGTCCCGAAGTAGACGCGCCCGTTGACCACCGTCGGCATCGCGTTCTTCGCCACGCGGCCGGCCTGGTCGCGCATGGCCGGCGCCTGGCTGCTGTTCCAGAGCTCTTTCGTCAAATCCGTCGCGTCGTACGCGTGACGCGCAGGACGTGTCGACCGCGTGGCAACTCGACGCGTTCCGCTTCGACATCCCGATGGTCGCGCATCCTTCCGCCTCGCGCTTGGGCACGCTTAGAGAGAAAAAAACCCGGTTAGAGCTGGAGACCCGCCGGGGTCCAATGAGGACTGAAGTAACGTACGTACCTTGGGAGGTGTCCTTTTCTTAAACCGCCGAACGAAGGAAGGCAAGAAAAAAGTTATGTTATAACATAACGCATTCGTCACTTTGGAGATTCCTAGACTCCGATCAATCGTTCGCTTCCCATGTAGCCCGCAAGGAGCAACACGCCGAAAGCTGCGATAAACAGCGCCGCACCAACTTCAATGCCGCGGAGTGCCAAGTTGCCGTACCCGGCGCGCGTGCCGGCGAAGCGGCTGGACCAATTGCGCGCGCCGACAGCAATTGTCGCGATAGTCGCAACTGTAACTGCAGTGCCCAAGCCCATCATGAAAGTCGCCCCCACTCCTGCCCAGAACAGGTCGTTGGCGAGCGCAAACACGAGTACGATGATGGCACCAGAACACGGTCGCAGCCCCACCGCCGTGACCGCCGACAGGCCCCGTTGCCATCCGCCGGGGCCGCCGAGTTCCTCCGGTTCTGGTGCATGCGCGTGGCCCCAAGCCGAACAATTGTCATTTAGGTGATCGTGCCGATGGGCGGGATGAGCATGCTCGCAACCAACGTCGTGATCATGCTGGTGCGCATGGCCATGGCTGTGTCCATGGTCATCGTGCGAGTGATGATTGAGATGCGGGTTGGAGTTGGCGTGATATTCTTGCGGCTGCTGCGCCACCGCAGCGCTGAGTTCGGGAGGTGGCCGTTGGAGCGCGCGGGCCGCCGCGATCAAGCCGCGCCCCTTCACCCACAGAAGCCGCAAGCCGATCAAAATGATCAACCCATAGCTGACAGACTCGATGGCGTTGACGGCAATATTCATAGTCGACGCGGTCGTCTGCAGTATTGCGGCCGCTATGCCTACGAATGTGACCGCGACAAGCGCCTGCAGTAGTGCGGAAGCGAACGACAGCGCCACGCCACGCAGCCAAGTCTCGTCGTTCGCCACGACATAGGACGAGATCACAGCTTTACCGTGACCAGGACCTGCGGCGTGGAAGACCCCGTAAAGAAATGAAACTCCAAGCAAGCCCCAGACCGCGCTTCCGTCGGCTTTCTGCCATGCGGTGATCAGATCCACAGCCGGCTTCGAGTACTCGTCGATCTGCTCTTTGCCCTCGAAGTCGTATTCGAAGTAGTAAGCCATCCGAGCAAGCACGTCTTCTTCAAAGGGATAGACATACCCGTAAGCCGCGTGTGTGTGGCGGTCGCGAAGGCCAAATTGTTCGGACTGGCTGAAGTATGGGCTGAACCGATCAAAGCGCACCTTGCAGCAGACTTCGGGCGGCCGCAGGTGCACCAGCGTGGGCACCCAAGAGGCGACCTGCTGGTAGGCGTCCTTCTCTTCGCCGGGAAATCCATAGAGGAAGTTCCAGACGCCGGCGATGCCAAACTGCTTCGTCCATTTCAGAAATTGGATGTTTTGCAGGAAGGTGCAGCCCTTGCGCATCAGCCTCAAGACTGAGGTGCTCAAGTTTTCGATCCCGGGCTGCAAATGAACCACTCCCGCTTGCGCCAGCTTCCTGAGATGTTCCTTCTTCAGGTTCACTTTCACTTCGTAGTAGAAATCGTAGCCGGCGTCGCGTTCGATCAATTCGGGGATCACGGTATCGAGATACTTCATGTCCATGATGTTGTCGGCGACATGGAACACTTTTCCGTACTTCCGGCCCAACTCTTCAATCTCATCCAACGCGCGCCTGGGCGATTTGCTGCGGTAGCTCATGGTGGAACCATTGAGGCCGCAGAAGGTGCAATGCTGCTTCGCGCCCCACCAGCATCCGCGAGAGGTCTCCAGTGGCACGATGGTCTCAACGCTCTCAAGCAAGCCATACTCACGAAGCTGTGCGAAGTGATCGTCGTAGGAAGGTACCGGGAGTGAATCCAAAGTCTCCAGTGGACAAACAATATTCCGCGGAATCACGGTCTCGCCGTTTCGCCGGAGGATGATTCCGTCCAGATCAATGCCTGCGGCCGACTCGCCGGCTGTGATCCTTTCTACGAATTCGGGAAAATTGAGGTCGCCCTCGCCGGAGCAGACCAGGTCGATGAATGGAAATCGACGGTGGATCTCGACGCCCATTTCGCCTTCACAATTACTGCCGCCGAAGGCGATCAGCACGCTCGGGTGTAGCTCCTTGATCCTGCGGGCCAGCGCCAGCGAGGCCAGGTTCTGCTGGAAGGTGCTGGTGAATCCCACGATCTTGTAGGTTGACCAGTCACGGGACTGCAGACAGTCTTGTATGAACGCGTGTGCGTCCTCGCGCAGCTTCAAAAGCGACATCACCGATTCAAAACTGAAGAACTGGGAGAATTTTTTGAGCGGGATCTCTTCCAGATAGTGCTCGGCTTTGCCGGTAGGCTTGCCAAACACTTCGTCGCGAAAGACCCACTCGCCTGCGAGCGACTCCTCGATAATGCCATAGGCGATCTGGCTGAAGTCTTTCAACCCGGTGCGAGCGGCGAAGCGGAGGTTGAAATAAAAAAGGTCGCACTCGATGCCTTTCCTGCGGACGCCCGCCTGCAGCAGCGAAATCCCCAACGCCGGCCGGTTCGCCGAGGAGAACGGCATATTGATCAATGCGATCTTGGGCGTCATGGAGTGCGTCCTTAAGCCGAGAGCGCGGCAAACACTTTGCGCAGTCCACCGACGGTGGTGATGGCGCTGACTGACAGCAAAGCTTGCTGTTGCTGGGTCAGTGATAACGAATCGATGAAGTCGTCGAGCTCTTGTTTATGATTCGGGTCGAGCTTGGCGTGGCTGATAAAGGTCCGGAAAGCGTCGTGCGGAAGATGCGTTCGAACCGCTGCCGCTTCCAGCTCGTCTTCACGCGGCGGGTCGCCTTCAAGAACCGCTATGTAACCGAGCAGCGCGACGGGGTCGGCGTGATGCAGCCAGTAGTACTGGGCACCCACCAGCTCCGCGACCGCAGCGGATGGCACTCGCCGTAAGACTTCCCCGCGCTCGAAACCAAGGACCTCCATATCGTCGAGGAGCCACTCGTCATGCGAGGCCTCCTCGGTGACGTGATGGCTTAAATACTCGTCCATGCGCGGATAAATATCATTCTGCCCGCCTCGTTCGCGCGAGACGCGTGCTGCCGCCGCCATGAGCGGGACACTGGCGCGAATGATGCAGTGGGTAAGGAAAAGGAATTCGGGAAAGATCTCGCGTAAATCAGGACGCGTCCAGAAGCGTTCAGTCGAGGCGCCGCTGACAAGCGCCAGCTTCTGGCGTAGCGCCGCGCTGTTGGCGATAGGGGCCTCGACGGTGGAAGCTGCTCTTCCACTCATGCTATTCACCTGTTGGTACTGCTTTACCCGCCGTGCTTCTTGCGCTCGCAGGCTTGGACGATCTTCGCCGGATCGATGGCGGCTTCGTCTACCTGCACTTCAGCGATCTTGCCGGACTTGTCGATCAAATAGGTGACGCGCCGGGAAGCCTCGTAGCCGAGCTTCCCAATGTTCTGGACTACGCCGTATTGTCTCGACATCTTGCCGCCCCAATCGCTGAGCAGCGGGAAGGTGACGCCGATGGAGTCTGCAAATGCTTTGTTGGCAAACGGGCTATCCATGCTTACACCCAGGACCTGAGTGTCAGAAGCTTCCAGAGCCTTCACGTTCTTCTGGAAGTTCTTCATCTCCTCGGTTCAACCACCGGTGAAGGCAAAGACGTAGAACGCCAGAACGACGCTTTTCTTGCCTTTGTAATCGTGCAGGGAGACGTCTTTCAGACCTTCCGAGTTCATGGTCTTGAGAGTGAAGTCAGGAGCGACATCACCGATCTTGAGCTTGGGAGTCGGTTTCGCGGGCCTCGAGGCCTTGGACTGAGCCTGCGCGGGCGTTTGCGAGATGAAGAATAAGAGAGCTGCGGCAGAAAGAATAAGGCGCTTCTTGACCATGGGTTTACCTCTGGATAGGTGCCCAGCCTAACTGTGGGCAGGGGCAGAGTCAACCCGAAACGGACAAAGCCGTGGCATTCGGTTTGCCCTTTTGGAACACTTGCCGTTACATTGTCTATTGCGGAGTCACAGGACATTCTGCCCACCGCGACGATAACCCTTGCGATCAAAAGCTCCCATTGACGAGAAGAGCCGCGCCGCGGAAGTTTCCAAGCGCCGAGTGAGCCTTCATTCATCCAAGAATAACTCCCGCCACTCGGACAAATATCAACGGATCTTGGACGCGGCCATCCTGGTGATCGCCGAGCACGGCTACTTTCAATCGCGAGTATCGGAAATTGCGGAGCGGGCCGGGGTCGCCGACGGGACGATCTATCTTTATTTCAAGAATAAAGAAGAGATCCTGAGGGCCGCCATCACCTCGGCCTTTACCGAATTCCTGCGGCGCGCCCGGCATGAGCTTGAGAGCACCAGCGATCCGGTGGAGCAATTGCATCGGCTCGCGCGCTTACATCTTTCTGCCTTGAGCGCGAACAAGCCGCTGGCCGCTGTATTTCAGACTGAGCTGCGGCATAGCGCAAAGTTTCTGGCTGAATTTTCGCGGACCGAACTGAAGCAATACTTTGATCTGATCCGCGAGATCGTACGGCGAGGCCAACAGGCAGGCACCTTTCGGCCGGGGGTCTCCGACAAGATCGTTGCCAACTGTTTTTTTGGAGCACTCGACGAGATGGTTACGTCTTGGGTGCTCAGCGACCATGACTACCCGCTGGAAGGCGCCGCGGTTGCGGTCGCAGATGTGATCATTTCGGGGCTAAAGGCATAACATGGGCCCGTTCACACTCATCGACATCATCTTGTCCGCGGTGGGCCGCGGCCCCAGCTGCGTCGCAAAACACAAAGTAGATGACCAGTGGACCGATATCAGCTCGCAGCAGCTACGCGAGAGCGTGATCTCGCTGGCGCGCACTCTGCAGGATTGGGGAATACGCAAGGGTGACCGCGTCGCCATCCTGAGTGAGAACAGGCCGGAATGGGCGATCGCGGACTTCGCCGCGCTCTCGATCGGGGCGGTCGACGTCCCAATTTATGCAACCCTCATCGCAGAACAAGCTGCGGCGATCTTGAAGGATTCGGGCGCGCGTGTTCTCTTCCTCTCGAGCAACGAGCAGTACGAGAAGTTCGTGTCGATCCAAGAGCAGACGGCTGTCGAGAAAGTAGTGATCTTCGACCCTGTCGAGACGGAATCCGATAAAGGCTGGGTGCCGGTGACAGCCTGGGCTGAAATCTTTTCAGCTCCGGTCTTGCCGGATACCGGAGCAGCATGGGAACGCGCTGCCCGGTCCATCCAGCCGGACGATCTTGCGACCATCATCTACACGTCGGGCACCACCGGTACCCCTAAGGGCGTGATGTTAACGCATGGGAACATCGCCTCGAACATGACGTTCTCGCTGGCGCAATTCAATTTTGTGATCGGCGACGTCGGCATCTCGTTTCTTCCGCTATCGCATATAACTGCCCGCCATTTGGATTATTGCCTGTACCTGCACGGCGTCGTAGTGGCCTACTGCCCGCACATAGAAAATCTTCCGCAGGCACTGCTGGACGTAAAGCCCACGGTCATCGTGGCCGTGCCGAGGGTTTATGAGAAGGTGCGCGAGAAGGCGAACGCAAAAGCGTCGTCGGGCTTGAAACGCAGGATATTCAGTTGGGCGATGCGCACGGGTGAAGCGAACCTGGAAGAAGTCTTGCGCGGCGAAACTCCGGGTAGCTTGGCGTGGAAGTTGGCAAATGCCTTCGTCTATTCCAAGATCCGAGCGGGCTTCGGCGGACGCGCGCGCTTCTTCATTTCCGGAGGCGCGCCACTGGGTTATGACCTGGCGCGCTGGTATGCCTGCATGAGCATCCGCATCCATGAAGGCTACGGGCTCACGGAAACTTCTCCGGTGATCGCCATCAACACGCCCGCACACCATCGCATCGGAACGGTCGGCCAGTGCTTGCCGAACATGGAGTGCCGCATCGCCGACGACGGAGAGATCCTGGTGCGGGGTCCGGCGGTTTTTCGCGGCTATTGGCAGCGCGAACAGGAGACACGCGATGCATTCGCCGACGGTTGGTTCCGCACCGGCGACATCGGCAAGGTCGATGCGGACGGCTACCTCAGCATCACCGACCGAAAGAAAGACCTGATCAAGACTTCGGGAGGAAAATTCATCGCTCCGCAACCGATCGAGGGCAGACTGAAGGCGAACAGCTTCATTGCCGAAGCTGCCGTCCTGGGCGACCGCCGCAAGTTCCCCTCTGTCTTGTTGGCGCCGCAGTTTGCCGAGCTGGAGGCTTGGGCCCAAGAGAATGGAGTGAGGTATTCAAGCCGGAGCGAGCTGGTCCGCGACCGCAAGGTGCAGGAGCTTTACGAAGGCATTGTTCACGACCTGAATCACAGCCTTGCCAAGTTCGAACAGTTAAAGAAAGTCCTGTTGATTCCCGACGAGTTCTCCATCGCTTCCGGTGAACTCACACCTAGCATGAAGTTAAAGCGCCGCGCAGTAGAGAAAAAATATGCTGACCAGATCAACGCGCTTTACAGCGAAGAGCCGGCGCCGGCGCTGCCCGCGTGAGATGGTAAAATCAGTTCTCCTGCCTCCTAAAACACTATGTCGAGCACTCCTAAAGCCGCGCCTCCTTCACCTCTAACAGCCGCTCTGCAGCAGAAGATCGAGGCCCGAACCGCCCGCCTCGGGATCATTGGCTTGGGCTACGTTGGCCTGCCCTTGACGCTGCTGTTTTCGGAAGAAAAGTTCGTCGTCACCGGATTCGACATCGACCGCAAGAAGGTGCAGACGCTGAATGCCGATAGTTCCTACATCCACCGCATTCCACCGACCGACATTGCGACCGCCCGCAAAAGCGGGTTCTCCGCGACCGCCGAGTTCGCGCAGATCGAAAAGATGGATGCGATCATCATCTGCGTGCCAACGCCGCTGAATGAGAACCGCGAGCCGGATCTGAGCTACATCGTCTCAACGGCGGAGGCGATCGCGCCTCACCTTCGCGCCGGCCAGTTGGTGCTTCTGGAGAGCACAACTTACCCGGGAACTACGGAAGAAGTATTGCTGCCCATTCTGGAAGCGAAGAACAAGCACGGGCTAAAGGTTTCGCGAGGAGCGCCGGGTGAGCATTTCTTCGTAGCGTTCTCGCCTGAGCGCGAAGACCCGGGCAACGACACCGTTGCGCGTCGCGATATTCCCAAGGTTGTGGGCGGGGTAGATACGACCGCGACCGATCTAGCGGCGGCCCTGTACGGCACTATCTTCAACCGCACGGTGCGCGTCTCCACACCTGCGGCGGCCGAGATGACCAAACTGCTCGAGAACATCTATCGCTGCGTGAATATCGCGATGGTCAACGAACTCAAGCAACTGTGCCTGCGCATGGGGATCGACATTTGGGAGGTGATCGAGGCCGCTTCGACCAAGCCTTTTGGTTTTCATCCTTTTTATCCCGGGCCTGGGTTGGGCGGACACTGCATCCCGATCGATCCGTTTTATCTTTCCTGGAAGGCGAAGCAGTTCGACTTCCACACGCGGTTCATCGAACTGTCGGGCGAAGTCAACACTGCGATGCCCTACCATGTGGTGGCAGCCGTCAGTGCAGCCCTGAACCGCGCGAAGAAGGCGGTGAACGGCGCCAAGGTGCTTATCCTCGGCGTTTCATATAAGAGAGATGTGGATGATCTTCGCGAATCGCCGGCACTCAAGATCATCGAATTGTTGCAGCGCGATGGGGCGAACGTGAGCTATAACGATCCTTACTTCCCTGCCATCGGGAGCGGGCGACACTACGATCTGCAGATGAAATGCGCGGAACTTTCCAACCTTGGTCAGTATGATTGCGCGCTCATCGTCACTGACCACTCCGATTACGACTACGCGAAAATCGTGCGTGAATCCCAGTTGGTTGTAGACACGCGCAACGCTACCCGCGGCATCGTATCTCCCAAGATAGTCCGCTGCTAGCTCTGCGGTAACATTGCAGCGCATGGCCCCTTTGGCCACTCATCCTGAACTGAACTTATTGTTCGCTTGCGCCCAGCTCTCTCCGGAGCTGGAGCAGGTTCGCGCGCTTGCTTCGAAGGACATCGACTGGGAGCGAGTCGCGCAGGCGGCGGAATTTCACGGCCTAAGCCCACTCTTACTCAGGACCCTGCGAGCGGCTGGAATTTCCCTTCCAAGTGATGTTGCGACAAAAATGGAGCACTGGAACGCCGCGACGGTGCGGCAGAATCTGTACCTCACGTCGGAGCTCTTGCGCGTCCACGCTGCATTGAAGGAGCGCGGGATCGAAACCATCCCGCTCAAAGGTCCGGCGTTGGCTTCGCAGATTTACGGCGACTTGGGACTGCGGCCGTTCAGCGACATCGATCTACTGGTGAGGCGCGAACAGCGTCCCGAGGCAGAATCGGCGATAAAAGAATTGGGCTACGAGCCGGAATTCGCGATCCCGCCGGAGCATCGCGAACGATGGCTGCGCCAGCAATGTGAGCTTACGTTCAGACGTTCGAGAACTGTTCGCGTGGAACTCCATTGGGACATTGCGCATCCGCATTTCGCACTCGACAGTGGGGTTGAGCACTTTTGGTCGGGATTGAGCACGGTGCGGATCGGGGATGTTGTACTTCCGAACCTGTCGCCGCAGGATCTTCTCTTCACGCTGATCGTGCATGGAACACGGCATGCGTGGTCGCGCATGATGTGGCTGGTGGATGTAGCTGAGCTGTTGCGGAGACGTCCTGCAATCGATTGGGAAGACTTTTGGCGAAACGCGAACGCGCGGGGAGCGGCGCGCATGATGGCCACAGGGCTGGTGCTCGTCCGCAAGGCGTTCGGGGCTTCGGTTCCGGAGGCGGAGCAAGCCTACGGGGATGATATTGCCGTTGCCTCAGCTGAGCAGGTGATCGCCCTTTGGAATGAAAGCATAGGGCCTGGGGGCGGAGCTGAACCTGAGCCTACACCGTTGTGGCGCCACCGCTGGATCCTTCGCGCCCAAGAAAACCGAGCTCAACGATGGGTCTACATGCGTGGCGTGATGATGATGATCGGTGAGGAAGAGTTCGGTGCCGTCAGCCTGCCAAGGATATTCTCCCCGTTTTACAACATGATCCGATTGTGGAATATCTTCCGCAAGGCGCGATCGGATACGAAGTCCTTAGCATCGCGCCCCAAGAACTGATTGTCACAGCGCGAAGGCTATGCTTTCTCCGGCGGGCAGCAGGCGCGTGAAGCGACGGTGATCAGAAAAAAGAGAAAGCTTAATTGCAGCAGATTGTTCGGCAGCACATGGTGTGTGAAAGCGAAATTCAGCACGCTCTCCCGTGTGATCAGCAGCCGCTCGATGAGAGCAAGGATGAAGAATAACCAACCCAGCGCGTAGGTCCGCTTGGCAATCGCGTTCATTGCGTTCATGTCCGCTCCTGGCAAAGAATGCCAGGTTCAGGCTACTCCCGATCTGAGACCGCGACTATTGCCAATAAAGGTGCTGTCCCACCGACCGCAACCTCACTCTCGACCGACGTCTGCTGAGTGACGTTAGAGCGCTGACATGTTGGAAAGAAAGTCCGCGTTAGCCTTGGTCTTGCCGAGCTTGTCGATCAGTAACTCCATCGCTTCTACCGGCGACAACGGGTTCAGCACCTTGCGAAGAACCCAAATGCGCGCCAGGTCATCCTTGGGGATGAGCAGCTCTTCCTTACGGGTGCCGGAGCGCTGAATATCAATCGCCGGGAAGACACGCTTATCAACCAGCTTGCGGTCGAGGATGATCTCCATGTTGCCGGTGCCCTTGAACTCTTCGAAGATCACATCATCCATGCGCGAACCGGTCTCGACCAGTGCGGTGGCGATGATAGTGAGCGAGCCGCCTTCTTCGATGTTGCGGGCCGCGCCGAAGAAGCGCTTCGGACGTTGCAGCGCGTTCGAATCCACGCCGCCGGAGAGCACTTTGCCTGATGGCGGAACGATGGTGTTGTAGGCGCGCGCCAAGCGGGTGATCGAATCGAGCAGGATCACGACGTCGCGCTTGTGCTCGACCAGTCGTTTGGCCTTTTCGATGACCATCTCCGCAACTTGCACGTGGCGAGCTGCAGGTTCGTCGAAGGTGGAGGAAATGACCTCGCCCTTCACCGAACGTTGCATGTCAGTAACTTCTTCCGGGCGCTCGTCGATCAGCAACACGATCAATACGACTTCGGGATGATTGGTGGTGATGGAGTTGGCGATGTTCTGCAACAACATCGTTTTACCGGTTCGCGGTGGCGCGACGATCAATCCGCGCTGGCCTTTGCCCACCGGGGTGAGCAGGTCCATGACGCGGGCGCTGACGTTTTCCTTGAGCGTTTCCTGCTTGATGCGCTCCTGCGGATAAAGCGGGGTCAGGTTGTCGAAGAGGATCTTGTTGCGCGCTTCGTCGGGCGACTCGAAGTTGACCGCCTCGATCTTGACCAGCGCGAAATATTTTTCGCCTTCGTGCGGCGGACGAACGTTGCCGCTGACCGTGTCGCCGGTCTTCAGGTCGAATTTACGGATCTGCGAGGGCGAGACATAAATGTCGTCAGGGCCGGGCAGATAGTTGTAATCGGGTGAGCGAAGAAAGCCGTAGCCGTCGGGAAGGATCTCAAGCACGCCTTCGGCGAAGATGTGCCCTTCCTTCTCGCTTTGCGCCTGCAGAATCTTGAAGATCAGGTCCTGCTTACGGAGTCCGCTCGCGCCAGGAAGGTCGAGCGTGCGTGCGATCTTGGTGAGCTCCGTGATGTTTTTTTCTTTTAGTTCTGCAATCGTCATAGTGGGTGACCTACGGGAGTTTTAATGGGATTCGGGAAGGTTGGGACTCGCCGGCGCTTGCTTTTAGATTTAAAGATGAGTCGTGCGGCCGGCGAGACTTACTCGGTGTTGCTTAGAAGTCGGTGAAACGTCATTATCCTGCTTTTCGGAGGAAAAAGCAACGTGAACTTGGGTTTAGGCAGCGTGGCGCTGAACCGACACCGGGATTTCCTGAGTGGCGCGCGCCTTTTCCAGACTGCCGGTATTGGAGAAACGCTCCAAAACTTCGTTCATGGTCTCCTGAACGCGGGTGTTGGGGCGATGGAATTTCCGGGTCGCCTGGGCCGTCAATTGGCACAACTTGTAACGGTTCTGGACCCGGTCAAGGGCTCCGAAGATCTTATCTGAGCGCATGCTGTCTTCTCCTATCCTTTTAATGCGAACGAACTTTATGATGAGTCCCACTTGGACGTGCTCTACGCCGGCCCGTCACCAAAAATCTACCAGTCAACACTAAGCGGGATCAAAACAGAATTTGGTATGGCATATAGATGCATGCCCTAACACCGGAGTTGCACCTATGTTGCGGGTAACCACTCAGTAACGCTAACGGCAGCCGCTAAAGTATATGGATGTTTGATGGCGGTCAAGAGATTTAAGCGCACGGCGAAAGATGGCGTGTTGGATGAGTAATGACTGTGTTTTCAATAGGATGAGGGGTGGTACATGAAAACTTTGCGAGTTTTTGCAGCATTACTTCTCCTTTTATCTACGTTCGTGTATGGAGCAAAGAAGACGTCACGCGAGCAGGATCGGCAGGCCATAGCCAAGGCCGAAGCCGACTTCGAAAAGGCGCGGGCAGACAGGGGTCTGGAAGGCTGGCTGTCGTTCTTTGCCGATGATAGCGCCGACTTTGTTCGCGGCGGTCCGTTCACCTTCACCAAGGACGAGATGCGGCAGCGACTGCAAAAAGATTTCGATCCTGCCGACCAGCTTACCTGGAAGCCGGTGAAGATCGAGGTCGCGGATTCGGGTGACCTTGCTTACAGTCTGGGAACGTGGCAGCTCAAGGGGAAGGACCAGAAGGACAATGACGTAACCCAAACCGGCAAGTACCTCACCGTGTGGAAGAAGGAAAAAGATGGAAGCTGGAAGGTGGTGGCCGACACGGGCAATGTCGACCCACCTCCAGCTGCAACGCCCTAACCGTCGAAGCGCTTAGAAGGAACAATACGGTCCAGGGGCTGGAAGCTCGCTTCGGAACGGAGCTCCCACAGGGGCGACGACCACCGCCACATCCCTGGCCGGATTCCCCGTCAGGTTGCGGCCAATATGTCCGTGTCCCGTATCGACGTAGCCGTGCCCTGCCGTGACCACGGTAGGTGAGCAGGTCGGGTCATCTACCTCGTAGAAGCTAAGTTCACCCTGGGTGACAGTGATAAACACCGGCCCGGGATGCGTATGCCACCCCGAGGAGGCCCCGGGCAAGTAGTCGTTGGTTCGCACAACGAGATCGATTTGCGATTTCGCCTCTACCTTAAAGTCGAGGTTATCCGCGTGTAGCTTGAAGTCGTCGAAGGTCCCCCGACCAATCAAGGTAGGTGTGACTCCACTCGGTGGATTGGCCCACACCGTGACTATGTATCCGACGAAGACCAATCCGCATAGGAGCCCGAGAGTCAGTTTCTTTGTTCTTCCTTCCATATTTTTCATTGTCGTTCCTCCTCGTTCTTCACATTCTGTTGCAGGGCATGCCGCATCGATTGCGCTCTCTGTGGTGAACAGCTAGAGCGTCAGGGCAGAATCACGAATTGCCCCAGAAAGGCGCGGGCTTCAGGCGTGTCCAATCGATACGGCAGATCCTGCGCCGTACCCCACCTGTCACCTGAGTAAACGATCGCAACCTCAATGCTGGTCTCGCTGTTGCCCGCGCCAAGAAAAATGGGACCGCCGGAGTCGCCAGTATTGCTGCCGCCGTAGCCGAAAACGGTATTCATGTTCAGGTCCAGCAGATTGGGCCGGAGTGCAGTGAACCCTTCGGTCGCGTAGCGCCTGGGGCCGATGCCTTGTCTGGCATCCGGAGAACCTCCCCCGAATACGGTGTCGGTGGCGCCGTACCCCACGATGGTGAACAGAGTGTCCTTCAGAGTGCCGTCTGAAAACATGCGGTCTAGAAGTCCCAGCGATGGAAGCGAGGCCGGAGTGATGCCCACTGCGGGTGCATCGAGCATGATCACTGCCAAGTCTTCGGGGTCGGAATTGCCACGGCCAGGAAACGCAGGATTCAAATGCATCGTTCCCGAGTGCAGCGTGTCCGAAGGACTAAAGACGGGGTCGAATGTGACCCATACTTGCGTTACGCCCCTGGATTGCAAGATAGCGACGCAATGGCCGGCGGTTAGGAACACCGTTGCTGAGATCAAAGTTCCGGAACAAGCCTGACTCTTCACTCCGGGAGTTATGTACTCAGCCACAATGGTGCCAACGTTGGGGTGACGGTTGTTGTCAAGAGAACCATTGGTGACACATAGGGCGCTGGGCCCCCACGAAACCAATGCGATAGCGACGACCCATTTCATTACTTTCATAGCTGCACCTCGATAGCGCAATCGTGAGCTTTGTGTGAATATGGGTCAATGGAGCGAGTCTGAAGTTTCCCTGAAGTTCATCTGAATAAAGTTGTAAAATCGACCCTCCGAGTGGGGGTCAATGGCGCCCGAGCAAGCAGCAGCGCAAGAACTCGTGCTGGATCTCACCTCCTTCCAATTGATCCGAGGTGGACAGCGGGTGAAGCTGGAGAAGACTCCGATGGAGCTGCTGGCCCTGCTGGTCAGCAAACGGGGAGCGCTCGTCACCCGCGAAGAGATCGTCCATGCCATCTGGGGTGAGGCCATTCATGTGGACGTCGATGCCGGTATCAACACTGCCATTCGTAAGATACGGCAAGCCCTGGACGACCACTCAGATTCTCCGCTTTATTTGGAGACTGTGGTCGGCAAGGGCTACCGTTTCATTGGGCCGATCACGATTGTTGATGGTGACGTGCCCGCGACGCCGCTGGCGTCGTCGGCAGAGCGCATGTGGCGCAGCAAGGGGATCAAAGCAGCAGTTCTCCTGGGCGCTGCACTCGCATCTGTCTTCTTACTTGCAATCGCCGCCGTGGTACACCGCGACACCTCCGCGGTCTCCGGCGCCCCTCAAGGCCGGGTGGTCATCGCGGTCGTCCCGCTGCGAAACCTGAGCGAGAATCCCGGACAAGATTACTTTGTTGACGGACTTACTGACGAGATACTGACTCAACTCGGACAGCTCAATCCAGAACGACTAGGCGTGGTGAAATATGGACCGTCCGCGTCCGTGCAACAGGCCAAGCCCGTGAGTACTGGCCTCGGCAAGCCATCAGGAGCTCAGGCGCAATACTCGCTCGAGGGAAGTGTCCGGCGCCAAGGCGAGCAGGCCCGAATCTCCATACGGCTATCGCGGACGACCGATCAGTCCACAATTTGGACGGAGTCTTTCGACCGAAAAGTTGGCGATGCGCTCTCGCTCCAATCGGAGATAGCGCAACGCATCGGTAACGAGTTGCAGGTCCAAGTGCTCGGCCGCAACAGTCCGAGGCCCGCAAGGGCCGAGGTGGTGGAAGCATATTTGCGCGGCCGCTTCGAGATGAGCCGCCACACTGCTCCGGATGCCGCTCGTGTGTATTTTGAGCGTGCCACTGCGCTGGATGCGTCTTATGCTCCTGCGTACGCTGGTCTGGCGGATTTCTATCGTTCGCGTGCTATCGGAGACGACGAGGGTTCTGAGCAGGCTTGGGTTCTGGCCGAGCGGTACGCCACTCAGGCACTCGCGCTGGACCCCAACTACCCGGAGGCCCACGCCGCCATTGCCCAGATCAAGCTGATGCACGACTGGGACTGGCGCGCCGCTCGCGAACATGCGCTGCGTGC
>Ga0137403_10004994_pt1 | contig 15465 bp, 11 predicted proteins | sample CZOMad2_1_16fung_FD_122057 | JGI IMG/M metagenome (GOLD analysis project Ga0137403, IMG submission 122057) | Vadose zone soil fungal communities from Angelo Coast Range Reserve, California, USA - CZOMad2_1_16fungal (Hybrid Assembly) | ecosystem: Environmental > Terrestrial > Soil > Vadose zone... | reverse complement strand
CGCCTCGGCGGTGATCCATTCCTTGACGGATTTGTCGCGATTGACGTCGTAGACGCGCGAATCCTTCACGTAGCCGGGCTTGAGGCTCTCGGTCTCGACGTAGCTATAGTCCACCAGGTAGCAGCCGGTCAGGCTGAGGATGGCGTTCCGGCCGCGCTCCAGCTGGTCCTCGGCGGCGCCCGCCCCCCCACTGAGGGCGGCCAGCAAGATCAGCACCGCGCATGCTCGAAATGCCGCCATGCACGTCAGGATGCCCTCCGTCGACTCCCCCGTCAACCGTTCGACTCAGACCGCGAGCACGATGCCGTCGTGGCCGGGATCGGCGCCGCCGTCGAGGCCGTCGGGATGCACACGGATGGCGTGCACCGCGGCGAAACCGTACGTCTGGGGATTGCGCACGACCTCGTAGCCCCGGCCCTCGAGCTCGCGCTGGACGCCGCGCGGTATGCGATTCGACACGTCGATGGCATTGCTGGTGGCGGAGAAGCGCGGCGCGCTCACCGCCTCCACCATGGTCATGTCGAAATCGATGGCGTTCAGGAGCACCTGCAGGACACCCATGGCGATCTGCGTGGCGCCCGGCGCGCCGATGATGATATGCGGCCGGTCACCCTCGTACACGATGGACGGCACCACCGAGCTGAAGCGCGCCTTGCCGGGGGCGAGGCTGCCCGCCCGTCCCGGGCGAGGGTCGAAGACGCCCATGCAGCCGTTGTACATGAAGCCCAGCCCCTCGGTGACCACGCCGGACGGCATGCCGAGAGAGTGGGTCATGGTCACGCAGTTGCCTTCGGCGTCGATCACGGAGACATGCGTGGTGTCCCCGCGTGTGGTGCCGCCCGCGTTGAAGCGCGGAACCTCGGCCCTCCGCTCCGCGCGAATCTCTTCGGCGAGGGTGCCCGCGTACGCCCTGCCGGTCAGGTGGTCCAGGGGTACGTCGACGAAGCGCGGATCCCCGACATGGCGGTCCTTGTCGATGGTCGCCCGCTTCATGGCTTCGGCCACGATTCGGATGTACTCGGCCGAGTTGTGTTCGAGGTCACCCAGGGCGAAGCGATCGAGGATATTCAGCATCTCGATGAGCATGACCCCGCCACCAGGCGGCCGATTGCTCGCCACGCGGTAGCCGCGGTAGGTACCCCAGAGCGGAGCGTTCCGTACCGTCCTCCACCCGCGAAGATCCTCGGCGGTGAGGAGGCCGCCGTGACCGCGCATGTCCTCGACGATGGCGTGGGCGATCTCTCCCTCGTAGAAGACCTCGTCGCCGTGCTTGGCGATGAGGCGGAGCGTCTGCGCGAGATCGCGATTCACCACGCGATCACCCACGCGCTTGGGCGTCCCGTCGGGGCGACAGTAGAGCGTCCGCGAGGCATGCGTGAAGGCGAGGCGCTCGGCTCCCGACGCCCGCCCCATCTGCCCCTCTTCGGCCCACCAGTAGGCAACGTGAGGTCGCACCGTCCAGCCGCCCTCCGCCCAACCGATCGCCGGCTCTACGATCTGCTCCCACGGGAGGCGTCCGTGCCCGCGGTGGGCGTCGCGGTAGGCGCGCAGGCTGGCGGGAACGCAGATCGACTGATAGCCGATGTCGTTGACCCGCCCGCGCAGGACGAAGCCGTAGCCGTCGCGTGCTTCGGATTCGATCAGGTCCGCCCACATCTCCGGGCGAACGCCGAGCGGAGCGGGGGCGTGGAAGTCGATGTAGCCGTGAAAGCCCGTCCCCGGCATCGCGATGCCGCAGCTCCCGAAGCCGGCGATGCCGCACATGAGCGGGTCGACCACCCCCTGCACGAGCGCGCAGGCCATGGCGGCGTCGACGGCGTTGCCCCCGGCCTTCAGGATGTCGGCGCCCGCCTCGGTCGCTTCGGGCTGCGCGGCCACGATCATCGCCCGCTTACGGTATCGCATGCAGCCTCCTTGGGATGTGGTGCGCCAAGGGTAGCAGAGGCGTGCCGCGCTGTCTTGACTCGCCCCGGGGAGCGGGCCATGCTACGGCGGCGATCAGCCGCGAACCTCTTCGTGCACCCAGGGAGGCGTCCGTGAGCGAGCGGTACGACCCATGACCCAGGCACTGTCGGGCATTCGAGTGGTCGACCTCACCAACAATCAGGCGGGTCCGTCGTGCGGCCAGATGCTGGCCTGGCTCGGGGCGGACGTCATCAAGGTCGAGGAGCCGGATCGCGGCGATATCGCGCGTCAGACCCATCGGGACCGGCCGGACTCCGACAGCCTCTTCTTCCTCTCGTTCAACGCCAACAAGCGCAGTCTCCCCTTGAACCTCAAGCATCGGCGCGCCAAGGAAGTCCTCCGCACGCTCCTCGCCACCGCCGACGTCCTCCTGGAAAACTTCGGCCCGGGTGTTATGGATCGGCTGGGCTTCGGCTACGAGACGGTGAAGGCGCTCAACCCGCGTCTCGTGTACGCCTGCATCAAGGGCTTCGGGTCCTACGGGCCGTACCGCGACTACAAGAGCTACGAGCCGATCGCCCAGGCCATGGGCGGTGGCATGAGCGTGACGGGATTTCCCGACGGCCCCCCCACCTTTGTCTGGCCGTCCATCGGCGACTCGGGCACAGGCATGCACTGCGTGATCGGTATTCTCGCCGCCCTCATGCAGCGCCACACCACCGGCGAGGGCCAGCAGGTCGAGGTCTCCATGCAGGACGTGGTGGTGAATCTCATCCGCGTGAGCCTCCGCGATCACCAGCGCCACGGCCGGCCGCCGGGGCGGACGGGCAATCAGCTCGGGACCACCGCGCCGGGCACCACGTACCGCTGCCATCCCGGCGGACCCAACGACTATGTCTTCATCTTCGCCCAGCAGCAGATGTGGCATCCGCTCCTTCGCGCCATCGGCCGCGACGATCTCGTGGGCGACGCGCGCTACGAGACGGCGGAGGCCCGCTGGCAGCGCAAGGACGAGGTCAATGCCCTCGTGGAGGGATGGACGTCGGAGCGGTCGAAGCACGAGGTCATGAAGGCCCTCGCGGGTGCCGGAGTTCCCTGCGGCGCCTGCCTCGACACGGGCGAGGTACTCGCCGATCCGCATCTCCTCGCCCGCGACATGATCGTCGAGGTCGAGCATCCCGTGCGCGGGCGTTACGTCACCGTCGGGAACCCCATCAAGCTTTCCGCGTCGCCGACGAGCATCACGGCGGCGCCGCTCCTCGGTGAGCACCGTCATGAAATCCTGAGGGAGCTGGGCTATGACGACGCGGCCATCCGGGCGCTCGGAACCGACGGCGCGACCTGAGGTTCCCGGAGAGGGCCGCGCGAGCGTTGACAAGAGCGGCAGCACCGCCGAGACTATCGCCCCATGGAGGGCCTGACCATGCGAGCCACTGACGAACACGTCCTCGTCCCCACCCTGAAGCGCCAGCTCGTGGAGGGCCAGATCGACCGGCGCGAATTCGTCCGCTACGCGACCCTGCTCGGCATGGCGGCGCCCGCCGCCTATGCCTTCGTGGCCAAGGTCACCGGTGCGCCGCTCGTGGCGCCGGCCGCGGCCCAGGGAACCCTCCCCAAGGGCGGAACCCTGCGGATCGCCATGCGCTGCCAGGACCTCAAAAGTCCTCACACGTACAGCTGGGTCGAGTCGTCCAACTCCGCGCGTCAGGTCGTCGACTATCTGACGGTGACGGGCGTGGACAACGTCACCCGCCCCAGCCTCATCGAGAAGTGGGAGCCGAGCGCCGATCTCAAGACGTGGACCCTTCGCGTGCGCAAGAGCGTCAAGTGGCACAACGGGCGCCAGTTCACCGCCGACGACGTGATCTGGAACTTCAAGCGCGTGCTCGATCCCAAGACCGGCTCCTCGGTGGTCGGGCTCATGAAGGGCTTTCTCCTCGAAGACGTGGACACCGGCGAGAAGGACGACAAGGGCAACCCGAAAAAGTCGTCCCGTCTCTGGGACGCCGGCGCCATTCAGAAGGTCGACGACTTCACGGTGCGGCTGAACGGCAAGACGGCGCAGCTCGCCGTCCCCGAGCAGCTCTTCCACTACCCGTTCCTCATCCTCGATCCCGCGGAGAACGGCGAGTTCAAAGTGGGCTCGAACGGCACCGGCGCCTTCACGCTCGTGGAAAACGAGGTGGGGCGGCGCCAGGTGTTGAAGGCCCGCAAGCAGGGCTACTGGGGCGGTGGACCGTACCTCGATCAGCTCGAGTTCATCGATCTCGGCGACGATCCGGCCGCCTCGGTGGCCGCGCTCGCCTCCAAGCAGGTCGATGGACTCTACGGCGCCGATATCGTCCAGCTCGAAGCCCTCCAGAAGATCCCGCACGTGCAGATGTACCAGGTCACGACCGCCTACACGGCCACCGCGCGCATGCAGCCGGTGAAACCCTTCGACGACAAGCGCGTGCGTCAGGCCATGCGCTACGCCATCGACTCGAACGCCGTGCTGCAGGTCGCCCACCGCGGCCTCGGCCAGCCGGGCGAGCATCATCACGTGAGCCCCGTCCATCCCGAATACGCCAAGCTTCCTCCGCCGTCACGCGACGTGGCCCGTGCCAAGAAGCTGCTGGCGGAAGCCGGCTTCCCGAACGGCATCGACGTCGAGATCATCTGCCGGCCTCAACCCGCGTGGGAGCTGCTCGCCGTTCAGACCATGGTGGAGCAATGGAAGGAGGCGGGCATCCGGGTCAAGATCAACGTGATGCCCTCGACCCAGTACTGGGAGGTGTGGACCAAGGTGCCTTTCGGCTTCACCACCTGGGCCCATCGCCCCCTCGGCATCATGAGCCTGGCCTTGGCCTATCGATCGGGCGGGCCGTGGAACGAGTCGAAGTATTCCAATCCCGAGTTCGACCGCCTCCTCACCCAGGCGGAAGGCACGCTGGACGTGGCGTCGCGGCGCGAGATCATGTCGAGACTCGAGGCCATCCTCCAGGACGACGGTCCCATAGTGCAGCCGGTGTGGCGGGCGATCTTCACCTTCCACGACAAGCGCGTGCAGGGCTTCAAGCCGCACCCCACTCTCTACATCTTCGGCCATCAGCTGGCGATACAGGCGTGAGTTCCCGCGCGTCGCCCCCCCGCGGAAGGAAGCGTACGACCGCGTCCAAGCCGCGCGGATTGCTCGAGCGGCTCGCTGAAGGGGCCGTCATCTGCGCCGAAGGGTATCTCTTCGAGTTCGAGCGACGCGGCTATCTCCAGGCAGGCGCCTATGTGCCCGAAATCGTCCTCGAGCGGCCGGACCTGGTCGAATCACTCCACCGCGAGTTCGTTCATGCGGGATCGGACGTGGTCGAGGCATTCACCTACTACGCCCATCGCGCCAAGCTCCGGATGGTCGGTCGCGAAGCGGACCTGGCGAGGATCAATCGTACGGCATTGCGCATCGCCAAGAAGGTCGCCCGCAGCACCGGCACCCTGCTCGCCGGCGACATCTGCAACACCAGCATCTACGATCCCCTTGACGCCAAGGCGCAGAAACTGGCGCGCCGCATCTTCGACGAGCAGATCGAATGGGCGGTCGAGGCCGGAGTCGATTTCATCGTGGCGGAGACCTACGCCTTCGGAGCCGAGGCGCTCCTCGCCCTCGAGGCGATCAAGCGGGGAGGCAAGCCCTCCGTCATCACCCTCGCCATCCCGCGCGACGGCACCACGCGAGAGGGCTGGAGCGCCGCCGATGCCTGCCGGCGGCTCGAGGCGGGGGGCGCCGATGTGGTCGGGCTCAACTGCGCCCGGGGCCCCGCCACGATGATGCCGCTCCTCCGGGAGATTCGGGCCGCGGTCACGTGTCAGGTGGCGGCCCTCCCTGTGCCGTACCGGACGACCGAGGCCGAGCCGGTCTTCCAGAGCCTCAGTGACCGGTCCCGTCCGGACAATCGCGCCTTCCCGACCGCGCTCGATCCTTTTCTCCTCAGTCGCTACCAGATCGCCGAGTTCGCCCAGGAGGCGCAGGCGCTCGGCGTGCGCTATCTCGGCGTCTGCTGTGGCGCGGGACCGCATCACATCCGGAGCCTCGCTGAGGCCCTTGGCCGGCGGCCGCCCGCGAGCCGCTTCTCGCCGGACATGTCCAAGCACATTCTGTTCGGATCCGACAAGCGCCTCTGGCAGAGGAATCTCGAGTACGGCCGGCAGACGTACGGCCCGGCCGGCTCGACCTCCCGGTAGCCGCGCCCGATGGAGAAACCGAAGGGGGCGGCGGTGGTCATCATCGGCGGTGGGGTCACCGGGCTCAGCGCAGGATGGTGGCTGGCCCGATCTGGTGTGGACGTGCTCGTGCTCGAGAAGGGTATCGTGGGTTGGGAAGCCTCTGGACGCAATGGTGGCGGCGCCACCCACGTCTACAGTCCCTTTGGTCTCGAAGAGCAGCGCCTCTGGCCTCAGATGGACGAGCTCCTCGGCTATCCCACGGAGCACCAGCCCTATCGGATCGGCATTGCGCTGAGCGACGCACAGCTCGCCCTCGCCAAGCGCTGGGCCGAGATCGGAGAGACGCGGGGCTTTCGATGGGAGCTGCTCGATCGGCAGCAGCTCAAGGAGCTGGTGCCCATCGCCGGAGACAATGCCATCGGCGGCACCTACCTCCACTTCGGCGGCCACGCCAATCCCCAGCGCACGGTGCAAGCGTATGCGTGGGCGCTCCAGGACCACGGCGGCCGAATCCTCCAGCACACGACGGTGACCGGACTCACCGGTCGAAGCGGCCGTGTCACCGCCGTCGAAACTACCCACGGCTCATTCGGCGCCGACACCGTGATCGTCGCGGCGGGCCCCCAGACCGGACTCTTCGCGGACATGCTCGGCTTCTCGCTCCCCCTCGCCCCCGCCCGGGTCGAGATGATCGCCACCGAGCCTCTTCCCCTCATGCGGCACGGCGGGGTGGCGGGCAATGGGCTCTACGGCCGGCAAACCCTGCGGGGCAACCTCGTCTATGGCGGCGGGCCTCACGAGTGGATCAACGTCCCCGACATGGCCGCGCCCGACCATCCCAACACCCCGCTCGTGAGAAACCTCGCGCGCCGGCTCGCCGAGCTCCTGCCCGGCGCCGCGCATCTTCGGGTGATCCGGTCCTGGGGCGGCGTCGTCGAGAACACGCCCGACGGCCTTCCCGTCATCGATCGCCTCGCTTCTCCCGACAACGTCGTGGTGGCCACCATGTCGAGCGTCGGCTTCGGTCTCTCGCCCGCGGTGGGCAAGGCGCTGAGCGAGTTGGTCGTCCACGGGCGCTGTCTCTTCGCCGATCTTTCGGCGCTCGCCCTGAGTCGCTTCGCCGACACGCCTCCAGACTGGCGCGAGTTGGTCGGCTGGATACCCGCGGCGCCCCTCGAGGCCGCGGCCGGAGGAGGGCGGTGATCCGCGGAATAGATCCGCGCTCCGTGGCCGACAAGCCTCCGCGGGCCGAGCGTCACGTGCCCGTGGTCGTGGTGGGGGCGGGGGCGGCTGGGGTGGCCGCGGCGATCGCCGCGGCGCGGAGCGGCGCTCAGGTCCTGCTCGTCGACGAGAACCCCGTCGACAACGACATGATGGCCATGGACGTACCGCTCTACTTCGGTCAGCGCATGCAGCCGTCGGTCAGGAACCGCGCCCTCATGATGGAGCGTGTGGTGGAAGCGAACCCCGCGCTGGCGGAGGCGCACGAAGCCGGCGTCGACGTCCAGCTCGGAACCTATGTCTGGGGTGCCTTCGTCAACGGGCCGACCGTGCGCGAGCTTCCGGGTCCCCTGCTCGGTCTCGCGGACGACCGGCGCTCATGGCTCGTGGGCTACGATCGCCTCGTCGTCGCCGCCGGCGCCCGCGACGTCGCCATGGGCTTCCCGGGCTGGGAGCGGGCGGGCGCGATGGGGGCGAGCGGAGCCTGCTCCCTTCTCACACGCTATCGCGCCCTCGCCGCCGATCGCATGGTCATTGTCGGGTCGGGAAGCCTGGGGCTCGGCACCGCCGCCCTCGCCCTCCAGCATCGTGTCGAGATCGGCGGCGTCGTCGAGGTGGGAGACGTGGTCCGTGGCGAGCCCGCGGTGGCGGCCGCCCTCACGGCCCGCGGCGTGCCGATCTACACTTCCCATACGATCCGGGAGGCTCGCGGCAAGGTCGGCGAGGTCGAGTCCGTGGTCATCGTCCAGGTGGACGGCGAGCTCAAGCCGGTGGCGGGCAGTGAGCGCGAGATCAGATGCGATACGATCTGTCTCGCCCTCGGGCTTGCTCCCAACGTCGAGCTCCTCTCCCTCGTCGGCGCCCGCCTCGAATTCGTCTCTCCGCTCGGCGGCTGGGTGCCCCAGCTCAACGAGCTGATGCAGACCACCGTCTCCACGGTCTTCGCCGCCGGCGACTGCACGGGCATCCACGACGGGATGCTCGCCGATCCGGAGATCGCGCGCACACAGGGGCGCGCCGCGGGCATCGCTGCCGCCGAATCCCTCCGTTCCGAGCCCCCGATCCCTCTCCCCCATCGGGGGAGAGGACAGGCTGAGGGGGCGAACCTCCACGCATATTGGCAGACTTGGCTCCGCTCCCTCGTCCACGCTGGAGGTCTCGAGGTCAACATCTGCCAGTGCGAGGAAGTCACGAGACGCGAGCTGATCGAGGTCAAGCCGCCGCGATATCTCAAGTGGGAGTCTCCCCAGATGGCGGCCCGGAGTCTCGACACCATGCTACGCGACGGGCCGGTCAACCAGGACCAGATCAAGCGGCTCACCCGGGCGGGGATGGGGCCCTGCCAGAGTCGCCGCTGCCGCGAGCAGGTCTCCTTGCTCCTCGCCGAGGCCGCCGGCACCTCGGTCGATAAGATCCCCCTTCCGAGCTTTCGCCCGCCTCTCCGTCCCCTGCCCTTGAATGTCCTCTGGCCAGTGGACGAGCCGCCCGCGATGCGCGAGCACTGGGTCAGCTGGTTCGGGATACCGACCCAGTTCAGCCCGCACTGGGAGGCGGGCATGGCCGTGGCGGAGCCCACGGCCCAAGCTCCCTTCATCCTGAGCGACGAGTGAGCGGGCACGGCGCAGGGCCGAGCGCCGCCCCACGCGTGGCGGACGTCGTGGTCATCGGCGGTGGCGTGCACGGCGCCAGCCTCGCCTACCATCTCGCGCGCAAGAAAGCCGGGCGCGTCGTCCTCGTCGAAAAGAAGTTCATCGCCTCCGGCCCCACCGGACGCTCGACGGCGCTCGTGCGCGGGTTCTACGCCATGGACTTCTTCACGCGCACGGGCAGCGCGGCCGCCGAGGTGTTCCGGCGCTGGCGAGACGTCATCGGCGGTGACGGTGGTCCCGGCTTCCAGCAGGTTGGAATGCTCGTCCTCGCCGGCCCCGACCATGCCCCCCATCTCCGCCACAATGCCCTGCGCGCGCGCGAGATCGGGGCCAAGGTCGCCCTCATCTCCGCCGCCGAGGTCAAAGCGCTCGTCCCGTCCGTCAACGTCAATGACATCGCTCTCGCCTCGTACGAGGCGGAATCCGGCTACGCGGACCCCTCCTCCACCGCCAATGCGCTGGTGAACCGCGCCCGCGAGCTCGGGGCGATCATCATCCAGTACGAGCGCGTGGACTCGATCCGCACCGCGGGGCAGCGCGTGGTTGGCGTGCGGACGGAAACGCAGGACATCGACGCGCCGGTGGTCATCAATTGTGGCGGGCTCTGGGGGGACCGGCTCCTCCGCCCCCTCGGCATCGAGATCTCCATCACGCCGACACGGCACCAGATGTGCTTTTTCCGGCGCCCGGCGGGCTTCGGCACTCACCCGGCGATCGCCGATACGGTCTCGATGACCTACATGCGACCCGAGCACGGCGATCTCACCATCCATGGCCTCCTCGCCTACGACGAGGTGGTCGATCCCGACGCCTACAACGAAGGCGCCGACCCCGAGCAGATCCTGCGCAATGCCGAGCGGATCGCTCACCGCTTCCCGGTCATGGAGCACGGGTTGGCCATGGGCGGCTACTCCGGCGTCTACGACGTGACGCCGGACCATCAGCCCGTGCTCGGCGCCATCCCGGAGTACGAGGGCCTCTACGCCGACTTCGGGTGGAGCGGCCACGGCTTCAAGCACTCGCCGGTCATCGGCGACATCCTCTCGGACGTGGTCCTGCACGGGCGCTCGGCCGACTTCGACCTCACGCCGTTCCGCTGGAGCCGCTTCCGCGAAGGCGATCTCCTTCCGCGGGCCGGCTGGATCGTGCCCCCGCACGCCAAGCACCGGCTGCAGACGGCATCCTCCCGTTAGCCCCGCGCGCTATCCCGACCGCCGGCGCTCTGGAGCCGCGCCGGATCTTGACAGGGCGTGAGGGGTGCAGTCTCATGGCCCTCAACCGGAGGCGCTTATGCGATCCAATCGCGTGATCGGCACCATCGACTTCCACACGGCAGGGATCGGGATGCGGCTCTTGACGAGCGGTCTCGGCCGGCTGCCCGGGAGCACCGTCGCCGACAAGCGGCGGTGGTTCCAGGAGCATCTCGACGATCTGAGAACAGGCCTCTGCCTCGAGCCGCGCGGGCACCGGGGCCTCCTCATCGCGGTCATGACCGAGCCGGTCACGCCCGCCGCGCACTTCGGCCTCTTCTTCATCTATCCCGGCGGCTACTACGTCTCGTGCGGCGAGGGCACGATCGGGGCGGCGACGGTGGCCGTCGAGACCGGGCTGGTGCCCCAGACGGGGGACGAGACCGCGGTCGTCATCGACACGGAAGCGGGCGTGGTGGAGACGATCGCGCGCTCGGCCGGCGATCGCGTGCGCGACGTCACGCTCCGGTGGACGCCCTCCTTCGTCGCGCTGCCCGGGCAAGCGATCGAGGTCGAGGGCGTGGGCGAGGTGCCGGTCGACATCGCGGTCGGCGTCGGCAACGTGTTCGCCATCGTGGAGGCCGCCCACGTCGGCCTGTCGGTGCGGCGAGAGCTCGCGAAGCGAATCGCCCAGCGGGGCATGGCCGTCCGCCACGCGGTCAACGCCCAGCTCCAGGTCGAGATACCGGGTCTCGGCAAAACCCCCGTGGACAATGTGCTCGTCCACGAGCTGCCGAATGCCGACGGCGTATCGCGCAACGCCCTCGTCTGGGGCCCAGGCCAGATCGACGCCGCCCCGTGCGGGTCGGGCACGTGCGCGCGCCTCGCCCTCTTCCATCATCGAGGCCTCATGGGCGTCGGCTCCACGTTCGTCAGCGAGGGACTGCTCGGGCTCAGCTTCACGGCCCGGATCGGTGGCGAAACGGTGGTAGAGGGCGGGCGGCCGGCGATCCTGCCCGAGATCACCGGCACCGCGTACCTGACCGGCTTCAGCCAGCTCCTGTTCGATCCCGACGACCCGATGCGGGCCGGCTACCTGCTCGACGTGTAGCCATGAAGGTCCTCGTGCTGGGAGGCGGCGTCGTCGGCGTGACCACGGCCTATTTTCTCGCCAAGGCCGGCCACGAGGTGACGATTCTCGAGGAAAAGGACGGGCTCGGCCTGGAGGCCAGCGCCGGCAACGCGGGAATCATCGCGCCCGGCCACTCCTTCGCGTGGGCCTCGCCGCGCGCGCCGGCCATGCTCCTCCGCTCGCTCCGCGGTGACGAGACCGCCATCCGCGTGCGGCTCGCCCCCGATCCGCATCTGTACACCTGGGGACTTCGCTTCCTGCGCGAGTGCACGGCGGCGCGGGCGCGGCGGAATACGCTCATCAAGCTCCGCCTCTGTCAGTACAGCCAGCAGGTAATGAACGAGCTGGCGCGCGTGGAAGGGCTCGAATACGACGCCATCGCGAAGGGGGCCCTCTACCTCTATCGCGATCCGGCCGAGCTCGAGGCCGGGGTGAAAAAGATGGCGCTTCTCGCCGAGCACGGCCAGAAGCAGGAGATCCTCGACGCGAGCCAAGTGGCGAAGCTCGACCCGGTCTTCGAGCCGGTCAAGACGCGGATCTCCGGGGCCATCCGCGATCTCGGCGACTCGAGCGGCGACTCGAGTCTCTTCACGGAGAGGCTCGGTACCGTCTGCCGGGACCGGCTCGGCGTCACCGTGAAGCTCGGCTCCCGCATTTCGGCACTCCGGAGCGGCGGAGATCGGATCGACGGCGTCGTCACGAGCGACGGCGTCCTCACCGCGGACAACTACGTGCTGGCGCTCGGAGTGGGAAGTCCCATCGTGGCCCGGACGGCGGGGGTGAGCCTGCCCATCTATCCGGCCAAGGGCTACTCCTCGACGTTTCCCCTCCGGCCCGGCGGCCTCGCGCCCACCATCCCCGGAGTCGACGAGCGGTGGCTCGTCGCCTGGTCACGCCTCGGCGACCGGCTGCGTCTCACCTCGACGGCGGAGTTCGCCGGTTACGACTGGAGCTGGACGCCGCGCGACTTCAACAATATCCTTCGCTTCGCCCGTGACGTCTTCCCCGACGCCGTCGACTACGATCGCGGCGAGTACCGCGCGTGTCTCCGACCGATGACACCGGACGGCCCGCCGATCCTGGGTCTCGGCCGCCACCGCAATCTCTTCTTCAACAGCGGCCACGGGCACATGGGCTGGACCATGGCCTGCGGCACCGCCCGCATCGTCGCCGACCTCATGAGCGGACGCATGCCGGAGCTGGATCTCGAGGGCCTGACGCCGCGGCGGTGAAACGGTGGGCTACTTCTCCCCGAGGTAGGCCTTGCGCACGACGTCGGAGCGGAGAAGGGCGGAGGCTGCATCCTGCAGCACGATGCGCCCGGTCTGGATAACATAGCCCCGGTGCGCCACCCGCAGGGCCATCCGGGCATTCTGCTCGACGAGCAGGATGGTCGTGCCGAGCTGGCTGATGTTTCGGATGATGTCGAAGATGGTCTCGACCAAAATGGGCGACAGCCCCATCGACGGCTCGTCCAGCAGGAGCATGTCGGGCTTCGCCATGAGTGCGCGCCCCATCGCCAGCATCTGCTGCTCGCCCCCGGAAAGCGTGCCGCCCTTCTGGGCGAGGCGATCGCGCAGCCGCGGGAACAGCGCGAGCACCCGCTCGAGATCCTGCGGGATCGCCTCGCGGTCGGTGCGCGCGAAGGCGCCCAGCTCCAGATTCTCCAGCACGGTCATGGGCGCGAAGATGCGCCGGCCTTCCGGCGACTGGGCGATGCCGAGGCGCGCGATGCGGTGGGTGGGCTCCCGGTCGATGCGCCGGCCGTCGAAGGTCACGGTGCCGCGGAGGGCCCGCACCAGACCGATCACCGTGCGGAGGGTGGTGGTCTTCCCTGCCCCGTTGCCGCCGATCAGCGTCACGATCTCGCCCCGGCCCACCGTCAGCGAGACGCCCTTGAGCGCGCGGATGTTGCCGTAGTAGGCGTGCACGTCCTGCATCGCGAGCAGCTCGGCGCTCACGTGGAGACCAGCTCCTGCTCGTAGCCCTTACCCAGGTACGCCTCGATGACCTGGGCGTTCTGCCGGATCTCGGCCGGCGTGCCTTCCGCGATCCGCGTGCCGTAGTCGAGCACGGTGATGCGGTCGGAGATCCCCATCACGACTTCCATGTGATGCTCGATCAATAGAATAGAGAGACCGAGCTCGTGGCGGAGCAGGCCGATCAGCTCGGTGAGGGTGTCGGTCTCCCGTGGATTCATGCCCGCGGTGGGCTCGTCGAGGAGCAGGAGCCGGGGCTCGGTGGCCAGCGCCCGCGCGATCTCGAGCCGCCGCTGATCGCCGTAGGCGAGATTCTTGGCCATCTCCGCGGCCTTGTCGCCCAGACCCACGAAGGCGAGGAGATCGCCGGCCCGGCCGCGCGCCTGGGCTTCCTCGGCCACGACGGCGGGCGGCCGGAAGACCGCGCCCGCCACCGAGGCGTGGAGCCGGCAGTGCTCGCCCACCAGCACATTGTCGAGCACGCTCATGTTCTGGAAGAGCCGGATGGACTGGAAGGTGCGCGCGATCCCGCGCCCCACGATGGCGTGTGGCCGCAGGCCGACCAGGCTTTGGCCGTCGAGCCGGATCTCCCCCTTGTCCGGCTGGAGCAACCCGGTGACGAGGTTGAAGAAGGTCGTCTTGCCCGCACCGTTCGGCCCGATGAGGCCGATGATGCCGCCCGCCGGGATCACCAGCTCCACGTTGCTCACCGCGACGAGGCCGCCGAAGCTCCGCGTCAGGCCGCGCACCTCGAGGACGGGAGGCCCGCCGGAAGGCCGGCGACCCGGGCCCGCCGCTTCCCTTAGCCAGGCCGGCAGCGCCTCGGCGCGCGGGCGGGGCGGAGCGGCCACCAGCGCCAGCGTCTCTTCCCCCTCGTCCACGTCCGCCGCGGGTGGGCGGACGCGGCGACCCATCAGGCCCTCCGGGCGGATGAGCATGATGACCACGAGGCCGAGGCCGAAGAAGAACCAGCGCCACAGCGTGAGATCGACGGCGGCGAGCGTCGCGATGCCGAGCGAGCGGCCGATCCAGCGGACGAGGAACGTCATCTGGGAAAGCAGGATCCGGTCGAAGAGGGTGATCAGCATGCCGCCCAGGATCACGCCCTTGAGACTGCCCATGCCTCCGAGCACGACCATGCACAGGAGCATGATCGACACGTTGAACTCGAAGGCGCCCGGAGTGATGGCCTGCAGCTTCGCCGCGTAGAACGAGCCGGCGAAGCCGGAAAAGGAGGCGCCGAGCGCGAAAGCGAGCAGCTTGGTCTTGACCAGGTTCACCCCGGTGCAGGCGGCGGCCGTCTCGTCCTCGCGGATCGCCATCCAGGCCCGTCCGAGCCGCGAGTCGCGCATCCGGTTCATGGCCCACAGCGATAACGCGCCGATGACCAGGATGAGGAAGTACCAGGGAATGAAGTCGGTATCGAAGTTGACGAAGGGCAGGTGCGGGCGGCCGACCGGGTTCACCCCGTTCTCGCCGCCGGTCAGGTTGAGCCGCTCGACCGGCCTCCAGCCGCCGATGTCGATGGTGATGTCGCCCAGTTTGCGGATGGCCACCGGGATGATCTCGCCGAAGGCGAGGGTGATGATGGCCAGATAGTCACCGCGCACCCGCAAGGTCGGCGCCCCGATCACCACCCCGAGCGCCGCGGAAACCAGCGCCGCGATCCAGATGACGACCCAAAAGCTCCACACGTGCCCGTAGAGCGGCGAGCCGAGCACCGGCGAGTTCAGCAGGCCCATGGTATAGGCACCGATCGCGAAGAACGCCGCGTAGCCCAGATCGAGCAGCCCGGCATAGCCGACCACGATATTCAGGCCGAGCGCGAGGATGGTGTAGAGCAGCGCGTTGGTGAGGATCACCGTCGCGTAAGGACCGAAGGCGATCGGCGCGATGATCATAACGGCGAGGATGATGAGGATGGCCGCCCAGCGTTTGGCGGGCGTATCGAGCAAGGTGGTCAGCCCGCCCCAGGCGCTCGGCCGGGCTTCCACCGATTGCGGTCCTGGCGAGCCGGGTTCGAGCGCCATCACATGCGCTCCTGTTCGGGCTTGCCGAGGAGGCCAGTCGGCTTGAACACAAGGACAAGGATCAGGACCGAGAAGGAGAACACATCCTTCCATTCGCTCCCCACACCCGGAAGCGTGGTGCCGAAGCTCTCGAGCAGACCGAGCACCAGGCCGCCGAGCATGGCG
>Ga0137403_10004992_pt1 | contig 15467 bp, 15 predicted proteins | sample CZOMad2_1_16fung_FD_122057 | JGI IMG/M metagenome (GOLD analysis project Ga0137403, IMG submission 122057) | Vadose zone soil fungal communities from Angelo Coast Range Reserve, California, USA - CZOMad2_1_16fungal (Hybrid Assembly) | ecosystem: Environmental > Terrestrial > Soil > Vadose zone... | reverse complement strand
GAGAAGCGCGAGATCGAGATGCTGCCCGGCCCCGCTCTCGGCGCGGTGCACGAGCGCCGCGCAGATCGCGATCGAGGCGTACATTCCGGTGATGATGTCGGCGACGGGAACGCCGGCGCGCTGCGGCCCGCCGCCCGGCGCATCGTCCGGTTCGCCGGTGACGCTCATCATGCCGCCCATGCCCTGGATCATGAAATCGTAACCGGGGCGCTCGCGGTACGGGCCGGTCTGGCCGAAGCCCGTGACCGAGCAGTAGACCAGGCGCGGGTTGATGGTCTTCAGGTCGCCGTAGGCGAGGCCGTAGCGCGCGAGATCGCCGAACTTGTAGTTCTCGATAAGCACGTCGGAAATCTTCGCGAGCTCGCGCACCAGCTTCTGGCCCTCGGGCCGGGAGATGTTCACCGTGACCGATTTCTTGCCGCGGTTGGCCGAGGTGTAATAGGCCGAGTCCTTGGTGTCGCGCCCGGCCTTGTCCTTCACCCAGGGTGGGCCGAAGGCGCGCGAGTCGTCGCCCGAGCCCGGGCGCTCGACCTTGATCACTTCGGCGCCGAGATCGGCGAGATTCTGCCCCGCCCAGGGGCCGGCGAGCACGCGCGAAAGATCGAGGACGCGGATGTGCGAAAGCGGTCCCGCCATGGGTTTTTCGGCCGTTGGAGACGCGGTATTTTATCCGAAAGCCCCGTGTGGGCGACGTGGAACGCTACAATGGCGGGGGCTTTCACGGAGCACGGGATGCGATTTCTTCGGTGGAAGACGATCTGCGCCGCCGCGATGTGCGCGCCGCTGCTCGCTATCGCGCAGCAGCAGCCCTCCGATTACGCGCGCGAGAAGCGCTGGGCCGATCAGATCGTCCCGCAGCTCGTCTCGGGAGAGCCGGTGTGGCTGGAAGCGCCGCGCACCGAGAAATTCCTCGGCATCTACAGCGAAGCGAAGAACGCGAAGGGCGCGATCATCCTCGCGCACGGCCTGGGCGTGCATCCCGACTACGGCCTGATCGGCGAGCTGCGCACGCGGCTCGCGGACGCGGGCTACACCACGCTTTCGATCCAGATGCCGATCCTCTCCGCGGAAGCGCCGCCGGCGCGCTATCCGGTGCTTTTCTGGGAAGCCGACGCGCGTTTTGCCGCGGCGATGACCTATCTGAAGCGCAAGCGCTACGGGAAGGTCGTGCTGCTCTCGCACAGCATGGGCTCGCGCATGGCGAACCACTACGTCGGAGCGCATCCGCAGGTTCCGCTCGCGGGCTGGATCTCGCTTTCCATCTCGAGCGGTGAGTTTGCTCCGATCAAGCGGGTGAAATTTCCGATTTTCGACGTCTACGCGGAAAATGATTTCGACGCCGTGCTGCAGGGAGCGCCGAAACGCGCCGCGGCGCTCAAGCGCATGCGCGGCTCGAGCCAGACCATGGTGTTCGCGACCGATCATTTTTTCGCCAAGAAGGAAAAAGAGCTCGTGTCGCTGATCGGGCTGCTTCTCGAAGGCGAAAAGAAATAAAAAGCCCCGCTCGCGCGGGGCTCGTGCGCAAGACGGGCAGCGCCTAGAGGTCGATCTTGATTCCGGCGTCCTTCACCACCTTGCCCCATTTTTCGATTTCGCTGTGCACGAACTTGGCGAACTCCGCCGGCGTCTGCCCGCCGACCGTCGCCCCCTGCGCATCCCAGATCTGCTTCATGTCGGGTTGCTGCATCGCCTTGACCGTCTCCGCGTACATGCGGTCGAACGCCTCCTTGGGCGTGCCCTTGATCGCCCACAACGCGTACCACGTCGTGACCTCGTAGCCGCTGAAGCCCGCCTCCTGCATGGTGGGCACGTCGGGAATCACCGGCGAGCGCGCCTTCGTCGTCACCGCGAGGGGACGGAGCTTTCCCGCCTTGATCTGCGTCGCCGAGGTGCCCATGCCGTCGAACGCGAGGTCGACCTCGCCGCCGAGGAGCGCCGGCATCAGCGGTCCTGCGCCCTTGTACGGGACGTGCGTGAGATTGGCGCCCGTCATGGTCTTGAACAGCTCCACCGCAAGGTGGTGCGTGGTGCCGTTTCCGGCCGATCCGTAGTTGAGCTTTCCCGGATTGGCCTTGGCGTAGTCGAGCAGCTCCTTGACGCTCTTGAATGAATGCTTGGGATTGACCACCTCCACGTTGGGCACGTAGGCGACCACCGTGAGCGGAACGAAATCGCGCTCCAGGCTGTAAGGAAGCTTGGTGTAGAGGGTTTCGGCGATCGTGTGATGCACCGCGCCCATGAACCAGGTGTAGCCGTCGGACAGCGCCTTGGACGCGTTCGTCGCGCCGACGGTGCCGCCCGCGCCTCCCTGGTTCTCGATGAGCACGGTCTGGCCGAGGCTGTTGGTGAGCTTTACGGCGAGCGGCCGCGCGAAAGCATCGGTTCCCCCGCCCGGGGGAAAGGGATTGATGATGCGCACGGGCCTGGCGGGCCAGCTCTGCGCGAATGCGGCGCCAGTCAGCAGCGCGAGCAAAACGGCGGAAACGGCAGAACGGAACTTCATGAAATCTGGCCTCCTGGCATGGACTTGCCCGTGCGCTGCGGGCTCTCCCGTTTCCTTCGATGGGGCGCTAGTGTGCCACAAAGTCCCCGGATTTTGGGCCGGCAGCGGCCGCTCGCCCGCCAATGCTTCGCCGCACCGAGGACCTGATCAAGGTCAATTGCGGCTCCCCCTGGGGAGCGTCTACACTGTCGGGCTCGATACCGGGAGGCAAGGGGGGGGTTTATGCCGTTGGTCGCTATGACGCGCGAAATGGGGTCCCTGGGGATGGACGTCGCCCGCATCCTCGAATCCGAACTGCAGGTGCCGGTGGTCTACCACGAGATGATCAACAATCTCGCCGACAAGATGCGCTTGAGGAAGAGCCACGTCATCCGGCTGCTGGGCGGGAAAGCCAACCTGTTCGAGCGGCTCACCGCCGACAAGACCAGCCTTTCCATCTATACCGCCGACGAGATGCTGCAGGTCGCGAGCAAGGGCGCGGTGATGCGCGGCTGGGGCGCCGCGCACCTGCTGCGGCCGGTGAAGCACGCGATCCGCGTGCGCATATGCGCGCCGCTCGAGGTGCGCGTGAAGCGCATGATGTCGAGGCTCGACTCGAGCGACCGCGACGCCGTGGCCGCCGAGATACGCAACAGCGACGAAGCGCAGGGCGCGATCGCCAAGCGCCACTTCGGCATCGACTGGCAGGACCCGGAAGGCTACGACCTGTCGCTCAACACCGAGCGCATGACCGTCGAGCAGTGCGCCGAGGAGATCATCCAGCTCTCAAGGCAGCCGGAATTCCTCGAAACCGACGAGTCGCACAGGGCGCTCGCCGACCTTGCGCTGCAGGCGAGCATCAGGGCGGCGCTGCGCGCCGATCCGGTGACCCGCGCGCTCACGTTCGCCGTCGATTCCGACGACGCCAGGGTGTGCATGCGCGGCATCGTCGCGACCCGCGACGAGTCGACGAACGCGTCGCGCGTCGTGATGTCCGTGCCCGGGGTGATGGCGGTCAAGAACGAGCTGAGGGTGACCGCCGACATCCGCTCGTCCAGGAGTGAGTGAAGGAAGGTACAAGACGGTACCCGGCATACCGGGACCGCAGGGAATCGACAATTCTGGAGGAGGTGACATGAGAACCTTCAAACGCAGTGGAGTCGCGGCGGCCGCGGTCGCGGTGAGCCTGGCGCTCTCGCTGTTCGCCGGCCAGGCAATCCCGGCGCCGACGGTGTTGCGCGCGTCGCACCAGTTTCCCGGCGGGCGCGGCGACGTGCGGGACGAGATGGTCCAGATCATCGCGCGCGACGCCAAGGCGGCGGGCGTCGACCTGGACGTGCAGGTGTATCCGGGCGCGTCGCTGTTCAAGCCGAACGAGCAGTGGAACGCGCTGGTGAACGGCCAGCTCGACATCTCCTCGTTCCCGCTCGACTACGCGAGCGGCAAGGTGCGCGCCTTCGGCGCCACGCTGATGCCCGGCCTGGTGCGCAGCCACGACCGCGCGGCGCGCATGAACGATTCCCAGTTCATGAAGGACATCAAGGCGAAGATCGACCAGGCGGGCGTGGTGGTGCTCGCCGACGCCTGGCTCGCGGGCGCGATCGCCTCGAAAAAGGGCTGCATCCGCACGCCGGACGACATCAAGGGACTGAAAGTCCGCTCGGCCGGGCCGACCTTCGCCGCGATGTGGCAGGCGGCCGGCGCGTCGATCGTCTCGATCCCTTCGAACGAGGTCTATAACGCGCTGCAGACCGGCGTCGCCGAGGCGACCGACACCAGCTCGGGCAGCTTCGTCTCCTTCCGCATTTACGAGCAGGTGAAGTGCCTGACCGCGCCGGGCGAGAACGCGCTGTGGTTCATGTACGAGCCGGTGCTGATGTCGAAGAAGACCTTCTCGCGCCTCACCAAGCCGCAGCAGGACGCGCTGCTCAAGGCCGGGAAGAAGTCGCAGGACTACTTCGCCAAGGAAGCCAAGGGCCTGGACGACGAAATGGTCAAGGCTTTCCGCGAGCACAAGGTCGAGGTGGTGACGCTGACAGCCGCGGAATACGAACAGTGGCTCAAAGTGGCGCAGCAGAGCTCGTACAGCGAGTTCGCCAAGGAAGTGCCCGACGGCAAGAAGCTGATCGACGAGGCGCTGAGCGTCAAGTAAAAGTCAGCGCGCGAAGACGGGGCGGCGGGGGCCGCCCCTCATTTTGAGGACGCTTCAAGCCGGGAGGGGCATGCAAGCCTACGTCCGCGTCATCCGATCGATTTCGCAGTTGTGCGGCTTCGTCGCCGCCGGCCTCATCGCGGCCGGCGTCCTCGTCGTCTGCCACATGGTGTTCGTGCGCTACGTGCTCAACCAGAACACCATCTGGCAGACCGACTTCACCACTTATTGCCTGATCGGCGCGACGTTCATCGGCAGCCCGTACGTGCTCCTGACGCGCGGGCACGTCAACGTCGACGTGCTGCCGCATTACCTGGGGCGGCGCGGGCGCTGGTGGCTCGCCGTCTTCTCGGGCGTCCTCACGCTCGCGTTCTCCATCGTGCTCGCCGCGCTGACCTTTCACTTCTGGCAGCAGGCCTGGGACAACAGGTGGGTCTCCGACACCATGTGGCGCGCGCGCCTGTGGATTCCCTACGCCTCGATGCCGGTCGGCCTCGGGCTCCTCGCGCTGCAGGCCATCGCCGACCTGATCGGATTGATCTCCGGGCGGGAGGCGCCCTTCGGCATCACGGTGGAGCGCAAGACATGAGCCCGACCACCCAGGGCCTGCTGGTGCTCCTCGCCACGCTCGCGATACTGCTCTCGGGCGTTCCGGTGGCCTTCGGGCTGGGCGTGATGTCGGTAGCCTTCCTCGTCTTTTTCCAGGGCTTCGACGCGCTGCGCGTGGTCGCGGAGACCTTCTACGCGGGGCTGAACGATTTCACGCTGGTGTCGATCCCGATGTTCGTGATGATGGGCGCGGCGATCGGCTCCTCGCCCGCGGGCAAGGATCTCTACGAGGCGCTCGACCGCTGGCTGTACCGGCTGCCCGGCGGCCTCGCGATCTCCAATCTCGGCGCCTGCGCCATCTTTGCGGCGCTCACCGGCTCCTCGCCTGCGTGCTGCGCGGCGATCGGAAAGATGGGGATCCCGGAGATGCGCCGGCGCGGTTATCCCGACGACGTCGCCACCGGCTCGATCTGCGCGGGCGGCACGCTCGGCATCCTGATCCCGCCCTCGATCACCTTCATCCTCTACGGCATCGCGACCGAGACCTCGATCGGCCGGCTGTTCCTCGCGGGCGTCATGCCCGGGCTGCTGCTCACGGGACTGTTCATGGTTTGGACGCTGTTCATCATCTGGAAGCGCGGATTCCGGTCCCATGCCGTCGATTTCCGCTACAGCTGGAAGGAGAAGTTCCAGTCGATCCCGAAAATCGCGCCCTTCATCTTCATCATCCTCGGCGTCATGTACGTGCTGTACGGGGGCGTCGCCACGCCGTCGGAGGCCGCCGGCGTGGGGGCCGCCCTTTGCGTCGTGATGGCCGTGATCATCTACCGCATGTGGGACGCGAAGAGCTGGTGGGGGATCCTGCGCGACACGACGCGCGAGTCGGTGATGATCCTGATGATCATCGCCGCGGCGGTGCTGTTCGGCTACATGCTGACGTCGCTGTACCTCACCCAGACGCTCGCCACCGCCATCGCGGCGATGCACGTGAACAAGTGGGTGCTGATGCTGCTCATCAACCTGTTTCTGCTGGTGTGCGGGTTCTTCATCCCGCCCGCGGCGATCATCCTGATGACCAGCCCGATCCTCCTGCCGATCATCACCGCCGCGGGCTTCGACCCGGTGTGGTTCGGCGTGATCATGACCATCAACATGGAAGTGGGCCTGATCCACCCGCCGGTGGGCCTGAACATCTACATCGTCAACGCCATCGCTCCCGACGTCCCGGTGACCACGGTCATGTGGGGGACGATCCCCTACGTGCTGTGCATGTTCCTCGCGATCGTGATCCTGTGCGTCTTCCCCGAGATCGCGACCTGGCTGCCGGACACCCTGATGGGCCCGGTGCTGAGACGTTGAGGCGCTTGCGGCCTAGTCGGCCTGAAGGTTGGCCGCCTTGATCACCTTCACGGTGTTCGCCTGGTCCTGGACGAGGAACTTGCGGAAATCCTCGGGCGAGCCGGTGAAGACTTCTGCGCCCTGCTTGCCCAGGCCGTCTTTCACATCGGCGTTGTCGAGCGTCTTCACGAGCGCCGCGTGCAGCTTGTCGACGATCGCCTGCGGCGTGCCCTTGGGCGCGACCAGCCCCGCCCAGCCGCTGTAGTCGTATCCGGGCACGGTATCGGCGACCGGCGGAATATCGCCGAGCGTCGCCGAGCGCCGCGGCAGGCTCTGGCCGAGCGCGCGCAGCCGCCCGTTCTTCACGAAGGACATCACCGCTGGAGCCGGAGTGAAGGTCCAGTGCGTCTGCCCCGCGACCACCGAATTCACCGAGGGCCCACCGCCCTTGTGGGGGACCGCCAGCGAGTCGAATCCCGCCATGGTCATGAAAAGCACGCCTGAGAGGTGGCTCTGCGAGCCCACGCCGGCGGTCGCCATGTTGACCTTGGCGGCGTTCGCCTTGGCGTAATCGATCAGCTCCTTCACGCTCTTCACCGGAATCTCGGGGTTGACGATCAGCACGTTGGGCGTCACGGCGAAGCTGCCGACGGCGGCGAAATCGGCGACCGCGTCGTAGGGCGGGGCCTTCTTCAGCAGCGGCGCGATGATCATCGAGCCGTTGGAGGCGCAGATCAGGGTGTAGCCGTCGGGCTTCGCGTTTTTGCCGGCCTCGACGCCGATCAGACCGCCCGCGCCGTCGCGGTTCTCGACGAACACCGGCTGCCCGAGCGCGTCGCCGAGCTTCGCCGCGACGATACGGCTCATGGTGTCGATCGAGCTGCCGGGCGCGTTCGGAACGAGCATTCTCACCGCGCGGGCGGGGAAGTCCTGCGCGGAAGCACCCGTACAGGCGAGCGCCGTGAGTCCGCAGAGTGTGGACAGAATGTTCTTGATCATCTCCTTCTCCTCGAAGCGCCGGTGCGTCTCTAGTAGGACCTCGGCAGGTGCAGCACGTGCTCGGCTATATAGCACAACACGAGATTGGTCGAGATCGGCGCGATCTGGTAGAGGCGCGTCTCGCGGAATTTTCGCTCGATATCGTATTCCTCGGCGAAGCCGAAGCCGCCGTGGGTCTGCAGGCACATGTCGCCCGCCTGCCACGAGGCCTCGGCGGCGAGCTGCTTCGCCATGTTGGCTTCGGGGCCGCAGGGCTTGCCCTGATCGTAGAGCGCCGCCGCGCGCTCGACCATGAGCGCCGCGGCCTCGGTCGCCATGTGGGCGCGCGCGATCGGGAACTGCACGCCCTGGTTCTGGCCGATCGGCCGGCCGAAGACTTTCCGCTCGTTGGCGTAGGCGGTGGCTTTCGCGAGAAACCATTTCGCGTCGCCGATGCACTCGGCGCCGATCAGGATGCGCTCGGCGTTCATGCCGTCGAGCACGTAGCGGAAGCCCTTGCCTTCCTCGCCGACGAGGTTCTCGGCGGGGATTTCGAGATTGTCGAAAAAGACTTCGGTGGTGGCGTGGTTGATCATGGTGCGGATGGGGCGGATCGTGAGCCCTTTCCCCAGCGCCGCTTTCATGTCGATCAGGAACACCGTCATGCCCTCGGTCTTTTTCTGCACCTGCTCGCGCGGCGTGGTGCGCGCGAGCAGCAGCATCAGGTCGGAGTGCTCGGCGCGCGAGGTCCAGACTTTCTGTCCGTTGATGACGTAGCGCCCGTCTTTTCTCACGGCGCTAGTGCGGATGGAAGAGGTATCCGTTCCGGCCGAGGGTTCGGTGACGCCAAAGGCCTGAAGCCGCAATTCCCCCTTCGCTATCCGGGGCAGGTAGGTTTTCTTCTGAACCTCGCCGCAATGCCGCAGCACCGTGCCCATGGTGTACATCTGCGCGTGGCAGGCGGCGCCGTTCGCGCCGCTGCGCTGGATCTCCTCCAGGACCGCCGCGGCCGCCGTGAGGTTCAGCCCCGCGCCGCCGTACTCCTCGGGGATGAGGCAGGACAGCCACCCGGCCTCCGTGAGGGCGCGGACGAACTCGGTCGGATAGCGCCGCTCGCGGTCGGTGGCGCGCCAGTATTCCATGGGGAAGCTCGCGCAGAGCTTCGCCACGGCTTCCCGGATTTCGCGCAGATCGTGATCGCGAGCCGACATTTCGTCTCCCCTTCGAAAGGTTATCATAGCGGTCCTTTTTATCCGCACATCCCGGTACTGTCATGCCTCACGTCCCCGCTTCGACCGCGCTCGCGCGCTTTCGCGTTCTCGACCTGTCGCGCGTGCGCGCCGGCCCGACCTGCGTGCGCCAGCTCGCCGATTTCGGCGCCGACGTCCTGAAGATCGAGATGCCGCCGAGCCTCGAGCAGGACACCATGGGCGGCCCGCGCCACGGCCCCGATTTCCAGAACCTGCACCGCAACAAGCGCTCGGTCACGCTCAACCTCAAGGACAAGGAGGGCGTCGCGATCTTCATGAAGCTCGCGAAAACGGCCGACGTGGTGGTGGAGAACTACCGCCCCGACGTGAAATTCCGCCTGGGCATCGACTACGAGTCGCTGAAGAAGGTGAACCCGCGCATCATCCTCGCGAGCATCTCGGGATTCGGCCAGGACGGGCCGTACCGCGACCGGCCGGGGTTCGACCAGATCGCGCAGGGGATGGGCGGCTTCATGTCCGTCACGGGGATCCCCGGCCAGGGGCCGGTGCGCGCCGGGGCCGCGATCGCGGACGTGTCGGCGGGCATGTTCGCGGCGCTCGGAATCATGACGGCTCTCCTCGAGCGCGAGAAATCCGGCGAAGGCCAGTGGGTGCAGACGAATCTCGTGATGTCCCAGATCGCCATCCTCGACTTCCAGGCTGCGCGCTTCCTTCAGACGGGACAGGCCCCCGGGCAGGCGGGCAACGACCACCCGACCAGCATGCCGACCTCGGCGTACAAGACCAAGGACGGCTACATGAACATCGCGGCCACGGGCGAGGGCATGTGGCGCCGCGTGTGCGAAGGCATAGGCCGCAAGGACATGCTCGAGCGCGAGGATTTCAAGGGCGACCAGAACCGCTCGAAGAACCGCGTCGCGCTCAACGCCGAGATCAACAAGGCGCTCGCGGCGAAGACCACGGCGGAATGGATCGGGATCCTGACCGGGTGCGAGGTTCCGTGCGGGCCGATCTATTCGATCGACCAGGTGTTCGACGATCCGCAGGTGAAGCACATCGGCGCGGCGATCACCGTGAAGAGCCCCAAGCTCGGCGAGATCCGCATCGTCAACCAGGCGGTGAAGCTGTCGCGCACGCCCGCGCGGATGGCGAGCGCCCCGCCCGAAGTCGGCGAGCACACCGACGAAGTGCTGAAGGAGCTCGGCTACGACAAGGCGGCGATCGACGCGCTGAGGCAGAAGAAAGTCGTCTAGGGCTAGCGCAGCTGCCGCGGTCCGGCCGGAGTCTGGATGTGGGCGACGAGGCGCGGCGCCTCGCCCTGCGATACCGGGAACTGGCCGTCAAACCCGATCGACCGCAGCACGCTCGTCACCGTCTCGGGTTGAGGGTGAAAACCCTCGAATCGGACGAGCGAGCACCCGGAATCCTTCAGCCCCTGCGCGGGATGGGTCTCGGATCGCCATTCGATCAGCGCGGGCGCGAGGCCCTGAAGCGGGAGTTTGCCGTCCTCCGGGATCGTGATGAGCCACCGGAAGCTTTCCCGGGTCATCGTTTCGATCTTCCCCAGGGACGCAGGCGCGAGGGCATGGATGTAGTCGCAGCGCGCCACCCAGCTTGCCAGGCGCGGCGCCTTGACCGACTCCGGCTCATCGAGCTGGAACCAGCGAGGGCGGTCAGGTCGTGGAGCGTCGGGGTTCGCCGCGATGACTTCGAGAAAGAGCTTTTCTCCGAGCTTCAAAAGGCGGTTGTGCGTCCCCATGCGCGCGTGCTCGCCGCCCGCCTGCATCTCGACGCCGAGCGCCTGGCGCACGTAGTCGACGCCCTCCTGCAAGGAGGCGGCGGTGACGATGATGTGATCGAGATGGGAACGGGGCATCCGGTGCCCGAGCCCGGGCGAGGCTACTTCTTGTCTTCCTTGGCGTCGGCGGCCTTCGCCGACTTCTTGTCGTCCTTCTTCTGGTCGCCGATTCCGGTCTTCTTGACTTCCTGGCCCATGCCCTTCAGCAGGTTGCCGAAGCCGTCGCTGGTCTTCTTCGCGGCCTTGTCGAGGCTGTCGTCGGCCGCGTAAGCCGATCCTGTGAAGGCGAGCAACAGGGTTGCAATGACGATCGTACGCATGGCTATTTTCCTTTGAAATCGGGTTTGCGCTTCGAGAGGAACGCCGCGACGCCCTCGCGGAAGTCGGCGGTGTCGTAGCAGGCGTAGGCTTCGTTGCGTTCGGTCTTGCCCACCGGACGCGGCGACGCCAGGCGCCGCGCGAACTTCTTGTGCCAGCGCGCCACCAGCGGCGCTCCGGCCGCGATGCGCCGCGCGGCGGCCGTCGCGTCCTCCTCGAGCTTGTCGTCGGCGACGACGCGGTTGACCAGGCCCATGTCTTTCGCTTCTGCGGCAGACAGGATCCGGCCCTCGAGCAGGATCTCCATCGCGGCGGCGCGGCCGATGAGCTCGATCAGGCCCTGCATCTCGACGTAGCCGACGACCAGCCCCAGCTTCGCGATCGGGATACCGAAGCGGCTCGAGGCGCCGCAGATCCGCAGGTCGCATTGCGAGACGATTTCCATGCCGCCGCCGACGCAGGCGCCGTGGATCATGGCGACGATGGGATGACGGCAGCCGCCGATCGCGTCCATGGTCTTTTCGAGCTGCTCGCCGTACTTCCGCGCGACCCTGGAGTTGTTGCGCGTCTTCTCGAACTCGGAGATGTCCGCGCCCGCGGCGAAGGCCTCGTTGCCCGCGCCGCGCATCACGACGCAGCGCAGGGATTTGTCGCGGTCGAGCTTGCGCATGACCTCGCCCAGATTGGTCCACATGGCGAGGTCGAGGGCGTTCAGCTTGTGCGGATTGCTCAGCGTCACGGTCGCAATCGGTCCGTCGCGCGACAGGAGGATTTCTCCGGGCATGGCAGTCCTAGGCTTTGACCAGCGCCCCGCGCAAGCGTTCGATCGCCGCCGAGAGCAGCGGCCAGAACAGGAGCACGAGCGCGAGCGTCGCGATCGAGCCGACCAGGCTGTTCGACCAGAACACGCGCAGGTCGCCCGCCGCCCCAATCATCGACAGGCGAAACGAATCCTCGGCGCGGTTTCCGAGGACGAGCGCGAGCGTAAACGGCGCGAGCGGAATGGCGATCTTCTTGAACACGTAGCCGACCACGCCGAAGACGAGCATCAGCCAAACGTCGAACATGGCGTTCTGGATGGCGTAGGCGCCGACCGCGCACGAGACCACGATCATCGGCGCGATGGCGGCGAAGGGCACGCGCAGCACCGCGGCGAAGAGCGGCACCGTGGAGAGCACCATGACGAGGCCGACGACGTTGCCGAGATACATGGAGGCGATCAGTCCCCAGACGAAGTCCTTGTGCTCGACGAAGAGGAGCGGACCCGGATTCAGGCCCCATACCATCAGTCCGCCGAGCAGGATCGCCGCCGTGCCCGAGCCGGGAATGCCCAGAGCGAGCATCGGCAGCAGCGCCGCCGTGCCCGAGGCGTGCGCCGCGGTCTCGGGTGCGAACACGCCTTCGATGCGTCCCTTGCCGAAGCTCTCCTTGTCCTTGGAGAAACGCTTCGCCACGTTGTAGCCCATGAAGGAGGCGGCGATGGCGCCCCCCGGGGTGATGCCCAGCCAGCAGCCGATGGCGGACGAGCGCAGCAGCGTCGCCCAGTAGCGCGGCAGCTCCCGCCATACCTTGAAGACGACGCGCAGGCTGATCGCCGCGGCGTGGCCGCGCAGCGCGAGACGCTCTTCCATCGTCAGCAGTATCTCGCTGATGCCGAACAGGCCGATGACCGCGACCAGGAAGTTGATGCCGCGCAGGAGATTGTCCGAGCCGAAGGTCATGCGCAGCTGCCCCGACACGGTGTCCATGCCGATGGCGGTGAGCAGCAGGCCGAGCGACATCGAGATGATGGTCTTGTGCTTTTCCTCGCGGCCCAGGCCGACGAAGGAGCAGAACGTGAGGAAATAGACGGCGAAGAACTCGGGCGGCCCGAAGCGCAGCGCGAAGGAGGCGATGCCCGGCGCGAGAAAGGTGATCAGCAGCACCGCGACCAGCGACCCGATGAACGAAGAGGTGAACGCGGCGGTCAGCGCCTCGGCCGCCTTGCCCTGCTGCGCCATCGGATACCCGTCGAAGGTGGTCGCCACCGACCAGGCCTCGCCCGGGATGTTGAACAGGATCGAAGTGATCGCGCCGCCGAAGAGGGCCCCCCAGTAGATGCACGAAAGCATCACGATCGCCGAGGTCGGATCCATGGTGAAGGTAAGCGGCAGCAGGATCGCCACGCCGTTCGGGCCTCCCAGGCCCGGCAGCACGCCGACGAAGATGCCGAGCACGAGGCCCACCATCATCAATGACAGGATCTTGAACGTGAGCAGGACCTCGAAGCCGTGCAGCAGGAGGCCGAGCGCTTCCACGGCCGGTCTAGAACCCGAGCAGGGCTTCGAGCGGGCCCTTGGGCATGATGACGTCGAACGCGACGTCGAAGGTCGCGAACATGATGGCCGCGAACAGGAAACTCGTCAGCAGCGACTTCCACCATGCGATGGCGCCGACCCAGCGCATGAACCCGGCGATGAGTAGGAAGCTCGCGACGTAGAGGCCGAGCCACTGCGTGAAGAGACAGAAGAGAAACGTCGGCACCAGCACCTGCATCACCCGCCGCAGCTGGTCGCGGTTGACGAAGGGCGAGCCCGCGCGCGCCCGGCCGGCGACCGCCCTGGCAAGGCCGAACAGGCTCGCTCCGCCGAGAAGAAGCGAAAGATAGAAGGGAAAGTAGCCCGACTTCGGGCCGTCGCTCGCCCAGCCGGCGCCGCTCTTCCAGTTGTCGTACGCCATCAGCGCCGCGAACGCGGCGAGCAGCAGGGAAACGACGATATCGACCGCGCGCGTGCTCGCGACCGCCCGCGGTTCCTCGGCCGGGTCAGCCATTCACTTGTCGAAACCCGCTTCGATCATCAGGTTCTTGTTGAGCGCGTCGTCTTCCTCGAGGAATTTCTGCATGGCGTCGCCGGTGAGGAACACCGGCTTCAGCGCCTGCTTCTCCATGTAATCCTTGTAGTCGGTCGTCTGCGACACCTTTCTGAAGAGGTCGACATAGAACGCCTTCTGCTCGTCGGTCGCTTTTCCGGGGAGGAACATCGCGCGCAGCATCAGGTACTGCACGTCCAGGCCCTCTTCCTTGCAGGTCGGGATGTCGTTCCAGGACTGCTTGTCGGTGACCTTGGTCTTGTACTGGATCCGCTCCTTGTCGAAGACGCACAGCGCCCGCACCTGGCCGGCGCGCCAGACCTCGAGATTTTCGGACGGGTTGTTCACGTTCGCCTGGGTGTGGTTGCCGACCAGCTGGGTCGCGGCCTCGCCGCCCGACTTGTAGGGCAGGTAGGCGAACTTCGCCCCGGTCTTCTTCTCGACGAAGACGGAGAGCACCTGGTCCTCGCGGCGCGAGCCCGTGCCGCCCATCTTGAACGGCGGGTTGGCGGACTTGGCGGCGGAGACGAAGTCCTTGACGTTCGCATGGGGCAGCGTGGTGTTGTCCCACAAGACGAACTGGTCGAGCGCGACCACCGCCACCGGCGTCAGCTCGCGCCAGTTGAACGGGATCTTGGCCGAGATCGGCAGCATGTAGATGAGCGAGTACGCGATGAGCACCCGGTTGGGGTCGCCCGCGCCCGATTTCATGTACATCAGCGCCTCGGCGCCCGACGCGCCGCCTTTGAGCGACACCACCATCGGCTGCTTCATCAGCTTGTTCTTCTGGATCGCCGCCTGCATCATCCGCGCCATCTGGTCGGACGCGCCGCCGGCTCCGGCCGCGACGACGATCTCGACCGGCTTGGTCGGCTCCCAGGCGGCATAAGCGGGCGCCGCAGCATTGGTGACGATGGCGAACGGAATGGCCGCCCAAGCGGCCGTGCGCGACAGTTTCATGACTCCTCCTCCTAGAGGTTTATGCGACTTTGCGGGACGGGGCGCGAGCGCTCTCGGTGAGATGCTCGAAGGCCGCTAGCACGCCGCCCTTCTTGTGAGGCACTCCGGCGAGCTCCAGACCCATCTCCACGCCGGCGAGCGTGCCGGCGAGAGTGAGGTCGTTGAAATCACCGAGGTGCCCGATGCGAAATACTTTTCCGGCGAGACGCCCGAGGCCGGTGCCGAGCGACATGTCGTAGGCCTCGAGGATGATCTTGCGCAGGCGGTCGGCGTCGTGGCCCGCGGGCATCATCACCGCGGTGAGGGAGTTCGACTGCTCCTCGGGCACGTTGCACAGGATCTCCAGGCCCCAGGCGCGCACCGCGCGCCGCGTCGCCTCGGCGTGGCGCGCGTGGCGCGCGAACACGTTCTGCAGGCCTTCCTCGGCGAGCATCTTCAGCGCCTCGTGCAGGCCGTAGAGGAGATTGGTCGCCGGCGTGTAGGGGAAATATCCCGTCTTGTTGTTCGAGAGCATCTCGTCCCAGCTCCAATAGGAGCGCGGCAGCTTGGCCGAGGCGGAAGCCTTGCGCGCCTTCTCGCCGATGCAGTTGAACGAGAGGCCCGGCGGCAGCATCAATCCCTTTTGCGAGCCCGCGACGGTGACGTCCACGCCCCATTCGTCGTGGCGGTAGTCGATCGAGGCGAGCGAGGAGATCGTGTCGACCAGGTAGAGCGCCGGGTGTCTGGCCGCGTCGATCGCCTTACGAATTGCAGCTATCCGGCTGGTAGCGCCCGTCGACGTCTCGTTGTGCACCACGCACACCGCCTTGATCGAATGCTGCTTGTCTTCCT